>Ga0209986_10005240_pt1 | contig 10792 bp, 10 predicted proteins | sample BlataG_FD_183168 | JGI IMG/M metagenome (GOLD analysis project Ga0209986, IMG submission 183168) | Deep subsurface microbial communities from Black Sea to uncover new lineages of life (NeLLi) - Black_00105 metaG (SPAdes) (version 2) | ecosystem: Environmental > Aquatic > Marine > Oceanic >...
CTTAATAATAAAAATAAAAAACTCGTAAAAAAAGCAAATTTTTCCATCACAACTAACGGGAGTTTAATTACAGAAAAAATAATTAAATTTTTTAATAAACATAAATTTTCAGTTGAATTAAGCTTTGATGGCCTGGTCCAGGATCTTTATAGAAAAAAAGGAAGTTTCAAAAAGATTGTTGCCATCATTCCTGAATTGTTAAATTATCCTAAAATTTATCTAGAAATTAACAGTGTTTTTACTCCAGAGACTGTTGACTATCTTTCTGAATCAATTCAATTCATCATGGACCTGGGTGTTTCCAACATCAATATTTCCTTCTCTATTTTAAAAGCTTGGAATAAAGCTTCTCTCCTGACATTAGAAGACGAAATGACAAAATTGAGGAAAATTGTTCTTGTTCACTATAAAAGGAATGGTGATATTCCACTGATAAATTTTAGAGAAAAACAGAGGAAAGGATTCTTCTATTGTGCAGCAGGGCAGGATAGACTGGCTATTACACCAGAAGAAGCAATCTGGGGATGTTTTCCTTTCCCTGATTATTTTAAAGGAAAAGAAAAACAACCTGATTATCAGAAATTCTATTTTGGCACTTTAGATAATTTTATAAAAAACCACAACAAAATTTATCCTCAAGTAGCTTCAAATTACTCCCAACTTTCTATGGATAATTTTTCGACTCCCAACATGAGCTGTTTCCTTTGTCCAAACTTAGAGAATTGTGCCCTCTGTCCCGTAAATGCTTCTTTTTCCGGTCTTCCTTTGGGAAAGATTCCTTCTTTCGCCTGCGAAATCCAGAAGATAAAAATCAAAGAAAAAGAAAAATTCAGATTTGACCTTTTATCTTTTTTCTGATAAAAATTCTTGATTAAAGCTCCGTGAACAAAGAAAAGAAAAATTTAATAAACATTGTTGACAAATTTGCCCAGAAAAAGATAGCTGTCTGGGGAGATTTTATCCTTGATGAATATATTTACGGCGACACACGCCGAATCTCAAGAGAAGCTCCTGTTCTGATTCTCTCTTATCACAGCAAAGATTTTTCTCTTGGTGGAGCCGGAAATTCCCTTCTTAACCTTCAGGCTCTAGGGGCAGATCCTATTCCTGTGGGAGTAATCGGTGCTGATGAATCAGGGGGAAAAATAACAAAAATTTTTTTTCAAAAAGGAATATCTACTCAATACTTGCTCTCAGAAAAGAACTATCAAACTCCTATAAAGACAAGAATTCTTGCTGGAGAGGGACATACAAGAAAACAACAAATTCTGCGGATTGACCGCGAAGAAAAAGTCCCGGAAAACTCCCTTCTCAATAAAAAAATAAGACAAAATCTTAAAAATATTCAAGGTTCAACCCACGCCCTCCTCATTTCCGATTATAATTATTTCACAGTCAAGAAAGAGATATTTAATCAAGTTCTTCCCCTGTTTAGAAAAGCAAATATCCCTGTTACTCTTGATTCTCGCTTTCGACTTCTTAATTTTATAGGAGCTACAGTGGCTACTCCTAATGAACAAGAAGTTGAAGAAACTCTAAGAATTAAGATAAATGAAGACATTAACATCTTAAAAAAAGCAGGATCGCTTATTTTGAGAAAAATCCAATCATCTGCCCTTCTTATAACAAGAGGCTCAAAGGGAATGATTCTTTTTGAGAAAGGCAGAATTCCTTTTTTTATCCCCATCCACGGCACCACTGACATAGTCGACATCACTGGAGCTGGCGATACAGTAATAAGTGTTTTCACCTTAGCTTTGGCTTGTGGAGCAACTTTCAAGCAGGCTGCATTGCTATCTAATTACGCCGGTAATATAGTTGTTATGAAAAAAGGCACTGCTACCTTAACTCCCCTCGAACTCAAAGAAACTATCATTTCTTAAAAATTGAAAAAACTACATTCATTATCGCGTTTAAAAAAAATAATCAAACTTCAAAAAAAGAAAGGAAAAAAAATTGTCTTGGCCAATGGTTGTTTTGATTTAATCCATGTAGGTCATGTCAGATACTTAAAAGAAGCTAAAGAGAAAGGTGATATCCTTGTGGTAGCCCTTAACAGTGACTCATCTGTCCGCAAACTCAAAGGAAAAGGAAGACCAATATTAAACCAGAAAGAAAGAGTGGAGATTATTTCTTCTTTTTCATTTGTAGATTATATGACTATTTTTAAAGATAACAAGGTGGAGAAAGTTCTCCTCTCCCTCAAACCAGATATTCATGCCAAAGGTTCAGATTACACAAAAGATACAGTCCCAGAAAAAGAGACAGTTAAAAGTTATGGAGGCTCTGTGGCCATAGTCGGTGGCGCAAAAGTAAATTTCACTTCTAAAATTATAGAAAATATTATCTCTAAGTGGAGAAAGGTTTAAGCTTTGGATTTTGATAATTTTTTAATTATCAGACTTAGTTCACTGGGTGATATTTTTCACACCCTTCCTGCTTATTCTGCTTTAAGAAAAAAATTTCCAGAAGCAAAAATATCTTGGGTTGTGGAAAGGATAGGAAAGGAAATTCTCGATTTTGTTCCAGGGATCGATGAGATTATCGTTGTAGACACAGCAAAAGGAGGAATAAAACTTAAAAAAAATTGGCAAATATTTTCCCGGCTCAAAAGAAAAATAAAAAAGCGGAATCAAGTTGCCCTGGATTTTCAGGGATTAATAAAATCAGGATTTATATCCTTTCTTTCACGTTCACCAAAAAGAATTGGTTTCCAAAGGAAAAATCTAAAAGAACCTCTGGCCGCAGTTTTTTACACTGACAAACTCGAAGAAAAAATAACAGAAGATACCCATGTCATAAGAAAAAATTTAAACCTACTTAATAAAGTAGGAATAAAAGAAGAAAATTATGAATTCCCGATCCATCTTCCCCTTGAATTACTGGAATCTGTCAAAGCAAAACTAATAAAAATCGGCTATAAAGAAGAAAAAAAATTAGTTCTATTAAACGTAGGAGCTGGCTGGGTAACTAAACAATGGTTTCCTGAAAGATGGATAAAACTTTGCCAGCAAATAGAACGAAAAGATTTATTCCCTATCCTTTTATGGGGAATTGAAAGAGAAAAAATCTTAGCGTCAATGGTGCAGCAACAGACTTCCATTCCAATTGCCCCGGACTTTTCAATAAAAGAAGTAATGGCTCTGGTAAAAATGTCCTCCTTACTTGTAAGCGGCGACACTTTTGCCCTTCAAGCTGCCTGCAGTTTTTCTGTGCCTGTAGTCGGCATCTACGGACCTACAAACCCCAAAAGAAATGGTCCATTCAGCCCCAAAGACAAAGTGGCTGTTCATAAGATAAAATGTAGCTTTTGTTACAAAAGAACCTGTCCCAGCCTTGAATGCCTAAAAAAAATAACTGCCAAAGAAGTTGCCGAACTGTCCATTCAATTATTAAACAAAAATGCGTAGTTCTTCGATGAAAAAAACGATTTATAGATGGAGAGTAAGAGCTGGTATTTTTGGAATAATCCCTGTCATCATTCTTTCAAGACCAAATAAGGTTTCTCTTCTTTCAGGTGTTGGAGTTTGTTTTATTGGACTCCTCCTGAGAGCATGGGCCTCAGGTTATCTAAAAAAGGAAAAAGAATTAACTGTTTCAGGCCCTTACCAGTACACAAGAAATCCTCTTTATTTAGGTAATTTTATCTTAGGAATCAGCTGTGCTCTTGGATCTTATACATGGTGGGGCGTCATTATTTTTAGTGCTTATTTTCTTCTCTTTTACCCCACTGTTATAAAAAAGGAAAAAGAAAAAATGAAGACTCTTTTTCCAAAAAAATACGAAAAATATAAAAAAAATGTCCCTTCATTCTTTCCATCCTTAAGACTTTATCCCTCTTCAGACAAAATAAAATTCAGCTGGAGGATTTACAGAAAAAATAAAGAATACCGAGCCTTGATTGGAAGCATTGTATTCTGGCTTATTCTGGCTGGAAAATTAATCCTTTAGTCCTTCTAAAGGGAAGCATCTTTTTTCCCGTGATTAGTGAAGGACAAGCGAGGGGTAGGCGGTGAAGAAGGTCGTATGAAGGCTGAGCGGGCACGGTTTCCGACTGGAGGGAGGAAGAGCGAAGCCTGAATCGAGCCGCTTTGGCTCGCTGGGACAAAGCGAGCGTGCTTTCAAACCGCATACCCCTCGTTGTGACTACTTTATCTCTTATCACGGGAAAAAAGATGCTTACCTTCTTAAGTATTGAATCGTAATGTCTGGTTTGCTATATTCTCTTTGTGCCTACAAAAGAGAGAATAGAAAAAATCAAGAAAGTACTTTCCCTTCGCCAGCCTGATTTGAGAATTGTCCTCGAAGAGGTCACTAATACCCATAATGCCAGTGCCATAGTCAGAACCTGTGATGCGGCTGGCATCCTTTATATAGATATTATTTCCCCAAACAAGGAATCATTTCCCGTGAATGAAGCTATTTCAACCAGAGCTGATAAATGGATTCAATTTAATTATTTTACTTCCATTTCAGATTGTTTTATTAATTTAAGAAAAAAAGGTTTCAAAATCGTTGCCACCCACTTGGGTGAAAAATCCCTTTCTCATTCTGCCATCGATTATTCTCAAGCTTTAGCTATTGTCTTTGGCAGTGAATCCAAAGGAATTTCAACAGAAGCTTTGGAATTGTCTGATTACAGGATCAAAATTCCCATGATCGGCATGGTTCAAAGTCTCAATCTCTCTGTCTCGGTAGGAATAATCCTTTATGAGGCCATGAAGCAAAGATTAAAAAAAGGATTTTATAAAAACAAGCGATTATCTTCAGAGGAATTTGAAAAATATTTAAAAAAATGGCTCAGCTGACCTTTTATTTAAACTTTTTTGGCCTTATACTCTTTTAGAATTTTATTAAGTCTTTTTGCAGCATCTCTGGATTTTGTAGAAATTTCTTCTTTTAATTCTTTCATTTTTTCTTTCCATTCTTGGTCATACTTCTCTCGCCATTTCTTATACTGCTCCTGTACTTTTTTACTGCTGTTTTCCAGGGATTTTAAATTATCTTCCCCACTTTTAGAAAAAAAGGTTCCCTCAACTTTTTCTTCTGCAATCTCAATTTTCATGCTTTTTCTTTTTTTATCTCTAAGAAATTCTATTTCAATTTCCTCTCCTTTTTTCTTGTCCTGGATTAATTTGCTCAATTCAACAACAGTATTAATCTGAATGCCGTCGGCTTCGATAATTACATCTCCGATTTTTAACCCAGCTCTTTCAGCAGGACTATCCTCGCTGAATTTGGATACTAAAAGACCTCTGCCCTCTTTCAGGCCAAAATACTCGGATAACTCTCTATTTAGCTCTTCTAAATATACACCGATATATTTCCTGGTTTGCCATTTCCAAATAAACCTTTCCTTTGGCCAATCCTTGATTTCGGGAGGCTGTGGAGGTTCAGGAATCTTAGGGAGACTGGGGGGAAAGAGCCGAGGAAATTTTAACTCAAACTCTTCCTTTATTTCTTTTTCTGGACACTCCCCTAATTTTACCTTTATTTTTTCTATCTCTCCCTTTCTCTCTATTTCCAAGGTTATGTTCTGACCTGGTTTTCTTTTTCTAATCTCAGAGGCCAATATCTTGGTGTTTGTAATCTTCTTTCCTTCAATTCTAAAAATTATGTCTCCTTCCTTAAGCTTTGCCAGCTCTGCAGGAGTTTCCTTTCCAATATCAATAATTTCCACCTTACCATCCTCAGTATCCATTATAGATACTCCCAGCCATCCTCTTTCTACTTTTCCTTTCTCCATTATTTCTGAAGCAACTTTTTTCACAACATCAATAGAAACAGCTAAAGCCATGCCAGAAGAAGGAGCTTCTGCCTTACTGAAAACGTAACCAGAACCTACAAGTTCTTTTTCTCTGAATTCAAAAATGACTGGCCTATCATCAGAATATATTCCCCTGAGCAATCCAACCATATGACCTTCATTGTTTACCACCGGGCTTCCACTTGAACCAGGGATAACCCAAACATTTAACCTAATTTTGCCTTCGGAAACAGAGGTTACAATACCCTGAGTGATAGCTGGAGTATTCTCAGGAGAAACACTGACAACGCCTATCCATTTTCCAGGAGATAGTTCTTTTGCTTTTCCCAGGGTAATGGGAAAAAGTTTTTTCTTTTTAACTCGAAGAAGGGCTATATGGGTTTCAGAATCCATACCCAGAAATTCGGCTTCTATTCTTTTTCCTTCAGAAGTGATAACTGTTATTTCTTCATCCCGTGGTGAAATAAGGGCTGTAGTTACTATGTGTCCGTTCTTATCAAAGACAACTCCTGTGGCAACTTTTTTCGTCCTGTTTTTTGCTTCAACCTTAACTACTGAAGGAAAAACTTTCTTGGTAACTTTCTCAATCTTCTTTTCATTTTCCCCAATGCCTGAAGTTGGCTCAGCTTTTAGACTTATAAAAAAGACCATTAAAAATACTGTTAATACAATTAAAATTTTTATCTTGCTTTTCATCTTAACCAAACCTCCTTAATATTTAATATTTCCTTTGATTTCTTCTGACACCTGTTCCAGTATATATATTGTCTGGGGCTCATAAGAAAGGCTTTGAATTTCTTTGGAATAATCAACAACCTCAATAATGGGAATATAACCTCTCGCATTCGGGCCTTTTTTTTGAAAATTTGTTTGAATACCTTTCTCTAAATCTGCGAAATCCAGAGGACCTTTCTTCTGCAAGACAAATACATTTAGTAAAATAAAAAATATAACAAGAAAGGCAAATGATCCGGCAAAGGAGAGACGTAGGTTCTTTATCATTAACTGTTTCTTTTCCTTCCTTGTAGTTAAAAGCGTCAATACCTTTTGTTCAAAATCGAGAGGAGCTTTCACCTTCTCTAATTTTTCTAAGATATTTAGCTCTTCCATCCTAATTCTCCTTTTTTATAAGGGGGCCACATTATCTTTTAGACTTTTTTCCAACTCTCTTTTTAAGTAATTTCTTCCTCGACTGACTCTTGCCTTTATCGTCCCTACTGGACTTTTAAGAATCTGAGCAATTTCTTCCAAAGAGAAACCTTCCATATCTTTCAGAATAACAGGAATTTTGTAGCGCGGGTGGATAGAGTTTAGAGCCTGTCTTAGATTTCTGATTAAACCAGAGTCAGCGGGATTTCTGACAAAGGCGCCGCTTTTATGGCTATTATGGAGATCATCAATGGAGACAATCGAAACTTTTTGTATCTTCTTTATTTCTGTTTTGGCCAGATTCGAGGCAATAGTATAAATCCAGGAAGAAAAGGGAGCAATTGGTTTGTATTTATGAGCTTTAAAATAAACTCTCATGAAGGTCTCCTGTGATAGTTCTACAGCCTTTTGATAATCACCTGTGAGCTGGTAAAGGAAATTGACTATCTTGTTTTTATAAATTCCTACTATCTTGCCAAAGGCCATCTCGTCACCTTCCTGAATCTGGCGAACCAGCTCTTGTTCATCCATACTCATTTTCTTTAAACTTCCCCTTTTTCAAAAAAGTTGCATTTTAATCCACTGAAGGCAAATGTTCTCTTCCATATTTTGTGGGTCATGATGATAGCATCCAAGAATGACCTCGCTTCGGGGTCAGACTTTGTCATCAAAAGAGACACAATATGGTGGTCAGGTCTTGCTATAAAAGAAAGATATTTTTAATCTTGATTCGCCTCGGGCTTCCCCATGATAAGGCCTGACCCGACTCGCCGCCTGGCATAGCCGAATACCCTCTGAGAATGTCATTGCAAGGAACGTGATTCCTTCGATTTGCCCGGAACAGGCTGCGCAATATATTTTTTACTGTCATTGCGAGCCCTAAAGGGACAAAGCAATCTCACCTGTTCGGAACAGGCTGTACATTCTTTTTTTACAAGGTTGAGATGGCCACGTCGCTGTGCTCCTCGCAACGACAATTTTATTTAAAAAGGTCGTCGGATGGCCACGCTCCCTCTGGTCGCCCGTAACAACATATAATTACAAAGTTTTGGAACACAGCCTTATTCTTAAGGTTCGAGCTCAATAAGAGGCTTTTCAGAATCCACTAACTCACCTACTGAAACGAGCACCTTTTTCACCCGACCGTCAATAGATGATTTAATTTCATTTTCCATTTTCATGGCTTCTACTATAGCTAAAGTTTGATTTTTTCTGACCCTTTCTTTTTCAGAAACATTAATCTGGATAACTTTTCCTGGCATTGGGGCTGTAACTTTCAACTCATCTTCTTTTGATTTCTCTTCACCTTCCTGGAACTCTTCTCCACTCTCAAGTGGTTCTTGGACAAGAAACTGCAACCCCTCAAAAAAAATATATTGTTTTTCTTTATCCTTGGCGTAATAAACTTGGTAGGAATTACCATCGATTAAAATTGAAACAACATTTGGAGAAGTAAAACGTATATCTGCCTCATAAATTTTCTCTGCATCTGTTATAATAAATCTGTCTTCTTTTTTTTCAAGAGATATTCTTTTCAATATGTTATCTATTAAAAATTCAAACTCCACTTTACTTTTTTCCTCCGAGATGCCATCTTCCAAGGGATTGCCAAGGTGAAAATATTTCTTCCTGAGGCCCAACACCGCTTTTCTTAGTATATGTTTTGTTGTAATTAACAAAGGCAGCAGCAAGCATAGCCAATTTCTGTTTCTCTTCTGTTTTTTCCTTCCCTTTCCATTTATCAAAAAACATTTTGATAAAACTTGTTGTTGTTTTTCCTGCCTTGAATTGGGAATGACTGATAACATCCTTGAGAAAATCAATGGTTGTTTGTATCCCCAAGATAACATAATCATTCAAGGCATTGATCATTTTCTGACAGGCCAATTCTCGGTTTTCTGCCCAGACAATGAGCTTGGCCAAGATTGGGTCGTAGTAGATTGGCACGTCACAACCACTATAAATGCCACAATCATGGCGAACACCTGGGCCCTTGGGTTCCTTGAGGAAAAGGACCTTACCAGAAGAGGGGAGAAAATTATTGTGGGGGTCCTCTGCATAAATTCGGCATTCAATAGAATGGCCATTCTGTTGTAATTTCCCCTGCTCAAAGGGAAGTTTTTCTCCCGAAGCAATCAATATCTGCTGGTGAACTAGATCCACTCCTGTAGTCAGCTCTGTTACAGGATGTTCAACTTGAAGTCTGGCATTAACTTCCAGGAAATAGAACTCTTTATTTCTGTCCAAGAGGAACTCGACTGTTCCTGCATTATTATAACCTGAGACCTTCATGACTTTTTTTGCTGTCTCTCCCATTTTAGCCCGGAGAGTAGAGTCCAGAGCTTGAGAAGGTGTTTCCTCCACTATTTTCTGGTGCCTTCTCTGAATAGAGCATTCTCTTTCGAAAAGATGGACTATGTTTCCATAATTATCGGCTAATACCTGAAATTCCACATGCCTTGGTTCCTCGATATATTTCTCTAAATAGACAGACTCATCGCCAAAGGCTGATTTAGCTTCTCGTTTTCCAGCTTCAAGGGAAGACTTCAACTCTTTTGGGCTCTGGACAATCCTCATTCCTTTTCCTCCGCCTCCTGCTGAAGCCTTAATCATTACTGGATAACCTATTCTTTGAGCTTCTATTTCATACTCTGAGTAATCCGTAGGAATTCTTTTCATTCCAGGTATGATAAGCACCTCAGCCTTTTTCATTGTCTGCCTGGAGCGAACTTTGTCGCCTACTAATTCCAAAGCTTTGGAGTTTGGTCCGATGAAAACAACATTTGCTTTTTCACATCGTCTGGCAAATTCTGCATTTTCAGCCAGAAAGCCATAACCCGGATGAATAGCTTCAGCACCTTTCTGAAGAGCTACCTGGATTATCCTGTCCATGTTAAGGTAGCTTTCGATGGCCGGGGCTGGCCCGATGTTTACAGCCTCGTCAGCCATCTGAACATGAAGGCTCCCCCGGTCAACTTCAGAATAAACAGCCACAGTAGGAATCGCCATCTCCTGACAGGCTTTAATGATTCTGACCGCAATTTCGCCGCGGTTAGCAACAAGTATTTTCTTTATCATGTTATTTTACCGCTTTTTATTATATTCACCCTTTGTTGTCTTACTTACAATAACAATTTTTACCCTAAATACATCTTCTATTTATATCATATTATATGGAGTCAAATCTTTACTTTTTACAACTTAATAAGCATCTTTTTTCCCGTGATAGAGAAAGGTTTTTTGTAATGGAAAAAGCGACCATTGAAGATTTAGCCTTCGGAGTTCGGCCTTCGAGGGAAGTCGACAGAGTCGACCTGCGAGTATGTTTGAGCAGAGCGAGTTACGCAGCAGCCGAGAAGGACGAAAGGAGAATGGCGTTAAAAATCTGATTGGGAGCGAATCCATTCCTAAAAAACTATCTAGAAGTTTTCGGATATTATGGGAAAAAATATGCTTCATACTACTTACTTCTTACTGTTTTTTGTCCATTTTGGTTTTCTTTTTTCCAGAAAGGCGGCCATCCCTTCCTGGCCTTCTTGGCTAATTCTTAAATTGGCAATCATTCGAGCTGTGAAGGTCTGTGCTTCTTCAAAACTCATCCCGGGAACTCTCTGAATGAGTTCTTTACAGGAAGCAATGGCTTCTGGACCAGAAGTAAGGAGAAGATTTGTTATCTCATCCACTTTTTCCTTCAGTTTCTCAAGTGGAACAACATCATTAATAAGCCCTATCTCACAGGCCTTTTGAGAAGCAATTCTTTTTCCTGTTAAAAAATATTCTCTGGCCTTGTTCTCCCCTATCCTCCGGATAACATAAGGAGAGATTGCAGCAGGGACAAGCCCGATTTTCACTTCGCTCAGGCCAAATTTAGCATCT
>Ga0209986_10005241_pt1 | contig 10791 bp, 7 predicted proteins | sample BlataG_FD_183168 | JGI IMG/M metagenome (GOLD analysis project Ga0209986, IMG submission 183168) | Deep subsurface microbial communities from Black Sea to uncover new lineages of life (NeLLi) - Black_00105 metaG (SPAdes) (version 2) | ecosystem: Environmental > Aquatic > Marine > Oceanic >...
CCACAACCAATTTCACAAGAATTAGTTGAAAAGGGACTCCCGTATGAGGCTTACAGGGAATCACAGAAAGAGAAGCAGCTTAAACTGGAAGATGAAGCATGGAAAAGGGCATTGGATAGAAAGCTGGAAGAATACAAGATAACAGATAAATTTAAGAATGAGCTTGCTAGAGAGAATATGTTGATTAATATGGTAAGGGCTGAGGTGGAGGCGAAAAAGGCTAACCAGATAATTGAGAACATTTATGACATTGATTGGGCTAAGGGGACTTTCAAGGTTGATTATTTGATGCCTGCTGAAAGAGTAGAAAAAAAGGAAAAGTCTGCAAAAGTAACAGCAGATGTTTGGAAAAGGGACTATGCTACTTATAAAGCAAATGGTAACACAAAAAGGTTGAGAAGAACAAAATTGCTGATGGACTTGGTAAAGGTTAAGGCTGGCATTATTTCCGGTAGTCCAGCAATACAGGCTATTCTTGATAGTTATACTGTTAAATCTGGTGATCCCGATAAAATTTGGAGCATTCTATACAGAGAAGCAAATAAAGAAATAGATGAATACAATAGGCTTGAGGCTACAGAGGCCAAAAGGTTAAAACTCAAGCCAGACCAAAGGATTCAGTTGAAACGCATTTCTCCTAAACTTGAAGACGTAAAGCCAAAAGAGGCGCTTGACCTAAAACAAACAAGGACTGGTGTTATTGTACCGAAATCAGGCTCAGATGCAGAGGCTACAGAAGAAAGCATAAGTAATGTTGCACAAAGGATTATAAGTGAAGGTTGGATAGACCCAGAAACAAATTTGCCTTATACAGAAGAGCAAGCCAGAGAATTCGCTAAAACCTATTTGAAGAAAAAATAAACAATGCAAGACTTAGAATCTTTTATGCAATCTCAGGGTGCAATTGACCCTAAAAAGAAAGAGGACAGTCTTACCCAATTTATGCAATCTGTAGGTGCTGTTACCCCTAAAAAAAAAGAAGATAGCCTTGCTCAATTCATGCAATCTCAGGGTTCACAATTACCTAAGCTCCCAGATTTCTATAAACCCGTAAGCCCTATTCCCAAAACTATCCCTCCCGAGATGATTGAAACTATGTGGAAGGGAATGGGGGAGACAGCGCCAGTTAAACCTAAGCCAACGCTTCCAGAACTAACAGCACAGACATTAAAAACTCTTGGCGGTGGGATTAATCTGGGGTTTTCACATTTACTTGGATTAAAGGATGTTTTTGCAGAGAAAATTCTTCCCAAGGAAGACATAGAGTTCCAGAAAAAGATATTCCCGAACATAATTGAAGAGCTTACTGGTGAAGATTTGAGTAAGACGGTTAAAGGTTATTTTGATAAATCAGGTCAGCAATTAATGGAAGAGGGACTGGAAGAGGGAAGTACGGCTCAACTTTTTGTTGCTGGTACAGGAATCATGCTTCCTACCATAATAACATTGAGCGCCATGGGTCCTGTAGGATTACCCATATTGAGTGCTGCTGGCTTTACTGAACAACTAGGTGCTGCTGGGGTTCCTGTCGGCACGGCACATGGTGCAATGCTGCACAAGATAATTACGGCATCAAATGTCCTTCCTAAGAAAATAAGGATTCCCGTTTTGTATGCCTTTGGGTTCATAACTTCGCAGGGAGATCTCAAACAAAGATTTGCAGATGCGGCTTTATGGGGAGGGCTTGGAAGCATTGGCAAGGAAGGGATGCCTTTAAGGAAGCTCAAGTCTAAACATAAAGCACTTGTTACTGAGCCAGAGAAAGCCATAAAGGAGATATTTGAAGAGAAGATTACAGAGAAAGATTTAGAGCCAATTGGAGGAGCCGAGGTAGTAGCTGACAGGATTGCCAAGACCCTTGAGACTGAGGATACAGTTTTAGCTAAAAGAAGAGAGCAACTGCTAACGAAAAAATATCCACCAGGCATTCCGAAAGATGCTGAAAACTGGCGTGCAGTTTGGGACGTTACAGGTGGACGAGGAGTAGCACCATACAAGGATGCTTCTGGTAAATTCATTGAACTTGAAGAGTATCAAAATATGATTCCTAAGCAGTTAAGGCGAAAAGACAGTCCTTACGCACCTGATAAGGTTGCTCAGCTTTTAAAGCTTGAAGAGGGAGATCGGGGTTTATATGAATTTCTGAGACATAAAAAACAGAGTATGACCGAGGCTGAATACTGGGAAGAAGAAGGGCTGAGGATGGAGGAGGAAGCCCGGGGAAGACCAAGGAAAGAGAAACCAAGTCAGGCTGAAATTATAAAGACCGAAGCTGAGATTCTCAGGGCTACAAATAAATCAAGTGAGCATATTTCAAAGTTTATTAAGAATGATTTTATGGACGGAGAAAGGCTGAGAGAGATTACCAATGAGGTTATAGCTGGTAAAAAGACTCAACCTGAAGCTACGAAGGAGATTAAAGGATTAATTGAGGATACAGTGGGGACAGAGGGATTTAAAGAGGTTTCAGTGGGAGAAGTAGGGATCCGGATTGCACAGTTAAAGGAAAGACTAGGAGAGACCAAGGATCTAGGCAAAAAGAGGATCATTCAGGCTGATATAGAAAAGCTTGAAGCACAGTTAAAGGGAGAGAAGGAAGAACCTGGATTCAAACTAACAGCCGAAGAAGCGCCTAAAAAAGTAGAGACCCCAAAAACCGAACAGGAAGAGCTTTTTGAGATGGTGAAGGGTGAGGCTAAACCACCTCTTAAATTTAAGGACATAAACAAGTGGAGGAAAGAGATACAACCCTGGGTAGAGAAAGGTTATGTGGTCGAGTATGGAGATGGCTGGGCTAGGGTAGTCGAGCAAAATGAGCCAGGAAAAGGAAAGTTAATATCAAAGGCTAAGGCTCCTGAGTTTGGAGTGGAGAAGGAAGTTCAGCTAGGCATTTCAGATGAAGCTACAGAAAAGTTTGAATGGGAAAAGAAAAAAGTCAAGATAGCAGGAGAGGAAGTTGAGGCTGGTAAAATTTTTGAAAAAGTCGATCATGGCAAAGTTGTTAGCGTAGAGGCTACGAAACCTAAAGGTTGGTATGAAGTTGAATATGAAGATGGATTTAAGGCAACAACAAAAAATCCGCCTAAGCTATCCAAGGAACCAGAGTTTAAGGTAAAAGAGGAGTGGAAAGTCAAGGCTACTCCAGAAGAACAGATGAGGATGGCTGAGAGAGAGGTTGATGAAGCACTGAGAGAGATTGGAGGGCTTGGTGAAGAACTGATAGGAGAAACAGAAGGTGGAGAACCAATCAGCATGATTTCTAAAGAACAAATGAAGAGAGCAGGAGAGGCTGGCTATATAAAACTTGAGGTTGGTAAAACATTCGGAAAGTCAATCAAGACTAAGGTATATCAAGATATTTTTGATCGTTTTCATAGCATTAAGAAATTAACAGATATAGTCAAGAAGGAAGGCGCGGAGTTACCAGCCATTAAAGATCCCTATATGGGCATAAGGAATTATTTAGGAGTACAGGGAAAGGCTGAAACGAAGATATTTTATAAGAGATTCAAGGTTGATGAACAAGGGAATCTGCGATTTGAAGGTGAATCGCTCAAGGATATTGTAAAGCCAGTCAAGGAAAACCTTGATGATTTCAGGCGATACTTGGTTGATAGGCGAGTTCCAGAGCTAGAGGGCAGGGGAATAGAGACCGGGAGAGATGTTAAAGAGGCAGAGAAATTTATTAAAGAGCATGTCAAGGAATTTGAACCATATGCTAAGAAATATACGGAATATATGCACTCATTATTAGATGAACTTCAAGAGTCTGGCTTCCTGAGTAAATCAAAGCTTGAGACGATTAAGTCTCATAATCAGATGTATGCACCATTTCAGAGGGTTATTGAGGACATAGAACAGCATGGTTATATACCGAGTTCAACGAAGATATTATCTAAAATAACATCTCCGCTAAAGAGAATAAAAGGGTCTGAAAGGCCAATTATAGACCCTCTGGAGTCTGCAATAGAGGCAACCTATAGGATTACAAATGTTGTGGAGAGGAATCGGATTGCCAATCAGATAATAGATTTGAGAAAAATGAGTCCAGAGATAGCAAGGATAATAAAGCCCACAAAACCACAGATGAGCGTAACAGTGCTTGAGGATGGTACTAAGGTGTATCGCCCATCAGCTTATCAGAAAGAGGGGATAATAGAGGTGATGGAGAAGGGGAAGAGGCATTTTTATGAGGTTCCCAAGGAGCTATACGAGGCCATGTCTCAGTTAGACAAAGTGGGTTATGGCTGGATGACGAAGCTCCTGGCAGCCCCAGCCCGACTTCTGAGGACTGGTGCAACGACAACCCCAGAATTTGCCTTTAGGAATCCTGTTAGAGACCAATGGTTTGCTTTTGTAAATGCTAAACATGGATATATCCCAGGTTGGGATTTGGCTAAGGGATTATTTACTTTAGTTAGAAAGCCAGAACTCTATTGGAAGTGGAAAGCCTCTGGTGGGGAATGGTCAATGTTGGTTACTCTTGATAGGGCTGCAAATCAGGCAACTATAAAGAAAGTCCTTGGGATAAAAGACTATAAGAAATACATGAAAAATCCTATTGGATTCTTTGAAGATGTATCAATGGTAGGAGAAATACCTACCCGACTCGGTGTATTTGAGAGAGCGCAGAAAAAGGTTTCCGATATAGAGGCAGCCTATGAATCTAGGGAGGGAAGTATTGACTTCGCAAGACGTGGGGCTAAGACTAAAACAATCTCTGCCCTATATACCTTTTTAAATGCTCGATTACAAGGCATGGAAAAACTGATTAGGACCGCTAAAGAAAGACCGGTTGTAACCGCAGCCAAGATTATGGCCGTTGCAGTTATTCCTTCAGTTGTTAATTATTTAATAAATAGAGATGATCCTGATTACTGGGAAATTCCAGAGTGGCAGAGAGATTTATTCTGGATAATCCCGGTAAGGCGTAGTAAGGGAGTAATGGGTAAGAAACCCATTTATCTTAGGATTCCAAAAGGTGATGTAGGAGTTATATTTGGAACCACCACAGAGAAGGTGCTTGAGTTTATGGATAAGGATAAGGAAGGCAAGTTGGAGTTGGATAAATTAGCAGTTAGTATAATTAAAGAGTCTATGCCGATCAGCGATGTTGGAGGCTTCCTGCCTGTAGTAGCTAGGATTCCAGTTGAGCTCATGGCAAACGAGAAGTTCTTCTATGGCAGGCCAATCGTATCTCAGGGAAAAGAAATGCTTGAGCCGCGCTATCAGTATTCTCCATTTACATCAGAAACAGCCAAGGCCATAGGAAAAGTATTTAATATATCACCAGCCAAGATAGAACATTTAATTACCGGTTATGGCGCTGGCATGGCTCGATATGCCCTGGAACTCAATGATGGGATTCTGGGCGAGATGGGTGTTTTACCAAAGAAACCAGAGAGGCCAACGGACTTATCTGATATTCCCGTTGTCAAAGCTTTTACCATAAGAGACCCTAGGGGATTTGGGTCTGAAAGTGTTCAAAATTTCTACGATACACTTGAAGGCATAGAAAGATTCTCCGCTACAGAAAAGAAGCTTAAACAGGAAGGCAAAGGAGAGGAGAGAATTAAATATATAAAAAGCCACGAGGTTGAGTTCATTGCTACTCAAAAAAAGCTAGACACAGAGTTTAGGAAAGCCCAGGGTGACCTTGCTGCACTGAGGAAAATCAGGGATAGAGTTTTGGATGATAGAGAGATTACCAAAGAGCAAAAAGAAGAAGTGATGAACGAGATAAATGCCTTTGTGATGGCTAAGGTTATTACTGTACTTTCAAAGTATCGAGCATTAGAAGCCATTAAAAGAAAAAAGAAGAAATAATGTCAACATTAACAGAACGGTTGAGAAAACAAGTCGAGATTCAGGCACGCATGAAAAATCCTAAGTTAATGCTTGCCTATAAGAAAGCGATTAGCGAGAAGATAAGCGTGGCTGTTAAGGCTAGCCTTGCTAAAAAGCAGGGAGAGGTACATGTTAAGGAGAATTATCAGCCATATAAGGAACAGCAAGAGATACACGATTCTCTCAGGCCCTTGCTTTCTGGGTTAGTCGTTATGGTCATTACCGGGAGAAGGTTTGGCAAAACGACAATCGCTGTCAATGAAATCATACAGCGTGCTATTGAAATGCCTGGTGCAAGGATTTGGTATATAGCACACACGGAAAGGCAGGCATATAGAATAGCATGGAAGTTAATGTTAAATTGGCGGCTTGATAAAGATAAGAAAAGGCATCCACCGTATTTGCCTGATGAATTAATAAAGAAGAAAAGAGAAGACCTGCATACTGTAGAATTGAAAAATGGTAGCCTTATAGAATTTTTGGGAACAGTGAAAGAATTGCCGATGCTTGGTGCTGGATTGCATTTTGTGGTCTTTGATGAGTTCCCGGGCATCCACTGGGCTGTCTGGTATGACATTATAAGGCCAATGCTGATTGACTTTAAAGGTGATGCACTCTTTATAGGCACTGTTCCGGACCCCATTGAATATGATATTACTCCTGAATTTATTGAGATGTATGAAGATGCACTTTTTGGAAGGTTTGGATATAAAGGATTTAATTTTTCCTCAGATTGTAATCCCTATATAGATAAGGGAATGATTGATAGAGACATTGCAGATTTAGAAAGGAAGGGTCGTGGTATTGATGCGAAACGACTTTACCATGGGAAATACAGTAGGGAATATGGATTGGTATGGCCTAAATTTAATTATGATATACATACTGTAGAGCCATTTGAGATTCCTGGCAGTTGGACCCGGGGAATGGCTGTTGATCCACATCCACAGAAGCCAGGGAATGCTTTGTGGGTAGCGATAGACCCCAGGAATCACTACTGGTTTTACAGAGAGATGGAATTTTCAAATGATGATCGTCCCCTGACTATTCCAGAGGCATCCTATACAATTAACATGACTGAGGCCACAGCAAAGGAAAAGATAAGTGGGAGATTTATAGACCCAACGTATGCAAAGATAGAACATACAGCGTTGGGGTCTAAGAGCGTGAAGGATCTTTTTAGGGATAATGGGCTTAATTTTCTTGAGGGTGACAGAGCCTTTGTCACTTTTAAGCACAGGGTTGATGACATGCTAGTGGATGAGCCAGACCCGACATTTCATATCTTTAGGAGTTGCCCTGATTTTATAAGACAGATGCAGAGCTATACGTGGGATTCCTGGGCATCGCGAAAAGCCAGGTCTGAGAAAGGCAAGAAAGATAAGCCAAAGAAAAAAGATGATGACTATGTTGACTGTTGTAAGATGATTTTAAATTCTAATTTACGCTACATTGATATAAATCAGTTCGTTGCCATTAGGAGCCATTTAGAGGCCAAGTGGCAGCAGGGGAGAATTCTATAATGAGTAAGAAAATCGGAGTTTGTTACTGGTCAATATTTAACAGATATAGTGGAAGTGAAGTTGCAGAAAAATCGCCAGGTGATTCAGAAAAGGATGAAAGGACAAAGGTTAGGGATTTTTTAAAGAAAGTTAAGGATACCGAAGCTGAAATAATCGTTTATGCAAACGAGTATGATACTCCAGCAAGGATCGAAGGAAAGGAGCCAGAATTTCAGAAAGAAATAATAAAGGCAGCAATGGAAGAAAGGATGAAACAAGATAAAGTACCGTTTGACAAGACTACTGTAGATAAACCAAAGGATATAGATATAGAGATTAGTTATAAAATAACCGAGCATGAAAACTGGGAAAATATCTTATTGGATAAATTAAAAGGTGATGGAGAGTAAAATGGCAATTGAAAAAATATCAGAGACAGAATTAGAAACAATACGAGGTTGGCTGGAAAAATACAAGGCATCTGAGGCTTACTGCACAGATTTCTTTGCGGCCGGGAAAAAGAATTACATGCTTTATAAGGCTTATCAGGAAGGTTCAGAAAAGGTCTATAAGCACAACATCTTTGTTCCTTACAGTTTTGCCTATTGTGAAGATATGACTGCATATTTTATGCTGTCTATCCTGGCCTCTCCCTTAACCTTTTCTCTTGAACCAAGAATGAAAGCTATATCACTTGAGTTGTGTAATGAGCTTCAACAGATTTTAAACTGGGCATTGACTGAGGAGACTACCGAGTTTGTGTTGGAGTTGGAAGAGATAATCAAGAGTGTAAACATATTTAATGTAGGGTATCTTCTTAACTATCCAATTGTAGAAGAAAAGAAATTCATTACCGATGAAGAAGACTGGCCTGTGGTTGGGTCGGGAGAGAGGATAAGAACAGTTTTTAATAGATACAATTTAAATACTCCCCATCCACATGATATTTATCCTGAACCCAGGGTAAAGAGACTTTCCCGGGCTAATTGGGTTGTCAAGGCTGCATCAGAAGATTTTAACCACCTGAAGGAGATAGAGAGGAAAGGGGGGGGATATATAGAAGGAAAGTTAGATATGGCAAGGGGTTATACGAGAGAAGACCCGGTTAGTGTAATGTTATCAGAGATTGGCATGGGGTCTGCCAATGATTATGCATTCAGTCCAAAGACAGGTAAGATTGAGATCCTTGATTGCATGTCTGGTTCGGATGTAATAACGATTGCTGGTAGAAGTGCCATTATTCAGGATACAACAAGAAATCAGCTAAAGCCCTCTGCGGCTGGATTGCCTATTCTTGATTGCCGAACTACCGGTGGGCTTGGTGAGTTCTTTGGAATGGGAGTGATAGAACAGGTTAAACCCATAAACTTAGAGATGAATTTATTGAGATCGCAAAGAAGAGACAATATAGCTCTTATTCTGAATAAAGTTTTTACCTATGATATTAGCATTGGTGAGATTGACTGGGCATCGTTAATTTCTGCCCCAGGAAATATCATCGTTGGTAAGAACATAAAGGAATGCCTGAGTGAACTAGAGTATAGTGATGTAACTGGTTCTGCATTTAAGGAGAGCGAGGATCTTAAATATGATATGCAGAATGTTTCTGCCATGTGGGATTATGCTAGAGGTGGGACCCCAAGAAGAAGAGAGACGGCTACGGGGATTATAAGACTACAACAGGCCGCACAGAGCCGTAATGAGTGGCAGTTGAGGAAAATAGATAGCTATATCCTGCAACCTTTGGCAAAGAGGCTTATTATCTCGTTAAGAGAATATTTATCCAGGTCAGATTACAATGCAATTATTGGTAATCCTGGGAATAATTGTGCAGATGAGTTTTACAACCTTGACCAAGACCAGCTCAAAAGAATGTTACAGGTTCAGCCGCTTACAGAGTCTATTGTTAGCGTAAAAGAGGTCGAGCTTAACCAGTTAATACAAAGTTTTGATAGATTAATTCAAATGCCAGAAGTAAATAGGGCAGCCTTGATTAAGCAGTTATTATTAAGGATGGGACAGAAAGATTTCAAGGAAATTTTACCTTCATTGAGCGAGGCTGGGGCTGAAAGCACGATTCAGGGATTGGGTGAATTAGGAAATAAGCCACCACTTCCAGGAATGAAGCCAACGCAAGTTCCGACCGTTTAATCATTTCTTCTTATCTCCTTCAATAGGAACATCAAGAGTGGCAATGATGTTTTTTAATATCATATTTAGATTAAAAAAACCCTCGGCTTTACCTATGGCTTGATATTTTTCTGAATCTGACTTGTCCGACTTGAACAACTCAAATGCCTTACCAGGATTCGCTTCTCCGTCTATGAATGGTTGAATAATGTCTTGCCACCCTTGCGTCTCCATTGTTACTTTCAGTTTTTCAGCATCTACCCTTAACTCTTTAATTCGTTCCTTGACTGCCTCAGAAAATTCACTGGGCTTATCTAGCTTTTCGCTAATCTCTTTGTAAAGTTCCTGACTTGCCTTGCCTCTGGCTTTTGAAAATATTACGCTCATAGTATCTCCTTAAAAATAGGTGGGCTGTGCGAGATTTTTATTTCTAATCTGGGTCTTTCTGAGTATTCTTTTGTTGCTACAACATCTACAATCTGGCTGTCGTTTTTGTAAGCTAATTTCTCAAGTGCATCGCAAACAACTTTTAAAACATTATCTATGTCTGGTCGCTTTCCTGGCTGGATTGCTTTTGTCCTCATTAATTCTTTTTTCTTATTACCTGTTGACTTGGGGATTGAAAGGAACATACAAAGCTCCATCTCCAGTGTAGATTCTAGTGGTATGAAATCAGGATACTTGATTGTAAATAATTCTTTTATATAGGTTTCATAGTTTACCGTTTCTGTGGGTGTATAGGTTCCAAATTTATGCCATCTTGGTCTTTGCTTTCCTTTGGGTTCACCTGGGACTGTTAGTTTGATATTCATTTTTTTCCTCCTTCCTTCTTTTTAGATCGTTATAAATCAAATTAGCCCGACCCTCATTCATGCCGAGTTGTTCTGCAATTTGTCTAAATGTTAAATGTTTCTTGTCGCGCAATTCCACTATTCGTAAATTACGCTTTTCTCTTTGTTCCTTAGGAAGCCACCTCATTCTTCAACCTCCAAGTATTTTCCTCAACTTCTCTTTAACTATCATCTCGCTGTCTATGTCGTATTCACTTGAGTAATGAATGCCGTCCTCATCTCGGTGAACATCATGGTGGCAAGTCGCATGTTTAATAACAGCGTCAATTATATCGTCTAAATTAGATTCCATGACTCTTGCCATTTGCTCTTCATGCTCCTCTTTTCCAAATAACACCTCACCTAGTTGTATAGTTTTCGGCTTCTGAACCTCGCTGATGATTTCGCTGACAAATTCTTCACATATAGCAAGGCTCACCCCTTCATGCAAGCCCATATAAAAGTGCATTGCCTCTGCTTTT
>Ga0209986_10005242_pt1 | contig 10791 bp, 10 predicted proteins | sample BlataG_FD_183168 | JGI IMG/M metagenome (GOLD analysis project Ga0209986, IMG submission 183168) | Deep subsurface microbial communities from Black Sea to uncover new lineages of life (NeLLi) - Black_00105 metaG (SPAdes) (version 2) | ecosystem: Environmental > Aquatic > Marine > Oceanic >...
GCCCTGATCGACGAACAAGAGGTCGGCGAACAAGAAACCATGCAGATGAAAGTGGCCCTTCGCGAAGAAGATGCAAAGCGCAAAGAGCGCTCGCACAATTTGCGCCAGATGCTCCGCGCCCATCTTCTCATGGAAAAAGATGTTGATTACATCGTTGAGCAAGACAAGATTGTCATCATTGATGAGAACACAGGCCGGCCACAACCAGGACGCCGTTTCTCCGATGGATTGCACCAAGCAATCGAAGCCAAAGAAAACGTCAAGATCCAGGGCGAGACGCAAACCTATGCGACCATCACCCTCCAAAACTACTTCCGCCTCTATGACAAGCTCGCTGGGATGACAGGTACTGCCATGACCGAGGCCAACGAGTTTAAAGAGATCTACAAACTCGAAGTAATCGCGATCCCTACCCACCGCAAATGTGTACGCTCTGACTTTGATGATGAGATCTACATGACCGAGCGGGAAAAATACAACGCTCTAGTCACCGACATCCAAAAGATCCATTCACAAGGAAGACCTATCCTGATCGGAACCGAATCGGTGGAAGTGTCAGAGAAAATCGCTCGAATCTTGCGCCAAAACAAACTACCTCACACGATCCTCAACGCTAAAAACCACGAGCATGAAGCCCAAATTATCGCCGATGCTGGAAAAGAGGGAGCGATCACCGTTGCCACTAACATGGCAGGTCGCGGAACTGACATTAAGCTCCAAGAAGGAGTAGCTAGCAAAGGCGGTCTCCACGTAATTGGAACCACACGCCACCAATCACGCCGAATTGATCGGCAGCTTCGCGGTCGTTGTGCGCGCCAAGGAGATCCTGGAACATCCAAATTCTATGTCTCTTTTGAAGATACACTCATGCGCCTCTTCACTTCACCGCGCATCACCATGTTCCTTCAGCGCTTTCGTCCACCCGAGGGCGAGCCCATCTCTGCAAAAGTACTCAACAAGTCCATCGAAACCGCTCAGAAAAGAGTAGAAGGACGCAACTATGAGATGCGCAAACGCACTCTTGAGTACGATGACGTGATGAACAAACAACGCGAAGAGATCTACTCCTTCCGCAATGAAGTACTCAAAACAGAAGACGCTATTCCCTTGGCAGAAGAGATCCTCGAACACGTCTGCATGGAAATGGCCGGACAGTTCTTCACCTCCCGCAACGTTGATAATGGCTGGAACCCTGAAGGCTACAGACAGTGGCTCATAACCCACTTCCCCGTTACCTTCGAAGCCTCTGAGTTCGACAGCGACTACCTCACCATCGAAGAGATCGAAAGCACTGCTATCAACAAAGTCCTAGAAGCCTTCCGCCACAAGTTTGAGCACCAAAAGGAAGGGATCCGGAAGATGCACAAAACCATGCATCCAAATAACACCCATGAAGTCAATGCTGAAGGAGTTATTGGCGACGTATCGCGCAGCTTGCTTATCCGCAACATCGATCAACGCTGGCAAGAACACCTCCACCACATCGATCACCTTCGCACAGAAGTGAGCGTCCGCTCCATCGGCCAAAAAGATCCATTGCTCGAGTTCAAGCACGAGGCATTTGCCCTCTTTGACACCTTGAGCCGTGAGATGAAAGTAGAGATCGCACATGCCCTCTTCAAATTTGAGATGGTTCTGCCAGAGCCAGAACTTCCTAAAACACAAACAATCGATCTTCCCCGCTCCCAACCAAAGGCAAAAAAGCCTAAAACCAATAAAAAGCCCGCCTCGCCCATGATTGATTTGTCAACGATGGATTTAGACCCCTGATTACTACGACAACTTCCTCCTAGGCGTTAGCGAAGAGGAGCAGATATCTCAATTCGCGATGAAATCTGTATGGGGTCATACGGATGAAGAGGGAAGCGAAATAGATGCCCTCCATAGGTAGCATAGCAGGGAGTTAGGGTAGCAATTAGGGGTTAGAGACAGTGATTGAGAGAAAAACATCCCAGGCTTTTATTTGGAGCCACTTTTTAAAAGCTCCCTTCTGGGGAATGTACGCGCTGCTTTTGTTTATCTTAAGCAAAGACCTAAACGCTACTCCCCTGCAGATTACAGCGCTCATCGCCCTTAAACCAATCGTCTCGCTCTTCTCCCCCTACTGGAGCGCCCTTGTCCACAAAAGACCAGACCGTCTTCGCTCCAACGTCATCTTTGCTAGCATCATTGGCCACGCTCCTTTCTTCCTTTTCCCCTGGGTACAAAGCCCCTGGTTTCTAGTAGCTGCTGGCGCCGTCTTCATCATGATGAAACGAGGGGTCATCCCTTCTTGGATGGAACTACTCAAACGCAACCTCCCTGCAGGCAAGCTACAAAAGATCTTCTCCTACGGCTCGATCCTCTCCTATCTTGGCGGCGGCCTCCTCCCCATCCTCTTTGGTATCTGGATGGATGCTAACCCTTCAGCCTGGCGCCTCCTCTTCCCCCTCACTTCACTCCTCAGCCTCTCTGGCACACTCTTTCTCTTGCGCATCCCCACTACAAAAGCCCCTCTTGAAAAAATCCCCTTCAACCTCAAAGCCGCCCTCATCCGCCCCTGGAAAAATGCCCTCCATCTCTTCAAGACCCGCCCCGACTTCACCCGTTATCAGATCGGCTTTATGTTAGGTGGCGGCGGACTCATGATCATGCAACCCGCATTGCCCGCATTCTTCATTGGCGAGCTAAGCCTCTCCTACACCACTCTCGCCATAGCTTTGGCCGCCTGCAAAGGGATCGGCTTTACCCTCACAAGTAGACTTTGGGCCGGCCTCCTCAATAAACTCAACATCTTCCGCTTTAGCTCCCACGTCACCATCCTCGCCGCTCTCTTCCCACTCACCCTCCTCCTAGCCAAATACCAGCCCTCCTGGGTCTTTGCCGCCTACCTCATCTACGGCGTGATGCAAGCAGGCAGCGAACTCTCCTGGCACCTCTCTGGCCCTCTCTTCGCCAAATCAGAAGACAGCTCCCCCTACAGCTCCGTCAACGTCGTCACCGTGGGCCTGCGCGGCCTCATCGCCCCCTTTTGCGGAGCTTTGCTCTGCGAATCCTTCGGTCCCACCCCTGTCCTCCTTCTCGGCGGCGCCCTTTCCCTAGCTGCAGCCCTCCAACTTCGCATGGCTCAAGGCTTTGCGTCTTCTATAAAAACACTTGATAATTAATCGCTAATTCGTTAAAATTATTCTTATACTTTTAACAAATGATATAAAAATGACCCTTATTCAATCAAACGATACTTTTTGGACAACCGTAGCAACCATAGCAACGACTCCAGCAGTTGCATCAACAGCACCAATAGCACCTCCTGAGCAGCCACAAGAGCCCCTCTATCGTCCTGATGAAGAGACAATGAGAGCTTTTGCTGAAGGAACAGCTTCAGAAGAAGAGTATGGGCGCGCCCAAGAAAGCTGGATGGCTAGCCGAGCAGAAATTCAACTAGTGGCTGTAGAATATTTACAAATTGAACATAGCGAAGAAGAAGTAAATCAACCGATTAGAAACTATGAGGATTATTTGTTCTCCATCCCAAAGATTTCAGTAGCTATCGAAGAAAATAACTACCCTAGGATGCTTGCTTTGATGCTACATGGAGCAGATATTAATTCCCCTACTTGCCTAAGTAGTTCTTACGACACGCAATTCAATCCTCTCTCTTATGCTGCTAGACACTTCGAGGACGGTGAAAGGATTCTTCGTCTTTTGCTAAGAGTAGGTGCAAGACTAGACTCTGAACATCTCCTTAATCCTGCGCAAGTCAACGCAAGCTCAGCTGAGGCACTAAGAATTCTTCTTAAAAAGTATCCAGAAGCAACAAACTCTACAGATAAATATGGCACATTACCCACCACAGGGCTCATTTATAGCAATTTTCCTACTTCTCCGAACCTCCTTAGGGTATTATTTGAGCACGGAACTGATCCAGAAGCATCCATTAGATCAACAGCTTCATCAAACACTATAACGTTAATAGATAGCATCGCGGAAAAAAGACAATTCATCCACAAAAACCAATACACTTCACAAGATAAAAAAACAGAAGAACTATCTATTTTAAGGCAGACATATGAAGTAGTTCGAGAGGCTATTATCAAAATAGTTGAAAAAGAGAAAGCTGATTTGAGACACAAAGCCTTCGGCTTAGAAGGCACAAGCCTGCCTCGCGATCTCACTGGGACAATTTTAAAACTGAGCACTCCTCCCACAAGCGGAAGGATTCCGCCCCCTTGGCTCGATGAACCTGATGATGCAAGCGGAGGCGCTGAGCCATCTGACGCCTCCTAAAAGATCCGCCCCAACTTCACCCGCTATCAGATCGGCTTTATGCTCGGTGGCGGCGGACTCATGATCATGCAACCCGCATTGCCTGCCTTCTTTCTAGGCGAGCTAAGCCTCTCCTACACCACTCTCGCCATAGCTTTGGCCGCCTGCAAAGGGATCGGCTTTACCCTCACAAGTAGACTTTGGGCTGGCCTCCTCAACAAACTCAACATCTTCCGCTTTAGCTCCCACGTCACCATCCTCGCCGCCCTCTTACTTCAGAGCGAGTCTTTTCTCATGCGCGAATTCTTGACATCCTCAAACGAGACGACGTCCTGGCAAACCCAAACGCTCTTGTTCCAGAATGGGGAATGCCTCCCCTACTCAAAATCGCAGAACTTCTTGTTCAGTTTGAATCTATAGATTATTGTTCTAGTGCAGGCCACGAATTGGCAATGAAAAAACCAGCCATTATTGAAGGACTAAAACCTCTGCTAGTATCCTCCGATCCAAGTATAGCTAATGCAGCAAGAAGATGTATGCAAGCCATGGACGAAGGAATGCACAGCGATTTTCCTATTGAACTCGCTGAAGCCACAAAAGAACTGATGGAGCGCGGTGCAGATCCTCTTGTGACTGGTATAGATGGAGAATGTGCTTTGCAAAAGGCTGCTACAGCTACTAGTTGGTCTATTCATTCCACGGTCCTCTTAACCATGGCTCACCCAACCTGTAGAAAACTTACAAAAAGCGATGTCGATCAAATACAAATTCCACAAGAAGTTAAAAATAACAAAAAGTATCTTTATACGATCGCTTTTATAAATGCTATAGAAGATGGAGAAGATATTTCTACCTTTGGGCCTTTATTTGATAAAGGAGAAAAAGTTCTGGATCGAAGTTCATACACCCCAAAATACATCCATCTTCCTTCTGTTATAAACCCCAATGGCTATTACAAAGGCCAGTCTTTTCTGTATTATGCTGTAAAACATGGCCGTTTAGATGTTATTGAGTTTTTAAGAGAAAAAGGAGCTAAACTTCAAAAGTGCTCCTTGAAGGGCTTGAGGGGAGATTATGATCGCGTCGAAAGAGTCAAAAACCCCCACTATAATACTGGATATGACCAACAAGCTTGGCCAGAAATTTGTGATTTCCTCAACTATGCAGCTGATCAAAAAAATCTCTATCTTTTTGGAGCTCTACTCGACTTTATAGATGATCCTGCAAAAAAAGAAGAAGAATGTCGATTATTCGATGAAAGGACTGCAAATAGCGAGCAAGTCAGAAATGAAAAAAGAAAGCAAAGGCTTGCCATCCATACAGGTGTTGCAAAAACTCAAGAAGCTATTACTCTACCACCACAAGTTTTAAACCTAATCGGCGAACACATCCTTCATCTCCCGAGAAATCCCTACGCAAAAGATGATACGGACCCTACTGCTGCTGCAAGCGCAGCTCTCGAAGGCAAAACCCAAGCAGAAAATTAATAGCAAATCAGCTTATTTTTTTTATTAAAAAATATACAGAGGAACAAAAATGATTAATAACGTTGACTCAGAAAATTCTTACTCTTGGGGCACGACAATCTTGGCTTGCGTTGCCTCAGCAGCCTTACTTTCGCTCACTTGCGGCGTCAAAAGTTGCTTTATGAGAATTTTTCATAACGTAGACCAAGACGTTGATGATTTCAAGGAAGCCATTAGTGAACAGGATAGTGTAGCAGGATTTAATGATCTATTCGACGACGCGAATCCTATTCTTACCCCAGACAGACATCATAGGCAGATGCAAGATCTTATGGAAAATGCAGTTGATCATGACCACGTTGAAGCGCTCGACATGATTTTCGAAGACGGATACGATGGAGATGGAAAACGCGCTGAACTAGATAAACTCATGCAACGTGCATGGGCTGGTGGTCATTATGCAGCTTATGATTATCTCAGTGAGAAAAAACCTCGATTCTGCGTAATTATTTAAATCCTTTTCGAGATGAAAAACACGTAGCAGATTCGCTTATCCAGAATAAGAAAAATTAAGTTAAAGTCTTGACCTTCTTAAAGCCAAAGTAGAGTAGTGGGATGCCGATGAGGCAGAAGAAAAACCAGTAGTTAGCGTTCCACTCGAGTCTTAAGATTCCATTTTTAGAGAAGAATAGTTGCATCAGCCCGATGAGGGTGATGTTCGCCCCTGCAAATAGCAAAGTAGTGGGGACGAGGCTACTTTTAGGTGACATTTCCTCATCTTCTACTATAGCGCCAAGAAGAGGATTCATTTCTGGTTTTTCAGTCACTTCTTTGTACATGGACGGTTCTTCGTAGGATTGCTCTGGTTGCGTTTGTGTTTGCTGACCAAACTGAGGTCTTTTGCCTTGGTAAGGCGGCGTATAGAGAGAGGTAAGACTATCTTCTAGCGATTGGTTTTCAAAGATCGGAGCTTGGAAGGAATTTTGGCTCGAGCCAGACTGCTTCACTGCGCAGTAAGGACATACTTCTGCATCAAAGGGAATCCTCCCTTCACAGCTCACACACATTTTTTCTTTTTCTGTTGTTGTCATGCCTTTATCTTCGCAAAATTTGGATAAAACTTGCACTCTTTTTTCGTTACTTCTGTTAATATGAATCTCATAGAGGTGACTTATGGAAAAGAAAAAATTTGATGTTGCGATCATTGGTGCTGGACCTGGTGGGTATGTTGCAGCGATTAAAATAGCTCAAAGCGGCAAGTCTGTCGCATTGATCGAAAAGAGTTTCTTGGGCGGAACTTGTCTCAATGTGGGCTGTATCCCAACGAAGACGTTACTTGCTAATGCGCAAGTGATGCACAAGATCAAAATGGCCGAAGAATATGGGATCTCTACAGGCCCGGTCACGGTTGACTTCCTGAAGATGAAGACCCGCAAAGATGGAGTGGTCGAAAAGATCCGCAAGAGCCTAGGCGGACTCTTGCAAGCCAATAAAATTACAATCTTCGCTGGCAAAGCCGAGTTCATGTCACCAACCGAGATTAAAGTCATTGGCGATGACAACGTAATGATTGAAGCGGGAAACACGATCATTGCAACCGGTTCTGAGCCCTTAGATATTGGCGCCTTTCCTTGCGATCATCAGCGGATTTTAAACTCGACATCAGTGCTTGAGCTCACAAAATTACCAAAAACTATGGCCATTATTGGCGGAGGCTACATCGGTTGTGAATTCGCAACGCTTTATGCTGAACTTGGCGTGAAGGTGACTATTTTAGAAGCGTTGCCAACGATTTTGGCATTGCAAGGCAAAGCTGTTGGCAATGCCCTTACTGCAGAGTTTGAAAAACAAGGGATCGAGATCAAGACGAATGTTTTCGTCGAAGGGATTGAGCATGAAGGCGAGGGCGTTAGTGTCAAATTGAAAGGCAATGAGCCTGTGAAGGCCGATCTGGCCTTAGTCGCTGTGGGCCGCAAGGTAAACTCTGGGCATTTAGGGCTAGAAAAAGCAGGCGTGGTTACTGGAGGTAAGGGCGAAATCATTGTTGATGATCAGATGCAGACGAATGTTCCAGGGATATTTGCTATCGGCGATGTGACGGGCAAGTTTTTGCTCGCACACGTTGCTTCGCACCAAGGCTTAGTTGCCGCAGCCAATATCTTGGGACAAGAAATGCAGATGCACTACAACGCAGTGCCTGCAGTGATTTTCACAACACCAGAGATTGCAACTGTTGGGATGACGCTCGAAGAAGCCAAAGATAATGGCTATAACGCAGTCGTTGGGAAATTCCCATTTGCGGCTCTAGGCAAATCGGTGGCCACTATGGACACGGAAGGATTTGCAGAAGTGATCACAGATAAAAACACAGGACAAATCCTGGGCGCTCAGGTCGTAGGTCATGAGGCATCGACTTTGATTGCCGAGATGGCCCTCGCTATCCACAACGAATTGACAATCGAATCTGTTTTCGATACGATCCATGCACACCCGACTGTCGCAGAAGCTTGGATGGAAGCAGCGTTACTCGCCAATGATACCCCAATCCATATGCCACCAAAACGTAAAGCATGAGCAAACTGAACATTTTACCAGATAACCCAGATGAGGAAAAGAAAGGGCGCTTTCCCTCGTGGCTCCACCGCAATATTCCATCTGGGGGCAATCTCCATAAAACAGGTGAGCTCTTAAAGAAGTTCCGCTTAAATACTGTGTGCGAGGAGGCCAAATGCCCCAATCGCTTTGAGTGCTACTCGAAGAAGACGGCTACCTTTTTGGCTTTGGGAAAAGAGTGCTCGCGTAACTGCGGCTTTTGCGATATCGATTTTTCTAAAAAACCGAGTAAGCCAGAGGCCGATGAGCCAGAACGTATTGCTCTATCTGTCAAAGAACTGGGCTTGAAGCACGTTGTCATTACAATGGTAGCGCGTGATGATCTCGAGGATGGGGGCGCAGAGCACATTGGCGCGATCATTAGAGAGACAAGAGCGGTCAATCCTGGTTGCACGATAGAGGTGCTCACCTCTGACTTTATGGGCAATGAATCCTCGCTTGATCTAGTTCTAGCAGAGAATCCTGAAATCTTTAATCACAACATCGAAACAGTGGAAAGAATGTCTCCACGCGTGCGCCACAAGGCAACGTATGAGCGAACACTAAATGTTTTGCGGTATGTGAAAGAGTCGGGCAAGTGCTTGCATGTGAAATCAGGCATTATGGTCGGCCTTGGAGAGACAAAAGAAGAGGTCTTCACCACCATTGATGATTTATATGAGGCGGGGTGCTCCGTCATTACAATGGGACAGTACTTGCAACCCAATCGTCGCAAACTCCTCGTTAAAGATTTTGTCCATCCAGACATCTTTAAGGAGTATGAGGACTATGGCCACAAAATCGGGGTGAAGTACATGCATTGTGGCCCCTTTATCCGTTCGAGTTATAACGCAGCTGAAATTTTTGAAAAGGTATCGGTATGAGTGAAGATATATATAAGCAAGCGTGCGCGCACGCAATACAGAATGAATATGTAGAAGCGGCAAAACTTTTTAAAAAAGCGGCCGATGGCGGGCATACGAAAGCCCAATACAATTTAGCGCTTTGTTTGCATGAAGGACTCGGAGGCTACCAAGCCCATATGGAGGCGTTTCACTATTTTAAGATGGCCGCAGATGCCGGGCACATCAGAGCCCACTACATGTTGGGGTGCTACTACACGATGAAGATCGTCCCCTTCGGCACTGTGGAAGATGGTGCCAGCCACTTTAAGATCGCAGCTGATGGCGGATTAGACGAGGCGCAATACAATTACGGCGTTTGCCTGCTTGAGGGAAAAGGGGCTCTAAAATCTGAAGAAGAAGCGCTCAAATATTTGCAAATGGCAGCTGATCAAGGCAATAGCGAAGCTCTTTATAACCTCGGCGTCTGCACTTATGAGGGAAGAGGTGTTGAGCCTAATGAAAACAAAGCAATCCAGCACTTAGAAAAAGCCACCTCCAAAGGGCACCCAGATGCAAGCGCGGCTCTAACTAAAATCTTAAAGGGCAGCTTATCAAAGTCGCTGTCATAATTCTCAATTGGAATAACGCTCCAGATACTCTGGAGTGTCTTAAATCGCTAGAAGAGGTCACCTACTCTGATTTTTTCGTGATCGTGGTAGACAACGGTTCGACAGATGACTCATTTAAGCAAATCCAAACTGCCTTTCCACAACATACCTATATCCAAAACCAAGAAAATTTGGGTTTTGCAGCAGGAAATAATGTAGGCCTTAAAAAAGGGATCGAGCTTGGATCCGACCTTCTTTTCCTTCTCAATAACGACACGGTTGTCGCTCCCGGATTTATCAATCGCATTGTAGACGTTGCTAAGGACCGCCCCGATGCTGGTGTTTTTGGTCCCAAGATCTATTACCATGATGACCCGGCCACGATCTGGTATGCAGGGGGCAGCATTGATCCTAGAACAGGCCGATGTTACCACGTGGGCTGTGGCAAGCCGTCTGGCCACAACGATATCAAAGAGACCGACTATATCTGCGGATGCGCTCTTGCCATTCGAAGCGAAGTTTTTAGAGAAATTGGAGGCCTAGCCCCTGAATTTTTTCTGCTATGGGAAGAGATTGACTGGTGCTACCGGATCCGCAAGGCGGGCTACAAGTGCCTCTTTGTGCCTGCTGCAAAGGTCTGGCACAAAGTCTCGTCCTCATTTCATGAGGGCAACAGAGGCCCCATGTGGCAGTATTTCTATTTCCGTAATCGTCTCCTTTTTCACAAAAGAAACGGTTCTCTCGGCAAAGCCATAAGAGGAGCTGAGCTACTCAATCTACTAAAATCGAGCTTTCATCCCAAAAGCTCCCACGAGGCTAAATCCCGCGACCGAGCGGCCCTTTGGGGAGTCTGCGACTTCTTTTTGGGTAGATTTGGACAGGGACGCCTATCCAAATTTACACAGAAATAACATTTATTTTGATTTATTGATAAACAATTAAAATAAATGTTACTAATAATATAAGGATGGAAGCAAAAGATATTATCTCTCATCAGGAAGACGACAACTTCCTGAAACGCGTCGCTACGATTGT
>Ga0209986_10005243_pt1 | contig 10790 bp, 11 predicted proteins | sample BlataG_FD_183168 | JGI IMG/M metagenome (GOLD analysis project Ga0209986, IMG submission 183168) | Deep subsurface microbial communities from Black Sea to uncover new lineages of life (NeLLi) - Black_00105 metaG (SPAdes) (version 2) | ecosystem: Environmental > Aquatic > Marine > Oceanic >...
CGATGAAATTAAAGAAATTATTAATAAAGATATTAATGAAGCAAATGAAATCCTATACACTCTTGTAATGGAGTTGGATCCTCGTACATCCTTAAAATAGCCAGAGTTGAACAATTAGGTAAAATATAATAACGAAAATAACAAATTCTACGAATCTAATGTTTGTTAATATAATGTTAATATAAATTACTAATCCTAACAATCAAAAGTAAACAATATAATAATTAATAATTTTATAGAATATTTCAATACTACCAAAAATCTTTAAATAAAAAGAGATTTTTTGGATTAATGAAATTAATCTTAATCAAATTCTTTAAATAATTCATTATTTGAAGAGTTCCAAAATAAAGTTGTAAGTGCTCAAGATTTTATTCAATGAATCTTCATAAATACTTAAATTAAGATTTCTCAATACAAAAATCAAAAAATTAAAAAAAATTGATTATTTATCTTTATTACAAAAATTTAGTATCAAAAAAAAGCAATTGAAGTAAATATCTTTAATGAATTTAATTGCATTTTTATTAACTAAATAATTAGAAGAAAAAAAAATAAAACAATATTTTCAAATGGATGCTCAAAAATTAATCGCTGAAAAGTTGATTCAATGCTTTAACGTGTTTTGCGTAAAATTTCGAGAGAAGTGTTACGAAGTGATTGAAAAAAATCCAGAGAACGCAACGAAAGCGAAAGCTGACATGGTGTTGTACAACCTTTATCTATTAAGAATGCTAATAGACATAAGTTTTAAGCAACACATGATGAAAAGGCTCTTAAAAGCGCTCAATTCTAAAATATCGGCGAAAAACATCGAGAAATTGTTAGTTGCGATCATAGACGAGCTTGAACAGCCCACTAACCAATATTTCAATGTTTTTAACGGCGAGCACGGAACCCAATTGCAACTTAATCTAACTCCAATAATGAATCACTTAAAATATTTAGAAAAAGCGTCAGAAATCTCGATAGAAGAGCAATTCAGCACTCTAAGAATGCAAGATATTGAATTTTTAGAGAGCTTAATGCCCCAAGTGCAAGAAGGTACCACTTTACGTCGCGCTCTCGAAGATTCTATCATTGAATCCAAAACTAATGTGTTCTATTCGAGGTATTTTAAAGAAGGGGAGGTGCGCAATTTCATCCTACAAAACATTAATAGATACATCGAATTGGCACTGCAATACCCTAGAGGAAATTATTTACCCCGTTTAAACGCTCAATTCCCGTTTTTACAATTAATTCCAGAATTTTACAACTCACAAGTAAAGATAAACCAATATTTGTACAGCGCTTTAAATAGCTTGATTGAATTACCAGAAGGTACCGAACCGAGCGCTTTTTCTTCCTTATGCGTTCACATAGGTACGATTCTAATGGCTCTGCTGTTTAACGAGCTAAGCCTCAAAGAAAAAGTTGATATGTTAAATGGCGTTTTCGAATATTCGTTGAATACTAAGGATGTAAAAATGCTTGAAGAGAATATCGAAAAATATCAAAATAACTCGTTCGTCTTAATTAATATCAAAAAGAAATTTCCAGAAGTTAAATCTATTTCTGGTAGAGGTTCTCTGCATTTCTTAGCTAAGCAGCTGTTTGAAATGGATCTCCACCAATTTTCGCTAAAAATCTACGATTACCTTTACAAAAACGAGCAAGATATAAAACAAAAAACGATTATTTTGGACAACATTGCTACGGCTAAAAGGGATTTGGGCGAGTTCAGCGAAGCAATAAAGATTTACGAAGAAATTATTATTTACTATGAAAAACATAACCTCCATTATCCTCGCTTTTTAGCCAAGAAAAATGTAGCGTACTGTTATTTTAAGCTGGGCGATCACGAGAAATTTAACCAAATATATAGCGAATTAGAGTCTGACCTTTCCAAATACACTAAAGAAGAATTAATCAATGTGTATGTCAACCTCGCGTACAGGTACAAAAAAACGTTTCAATTCGAAAAGGAAGAGCACTATCTTAATTTGATTTCAAACTCCATTGAGTACGATGATCCGAGATACTTCGAAGTACAAGAAAGGCTTAACGAGCTCGACCAAGCTTTCGATTTGGACGCTTGTAAGCTCGACGAGGATTATTTAATTAAACTCGAAAAGAAAAAAAACCTCAATTTAAATAAAAGGAAAGGAATTTTTCACCAAAATCACTTGAATCTCAACATTTTTGAGTACTATATCGAGCGGGCTTACGAAGAAGTCGAGTTCGATGTTGATTATTGGATTTTAAAATCAATAAACTGCGTTCTCAGAAAAGATTGGGATCAATTACGCGAAACGAGCGACGAAATCGTAAGGCTCAAACCGCACAACCTTGTAGGACATTTCTTTAAGTCACTTATTTTCCTTAACGAGAAAAACGACGATAAACTATTATATCACTTGAAACAGATTTACAAAAAAGGTTTCAATAATAGATATAGTGTGGAAGCCATCGAAAAACTGAGCAATTTCGTTTTTTTCTTCCATCAAACGTACGATAAAAACGAGAAAACACAATTCTTTGAGTCTTTATTTGCTAATCTTCCAACATCAACGCTAAAAGAACATCACGGAGCGCAAATCGTGTTATTCTTTGCAAAAATTTACGGCGACAACAACGAAGAAGAACTCTCTGGCTATATTTTTAGGAGATTGATGGAGCTCAAACCTTCCGTTGAGAGCTACCTCTTATATGCGGGATGGTGTTATAGGTTTGATAAAATGGAAGAGGCGAAAGAATATTACAAAAAGGTATTATCATTTTCACCAAATAACATCGGAGTATTAGAAAGATTGGCTAGAGCTTGCCTAAAATCTGGAGAGTTCGGCAAGAGCTTGAAGAATGTAGAAAAAATTTTAGAATTAGTTAGCGGCTTTGCGGAGGAAAAGTTTCGAGAATTTAAAAAATATGTTACGCTATTAAGAGATAACAAGATTCGGTACGAAGGGCTTCCATTTAACGATGTTCGAATCGTTTTCAACACAGTGATGCGCCAACTAGCAGATTTGAATCCCACTAACGAAATCGAATTTGGAAACGTGCTGACCGAAATATCGAAAGGCATTGAGTTATTACTCGGCCACATTTTAGGAGCGAAAATTTTAGAATTCGTAAGAAAAAAATACCCTAATATCCCTTTAAAGTGCAGAAAAGGAGTTGAGGGAAAAATTAGACCTATTAATAGGTTGTTTTTAAACTTCCTCGACGACCCGGACAACAATTTCCCGACTTTAGGTAATTGGTTCTATCTCGCAAAAGGAATAGTTGAAAAATTGAACCCGCAAAATCCAGTAATGCAAGAAATTTACGAGTATTTGGAGAAGGATGTTGCCGTGGATCAAAGCAAGCTCAAACATATATTAGAATTAAAAGATGTGTTTCTAGAAGAGAGAAATATTGGCACTCATAGAAGGTTGTACTCGAAGGAAGAAGTAGAAAAGATAATTCAAACACTTACGCCAATCGCAAACGATTTAATAGAATATTTACCTATATTAATTTAACCATAATGAATGTAGAAGAAAAAATATTAAGATACTTACACAGCAAATTTCCAAGACCCTCAAGCTTGAGGGAAATATATTGATTAACCTTAAATTCATAAAGACCTTCTCTTATTCTTCTCTCGATACTCATTTTCTCCATAAAATATTTTTATTTCTTAAAATCATAGATTTTTAAATTTTTTAAAGTATTCATTTGCAGCCGCATCATTCTTATCAAAAACTTGAAAATACAATTCAAAATAGGGATCTTCTATATATAATAAATTATTTTTCTTAGTAATAATATTTCCTCTCTTGTCCTCTTCGGATACCTCAACAACTTGGTCAGACACTTTTAATTTCATTAAAATAAATTTATTTATCTCAGGAAAGGAATACAATCTAACGTCTGTATCTTGTATCATATTTCCCCCGTAATTATGGGATAAGAGAGAAATCGCGTTAGAGCAATTTAGAATATCATTTATGGAAAGATTAGAATCTATTTCGCTATTACTTAATATTTCTCTCAATGTATCGCTTAATTTCTGACCCCCTTGTTCATAAGCTTCTCGATATTTTCTCTGGAAAATTTCGTAATCTTCAAGAGGAGAATAGTAAATTTAGTTGGGGAGTTTCTCGATTTCGGATTTGATTATTTGTTCGTTATATTTAGAACAAAACTTCCTTTCAAATTTTGTGCTTTCTAAGAAATTCTTGATTAACAGTTCTTTATTTAATTTGAAGTGATTTGGTTCTACTTCATCCAAAAAGTTAGACAAACTACTTATTATGCGATTATTCTCGGTTGTTAGAACATTATTTTCGATATTTTGGCTATAATGTATATTGAAGTTTTCTAAAGGGTGGTTTCCTATAGTAGCATGATCGCATATGCCATTACAGAGTAATTTATTTTGACAATTAAAAGTGTTCAAAAATTTTGAAACAACAACGCCTTCTTCATTATCAATAATAATTAAAGAGCCCTTAAGATGTCCTACAAATTCGATAAGTTTATTTAGATTTATATCTTCTGGTGTGTCAAATCGAACTTTAAAAAGTTTCCCTTCAAGATTTCCTTTACATTTCTGAGCAATCGAAATGGAGTCATGAACTCCTTGCTCGGATAATTTAGAATTAAATTGGAATGTAATTTTCAATTGTTAATATCATTTTCTTAATTTTCTTTAAGAGATAAATAATTTATTCGAAGATATTAATATAAATATTTTGATAAGATGAAGATAAAATGCTTATTGAACTTTTATTATTTTCTGAAAGACAATATGTTTTATTAAAAGTCGTGTATGAAGGAAGATCGACTTAACCATTTCACAATTCATATCCACCATTTTTTTAATTTTGGATATTGTGACCAATCAACGGAATAAAAACCCAACTTATTAAAGATTCCACTGGCAAGTAAGAAATTTTTTAATTGCTTTAATCTGTGTTTGTGGAGAAGACAGAACGTATTCGGAAGCACAAGGATTAAATTTCCTTTAAGTGCTTCTTTATCATATTTTAACAATTTATTTTTAATTCTAATAACAAGATCTATAAACAGGCCTTCCTCTTCATTTTCTATTCGCGTTGGATAACCGGTCTCTATTTCTATATATATTTTTTCATTATCCCTCCAAAAGAACATATCCGGTCTTATTATATTATTATCTTTATCAAATATGTCTTCTTCTATTTGAATCTTCTCAATTTTTTTTATTCTAGTAAGATATAGATAAACAAGACATTTTAGCAAATATTGATAATCTGTTTCTTGTAACGTATATTTTACATTTGAGACAACTTCAGTTTCATTGAATATTTTATCTTTTATATCATTTTTAATATTATTTAGATATCTTTGAAATCTATTCCAAGAAGTATTGATTGCAACTTCTTGCTTAAAGAACTCGACCTCAGGAAATCTTTTTCCATATACCTTAAGGAAATTATTAAGTTTCTTATAATTAGGTAAATCAATAATTGAATAGACACTGTTCGAAATATCTTTTAACCCTAATCCGTCTAGTAATACTTCCAGATGTTTTTCTTTATCAATTATTTGTTCTTGAGATGGTTTTTCACTAACTTTTGGTGTGAGCGTATGGGGGGAATTAAGAATTAATAAAATTGATTTTTGGGACTGGTTCGAAGAAGAAATGGATAATTTGTATAAATGCCCTTATATTAACTGTAATTTCAAAACTAAATACAAGAGTAGTTTAAACCGTCATATAAAGACTAAACATATTTATATAACTCAAAGTCTATTCTAAAATTAACATTCATTTGTTATAATCAATCTTTAGAAAAAGTCAAATAACAATGCTAAAAATTCCCGTTATTATTCGTGGTATATACGATAAGAAACTTTCATTAATTGATTTCTTCAATGCATATTATCCACATTTTTCTTCTTATACAGAAGCACTAACCAATTATATAAAATTTTGTGCCGATTTTATAATTGAAAAAAGCGAGATAATCAAAAATAAAAATAAAAGAACGATTGAAATAAATTTAGGGCGTTATGGTCATTTGCGTGAAGTTGTTTTGGCTGACGATAGATTAAATCATAAAGAAATCAATTCATTAGACGAAAGAAAAGGGTATGCAATGTATATGGCAGATGAAGATGATGTTAATCAGATTTTTAAAGACGGTTATAGATCTGAATTAATATGTTATGCGGCAGTTAATTCAGATGTTAGCCTACTGACAAATGTAATAACAATACTTCACGAAATGTTTCATTTCTGTGATCCTCTTTACAGAGATCAAAACGATTTGTTGAAAAAGAGATCAAAATTAAGAGGGGGAAGACATCTTTTTGCAAATCGTTTGGATAGATTTCTTGAACAAAAAATATTGATACTAGAACATATTAATGATTATTATGCTGAATGTAATGCTATAGCAATGTTGCCCACAATGCTGATGTACGGAATTCCGTCTGATTTTGTTATTGACGATGCTACCATTTACTTGGATAAAATTTATGATCACTTCAAAGATAAAGACACATATTATTGCTCGGTTTGTGAAATGAATGATAATGAAAAAACGGAATTAGTGAGCGACTTCATAAACAATATGGAATATTTTTTTCGGTTTTTAGGGAAGTGGGATGGGATAAATCGTTGGAAAGATATTCGTATTATTGATATTTCTACCGATATAAATGGACAAAACCCAGATAATTCTTTTTCTGATATTTGGAAGGAATATATTAAAAAATTCTCCACTTTAAAATTCGATGTGGTGAGAACGCTTAAATTCTTGAGAGAGAAATTGCCTTTAAAAAGAGAAGATATAGAAAGTTTTTATGACCACTTCTTAAACATTGAAATGTTCGATAAAAACTATGCAAATGAGGTAAATCAATATATGGATGAAGATAAGTAAAATTTCTTTACAAAAACCTATAATCTTTTTATTGTAATCAACTATGAAATCGGTTTTTAATTTATTTACGTCCGTTTGGTGCGGAACTTCGCGCTGATATCAACCATCGGTGTACTTTTTCCGCCTTCCTTTTTTTTCGCTTAAAAAATATTTATTTAACCTTTCACCAGCACTTCTTATAGACCTTCAGGTAATTTCGGAATAAAAAAAGGCCCTAAGGAATTCCTCAGCGTAATATTTTGCGTTTTTTGCCTTTTTAAATCCCCACATCCGAGATTGGATCGCATCACAAAACTTTTTAAAAAACGCTAACATATATTCGTTAAAGAAAAGCGGTTTCAACTCGTCTTCCAAATCTGAAAGTGGAGATAAGTATTTTATTCTCATACATAAATATTACCACTTTTCTCTTATAAATCTTAGGGAAGGCTTCTATTGGAAATAAAAGCAGGAAATTATTTTATTAAATTTAAAAATTGGAATCAAATAAAAATAGAAAATGATTCAGCTCAAGGAGATTTAGAGTTTAACTTCCTTTGAAACTGAATGTTAATCAAATATTATATTAAATTTTATAAACATATTCTTTAGCTATAAATCATGCTATTTGGTTATCATTTTTTATTATCGATTGTTGTATTTGTTATACAATAGACACAAAATTGGGTAATGATTGATGCCGATTCTAATTAGAATACTGAATAAGTGATTTTGAAAGAAGTGTAGTATAAAAAAGTAAGAATTTAAAAAATAAAAATTGAATTAAAAAATATTAATAGATTAAAAACGATTTATTATATAATGAAGCAAAAAAAAGAAACTTTAAATGTTTTACATGAAAAAGATTTAAAGCAATTCTTAATCAACTTTAATTTATACAATGATCTTCAGGAAAAAAAGATTTTATGTAAATATTGTCAAAATCCTATATTTTTAGATAATATCTGTGCAATAATTCTATCTAAAGAAAAAATTGAATTTGTGTGTGATAAAGAATCTTGTTATAGAGGACATATATTTTTTCAGGAGAGGGAAAATGAATCTTAATATAGCAGATATAACAAATCTAATTATTACTATTACATCAACCTCATTTGGTACTGTTTTTCTAATTCTATTTATAATTCTCTTAAAAAATCCAGAAAAAGCAGATAAATGGGCTTCAAATCTTTCAAGATTTTTTTCATTTTTGGGTAAAAAAGTAGAAAAGGTCTATATTTCAAGAGATATTCAATCTAAACTTAATTCTTATGGAAAGGAGACGAATAAAGAATGTGCGGATTTAATACCCTATAAAACAGAGGTTAAATTCATAGATTTTGGTAAAGATAGAACGGAAGAAGAAGAGAAGAAAGTTATAATAATAATGCGTAATCGAAAGAATCAAAATGAAAATTTAATCAGAGCTACGTTGCTTGGCATTAAAAAACTATTAATTCCTAATTCAAGGCGATATATTGATCCACACTTAATAAAATCTATAGATTTGCAATTTATAAAAAATTTTATTTCTTCCAAGGATAAAATAAAACTTAATTATTATATGGATTATTTTCTTATCCCTGAATTGGAAAATGACAGAGAATTGGCGCAAAAAATAAATATATTAGGAAATTTAACTGAAAAAGGTATTTTTACACGAATTTTATTAAGAGAATTGAGAAATTATGGTTTAAAATTTCATTCAAAGATAGCTAGAAGTACAAATTTTGAGGAGACAAAAAACTTTTATGATATACTTAAAAAAGTTGCCAAAAAAAGAAGAGGAGAAGATATAAATCCTACTTATAACGGAAAAGATATTAAAATGAGCATTGTCATGATAGGAAGATCAGAAAAAGTTTTTACATTAACTGGAGAAATAGATATAAGTCCATATATGAATTGGATATTTACTTGTGAAGATCAAGGGATAGGATCTATTTACTTATTGGGGGCAATTAAAACAATTGAAGCTGTTGATAAAATTTCGAAACTATTGGAAAAAATGCCCGACAGATTTGAGAAGTGTTCTGAATCAATTTATAATGTGAACATAGAAAATAAAACCTTTCCTGCAATATGTATGCATTATAGTATCTTGAAAAATATTTGAAAATTAACTCTTGATGAAATAAAGATTTTTTCTGATTTAAAATATTATTTATTTTCCCTTCATAAAAAGATTAAATACGTATAACATATATTTATTTCTCAAACTATAAAAATTGATATGAAATGCATCATTTTGTCTGAAAAAGTAGACTTCATTCAAGAAATTTAGCAGGTCTAATTCGATGCTGTTATTACGACGTAGATCTAAGATTATGTCACAGATATTGTTAATAACTGAATTGTTACATCATTTGACAAATGGTAAACATATATAGTAAAAATTTAATTTAAAAGATTACAATAAAATGATGAATTATGAGTAAAAATAATGAAAAAAAAGAAGAAAAATTTTCAATAAGGCATACACTAACATATAGTATAGGGCAATTCACAAGTACAATATCATACCAAATGTTTTCATTTTTAATTTTTACTTTTTACTACGCAGTAGTAGGAATAAATGTGAATCTCATTACCATCGGGTTTATTATTTGGTCTGTTTGGAATGCTATTAATGATCCACTCTTGGGTGCATTATCAGATCGAACGAGAACAAAATGGGGAAGAAGAAAACCATATATTATTGTTAGTATTGTTCCATTATGTGTTATGATGGTTTTATTATGGACTCCACCACTTACTACGGAAATAATATCATTTATATATTTTTTGATTGCTATTTGTTTATTTGATTTCATCTATACAATGTATGACGTGAATACAATAAGTTTATTTCCCGAAATGTTTCAAAATTTAAATGTAAGAGCTAAAGTAAATTCCATTAGACAAATTTTTGTAATTTTAGCCCTAATTTTTGCTTTTATAATGCCTACGCTATTTATCCCTAAATTAGATGATCCCAAATATTTTAAAGAATATAGTTATGCGGGGATATTTATAAGCATTATAATCGCAATTGGAGCAGTTATCTATATAAAGTTTGGAATAAGAGAAAGAGTTGAATTTTCTGAAGATCATAAAACAGCTCCCTCAATTTTGAATTCCTTAAAAATCTCAATGAAAAATAAGGCATTTAAACCATTTATTATTGCAAATTTAGCAAATTGGTATGTCTATGGAATGCTTCCAACTATTGTGCCATTTTATGGTAGTTTTGTTTTAGGAATTGGTGAAGGAGAATCAATATTATTAGGGCTTTTATTAGCTGTTGCATTTATTTCCGCTGCGGGTTTTATTTTTTTATGGCGTTTTGTAGTACTTAAGATTGGAATGAAAAAAGGTTTAATGATATCAATGACAACTTTTATAATTACACTAGCTCCATTCATGTTTATTTCAGATGTTTCTTTAGCTTTTATAGTATTCATTTTTGTTGGATTAGGTCTTGCGGGTTCATTGTTTTCCTTAGAGCTTATGGTTGCTGCGATAGTAGATTCTGATGAATTAACTACAGGAATAAGACGAGAAGGGGGTTATTACGGAATAATTGCCTTAATTATCAGGTTGTCAACAATATTCATATTTATTACCATTAGTTTTGTCTTTAACAATGTTGGTTGGACAATTTTTAACCCATTAGGAACTACAGAAGCAACTATTTTCGGACTTCGAAGTTTGATGTTTATTTTTCCTGCGATTGCTTTAAGTATAGGTATATTGTCAATTAGTCGATTCCCAATTACTAAGGAAAAATTTGAGCAAATAAAACAAGATAAGGCAAAATTGCATGAAAAAAAGAAAGAAAAATATGTAAAACCTAAAATATAACTCTTTTTTTTTTTATTAGTCTCTAATATTTTAATGAAATCAATAAATTTTAATAAAGATCCCATAGACTCA
>Ga0209986_10005244_pt1 | contig 10790 bp, 15 predicted proteins | sample BlataG_FD_183168 | JGI IMG/M metagenome (GOLD analysis project Ga0209986, IMG submission 183168) | Deep subsurface microbial communities from Black Sea to uncover new lineages of life (NeLLi) - Black_00105 metaG (SPAdes) (version 2) | ecosystem: Environmental > Aquatic > Marine > Oceanic >...
CCTCTTTAGTAGCTGGATTACTGTCTTGAGCGTTAAACTCTTCTAGTGCGTCCAGGTAATCATCATAGTTATCGAAATCTTCTTCGCTGGGTTCCTCAGTGGCTGCAGGCTTTTTACCCTGGTCACCATCTAATCCTAACTTCTTACGCAACTGCGCATTTTCAAGCTCCAACTGATCGGCTTTGGCTTCAGCTTCATCACGCTGGGTTGTCAGTTTGCTGAATCGTTCGTTAAGGTTGTTTTTCTTTTTACCTTTGTCGCCATCATCAGCGTTGGCGGGATCCTTTTTTTCATCTGGATCATCGGATGATTCATCGTCATCAAGCTCTAAGTCATCCATATCAGTTTCTGAATCATCATCTTCTGTAGGATCACCAGGGTTTTTATCTTCAGCATCACCACTGGATTGATCGTATTCGCCCAGATCGTCCTGGCCTTCATCTTCAAAATCCATTCCTTCGAAATCGTCTGCGGCCTTTCCGCCACCAAAATCATCGAATGTTGCTGTGTTTGTTGCTGCTGGGTTCTTAGTGCTCATTGCATCTTCCTAAAATAGGTTGAAGGATTTACCCCGTGTTTAAGCCCTACGGGTAGGCATTGCAATGGATTGTAACGATTAGAAACAAGCTTAGAAAATAACAGTATGAGTAACTGTTACTTTCCTACTCGATTGGTGCGCGGGGATCTATGGAAGGTGGTGTTGCTGTTTGAAATATATCTGCGAGTGATTGAGCAACAATGTCACGGATCTCTTCTGGCTTTAACTGTGCCTGGATAGCTTTCTCGGCAGTTTTCTGTTGCTGAATCTGAAGATCCAATTCTTTCTGAGCTACTTTAGCCTGCTCCGTCTTAGACTGAGCCTCTGCTATTGCAAGCTGGGCCTGTGTTTCAGGTGTAGGTGGTGGTGGTGGCTCATCATCATCACGATCTTTAGCATCAAGAAACTCAGGTGGTACAGCTTTCTTGAGTCGCTTGGCAAGCTCATCTGCACCTGGCCAATCCATATTCTGAGCAATAAGATCCATAGCCAGGTTACCAGCTGCAGGAACACGTTCAATAAATGCCATAAGTGAAACAACTGCTTCTTCACGCTGTGTAGAGAATGCAGGGCCTACATCGACCTGAACATCGTAACGCATTTGGCCCAGATCACTCATATAGAGCACTTCGCCATCGATCTCCACCTCAGTATTGATCCGTACCCAATCCTCATTATTTTCTTTGCTGAAGATCCGCATGGTGCGTTCGGTATCATATACCCTGGGAATCGCTTCAATTAAAACCTTACACACTCGCTTATAGGCCATCATGAAGTTATCGGTAAATTCATAAGTGCCTGTGTTACCTTCCTTCTTGCGTTCAGCAATAGCTACACCAGAGGTTTCGTTAGATCGTGCGCCAAGGCTTGCATCGAATAGGCCCATAGTGGCCTTCATATCATCGTTTGCCTGCATTGATTGACTGATCTCACCAATTGGGCTCTGGTGTGCTGGCTCTCGTCTCGGGCTGTTCCCACTAGGTACTTCAGTGTATGGAAGGTAAGCCAGGTTCTTGCGATTGGAGTTTTTCCACTCTTCCTTGTGATTCTCAAAACATTCAGCGGGGCCAACGAATGGTGCCTTTGGAGCAAGTGCTACCATTTCAGTCGCAGCTGTTCGCCAGTAGTTATACTCTTGCTGGCTATCCAGTGAGTGGCGAATCAGTGACTCGTAGATCGTTTCATCTTCTGTAATCACTTCACGGCCAAGCACCGGTATAAGTGGAATGGTTGCGCTGGGGAATTCTTTCGGGCCTTCCAATACAGAGAATGCAGTGACCTTACGCCAGATAACTTTATAGTCCTGGATATCAATCTGATCAACGATCTCAAGCTCATCGGTACCACCAAGCTGTTCAAACTTATCTTTATGGCTTTTTAAATCGTCTGAGCTCCAGATCTCCCCATTCGACATTTTATAGATTGTTTTAGTGCACGCTACACGCTCAAAGTATTCAGCTATGCAGATCTCATCGTCAGTTAACCACCATGAATCCCAGTTATTACCTTGCTGGCTTAATGACCCGATAGTCGCATCAGGGTAACGCTTCATGAATTCTTTACGCTTCATCTTGTCGTAAACAAAACCAAAACGCGCATCTGAATAGTCAGGCTCTTTACAATCAGGATCAATAACGGCTGACGTAGGGTTCTTGATACCTGCAATCTTCAGATCTAATACAAACGGATCGAATGGATTACGCTCAGTAAGAACACGGAACCAGGCAAAGGCCCCACCTAAAAGGTTTTTGAATTGTCTATCCTGGTGAGCTTCAGCATTACTGATGTACTCAATGTTACGAATAATGCCTTCCAGTATCTCTGTACGGCTATAGTCTGCAGATCCAGCTATGTTCTGCAGCTTCGTTTCATCGCCCTTAACATCACGCTCTACAGGCTTCAGGCTTACGCTGATCTTATTCTGGCGCATTTCACCAGATACCTGGGCAACAAAGGATGGGAGTTTGTTAATGGTTAATACTGGGCGTCCATCAAGCTCACGCTCTACGCGGATCGACTCTGGCCATTGATAACCTGCCAGCATCTTGCGATCGATGTTTGATCGATTGTAGTTATCAGCCCAAACAGTTTGAGCATAATCAGAACGCTCACGCATTTCCTCTAGTATCGTTAACTCTTCGTTATCATCGCGCTCATTGATCGGATCAACAGTAATGTTATAGCTATCAACACCATCATCAGCTAAACCAAGATTCTTATCGCCCATGACTAAACTCCTTATGGGTTACAGAATAGGGGTGTGAATGCCTGGTTCTCGATAGCACCTTGGATACCCAAGGCCACTGCAACATTAAAGATCCAGGATGAAGGTATGCCACTAGCAGCATCAGCCTGGAATGTTGTATTAAATGTTTGAGTGGGGAATCTCTTAACCGGCCATAAAAGCATTAAATACTTATAAAGATCATCAGTAGTTATTGAGCTTGATAGTGAGTGACAAAACTCTTCGAACTGATTGGTAAGCAATTCAGCACCACGAAGCAGTAAAGATGATTGTAGTGAAGCCAAGCGAGCATTCTCTGGTATACCTTTCCACAATAAATACGCACCATTAACATTGGCATTACCAAGATCTAGGGGCGCTGCGTTTATGGCTTTAGCTGGAGTGATACCGCGAAGCTGCTCACGGTATTTAATGATTTCATCAAGGCGGGTTTTCATTGCTGGGTAAACTGATACATACGTCCAGGCATCAATAAGCATGGTATCGAGCAATTTATTCATTTCACCTGGGGAATTCAAAAAGGTTTGATAAACCTGGTCAAGTGTTAGCTCTGGAGTTTCAGCCATTGCCAGCAAGAGAGTCGTGGATATAAGCATATCCAGCTTCTGGCTGGCATTTACTAAGGCAATGTTATTGTCGTAAAAGTCTTGTTGAACTGTCATTGGTTGGTTCCTCTAGGGTATGGAAGATCACCTGCCAGTCGCAAGCGCCTATATCCTCGATAGATGGAACCCAGGTACTTTCAAAGCCATCAGATTCCATCACGAATTCGATAGGCTCGATATTACTACCATCTGCGTCTTTCTTCACAGTAACAGATACTTGATCGCCCCAGGCTTCGCGCTTTAAGTCACGGCCATCCTTCAGGTGAACCAGTGCCCATTCAAAGCCGCTGTCATTCTCCATACCAAAATTATCAAACTGCCAGTTATCTTTGGTGTTTGGTTCGTAAAGCTCTGCGAAGTACTCAAGGGTGTAGAGAGTGCAGGTAACTACCTGGTCACTGCTATCGTCAAGAACAACAATAAGCCCGCTAAAACCAGCTTTCTGGGTTAATTTAGTGATTCCTGGCCCAGTATGAACAATATCTGGAAGCCACACATCGCGACGATCTGGCATAAAGTTTTTCAAGAAGAAATACATCGGCCCTTCTTGGTCGCCTGGGTGTGTTGTCCTTTTGATTATGTCGCCTGGTTGGATCTGGGTGGCGTAGACGTGGTTTAGTTTTGTAATGAATTCCTCGAACATGGCTCTTTCTCCGTGGTTTCTGCGATTTTAAATAATTGGCTAAATAATGGACTCTGAAAGTCTTTGACCGAAATTTGGTCATGTTGGCCAGTCGGCCAAACAATAAGGTAATAGTCGGGCACAACCCCCTGCAAATCAGGTACTGGCTGAACATCAAGCAGAAAGTTGGCCCGGTACAACATTAAGGTGCTGCTACTTCAGGATCATAAGTTCCTTCGAACACTTCCTTCTGTACTAACCAGTTATAGCGATATCCGCCCTGGTCACGACGAGAAAGAATGTAGTCACCCTGGCGAGGCACTACTGTGCTCGAAAAGATGATCGCACCATCGTCTGGATCAGCGTACTGATACAGTTGGCCCTGGCCCAAACCATAATTGGTATCGCCTGAGTCAGGATCGTTTGTTGGCGTATAGCCAGTTACGTCAGCAATATCCAGTATTTCATAATAATCCTGGTTAATGCGACGCGGTTCTGCTACTTGTTTACCCATGAGATTTCTCCTTCTGTTGGGTTTTTAGTTTCCAAGCCATCCACCACGACCGCTATATGCTTCCTGGTGTTCCGGCTGTTTAGTTTCCTCCACCTTCTCGCGGTAACTCAATGCGAGATACTGGAAGGCATCGGATCCATTTGAAGCCCAGTTGTGCAAGGGCTTCGGCAAGAATACACGATTCTCTTCATCGTATTTGTGTTGGTAACTGGTCAGGGCACTAATGCCATCTTCGCAGCGCACCGCATCAAACACGCACCGCTGCAATATAACACGGCCTGCCTCGATCGCTGCATCCTTATTCTTTGGCCTTTCCATGGTGTTGAACTCGAATCCCATCTGCTTTGCAGTAACTCTTCGCTCTTGCCCGCTCATCCATTCGTGGTTCTTGATATCGTGCGGGCCCCAGTGTTCATTCCACATAACATCGTAGGCTTTGCCAAACTTAGTTACTGCTCCCATGTAGTGGCTAAAGCCATGGCCAGCCCCGCAGATATAACCCACTAAACGAATCTCTTTACCTACAAACTGAACGATCCAGATAGCTGTTTGGTCATTAAAGCCAATATCCCAGTAAGTATTAGTTGGATAGTTTGGCTGGATCGGTACTCGACAAATACGAGCATCGGCCCAGGCCTGCTTCATCTGCTTACCCCAGTACGCTCCCTTGATTGCTGCATCGAATGAAACATAGAATTCCTGCTCGACGGTATCCTCATCCATACCGGAATCGATTTCATCCTGTACAGCCTCCTGGGTAACTACTGGAATCTGATCGCCTTTGCCTGGGTTCTTTATACCCGGCTCATCGTCTGGCTTGGTTGTTTGCCGGATATCCAACTTAGAAACAAACCACTTTGGATTGTCTTTATTATTGTTGTACATGAAATAGCCATGGTTCCGGCCCCGTGGCGTGTAATCAAATAAAGCCCATCCTCCATTCTCTGCAAGTATCGGCCTGAAGTAATCCCAGGCTTGAGGGTTCTGAAGTGAGTACTCAGAGAACACCAGCCCCAATGGGTTCGTACCCATGAAGCTGTCATAGTTATCGGCACCGCCAAGCTGGATGATAGAGCCATTGATAAGCTCCACGATCATTTCGGTGTTGTTTACTCGCTTGATTAGATGCGGGGGGATGTGATCGATAAACTTAACACCATCCTTACCGCGACCACGCCAGATTACTTTCTTTGCCTGTGTGTTTGTTGGCAGCAAATAAAGATAAAGCCCTACCTCTTCCATCGCTGCCGGCACCATGATGTTGAAAACAGTCTTATCTTTTCCTGCTCGACGGTGCCAGATCAATGCCATCCTTCTCACACGCTCAACAAAGAAAGCGTGCAGCACCGGCTCCTGGTATGCACGTGGCTGAAACTTATAAGGAAGATCTACATTGATTGGTGTATTGGTTTTCTGGCCCCGAGTAATATTGATGTCATTAGGTAAAATGAAATCAAAATTCTGGTTGCTGGTCTGCCTTACTTCTTTATCGAGCCAGCCCATTAAACCACCTTGATCGTTTTACCGTTGATATTAATGTTTACATTAACAGCACGCTCTGAATCACTTAAACCTTTGCCCTGGTTCTTGCCTATCATTCCATTTATCTCTGCAAGCCGATCCTGGGCCCGATGAGGATCATGGATCTCAATGGTTTTAATAACTTCGATCGATTTCATTGGGCGCTTTTTGGTTTCCTTGTCGATTGGTGCATCACTATCAACCACCAATACCCAGTCAAACGTAATCTTCTTTAGCCATCGCTGCTTATGGCTTGGTAAATCCTTTAGGTCATCCCTGGTGTTGCAGTAGGCCAGCACTTCAACAAGATTACCCCAAGCCTTATTGGCGTATTCAGCAAGAATGGCTTCATCAGATATATCAAGCGTCTCCTTATGCTGCGACTTGTAGTAAGCAATGGCTTTGGCCACTTCAGGATACTTGGCCAGCTTCTGGGCTGGCTGTCTGGCTTTGCGCCTATCCCCTTGGTGAGAATAGTTAGCCATATATGAATCAGTGAGAGTTTCACCTCTGGCTACCATCCTGGCGAATTCATCTCTTTTATCGGTGAGTCTGATCACATCACCATCTGGTAGGGTAATTGTCGTATATGTTGAGCCGGCCATAACTGTTACTTTACCTCGCTTGGCCTAGCAGTATATGTCATTCGAGAAGCTATCTAAAAGATATTATTCAGATTCCCAAAGGCTGACACTAAGATACATAGCCTGGGCCAGGGCCTCATCAGCGCCAAGCCATCGCAATGCGTGCAAGAATCCTAAATCCGCCACTTGCTCATTATAAAAGTCTAAATGTTCGAGCATATAGTCGTGGATAGCATAACCAGGTAGGAAGGGCTTGTGGTCGGGTTTAACGAAACGCCAGAAGAACCTGGGGATCGATCCACCGTCGAAGATGTAACCTGCAGGGATCTCGACGGTGTACTTCAAGCCGTTCTCGTCATAAAAGGAAAAGGTGAATCCTTCAGTAACCTGGCATTGGAAGTCCCCCCAGATTAGCCAGCGCCAGAAAGAAACTTTTTTATCTCGAATCCGTTTAATAGATTGATAGTTTCCTTCAAAGCCCATAGCTCTTACCTGTTACGGTGGGCCAATAAGATCGAGAACAGCGATAGCCAGGTCACGCTTTTCTTTCGCGTCGGCTGCTGACATAGTAGCATCTACGCTTCGCTTGCCGGCCACCTTAACTTCTTCGATATTGGCAGCGATCGCGTGCCATAAGTTGGCCAGGGCAAGAATGATCTCTGCAGCCTCTTGGGGTGTAGTAGTTGGAAGATCCACGTTCTTACGGGCATTCCATTCTGACTTCACATAACCGTAGACTGGCAAATCGATATCTGCTGCAGGATAGCCAGCTTCTGCAAACTTACGAGCTTGGCGCTCTTTCTCAACATAAACTGCATCCTGGCCAACACCTGGTGTAACAAACCTGGCGCGTACCTTTGAGGCTTTCGCGTCGATTTCAGCATCGTACTGAACTTTTAAGGCTTCAACTGTCTGAGTAGGCTCACCGAGGATGGTTTCAATCATCGGCATATCGTCAACACCTACTGCAAATCGCTTGCCTTCAGGAAGTGGCGAGAATATAAAATGATTATCATCAAGCGTCACAGTGTTTTCTGTATCGTGAATGCCTTCAATAACCAGGGCGTGTAATTTTTTAGACCAAAGTTTGCTCATTGTTATCTACCTATTGCGACCCACTCGATCGTTCCTGCTGAATTTTGAGATCCACTATCACTGCCGAAGACACCATGTGTGTCTACCTGGTGAACATACATCGTTACGGATCCCACTGCTTTAGAAGCATTGCTTACACTCACGATCCTACCGCCCTGATTTCCACCAGCACCGTGATAGATACCAACAATGTGGTAGCTAGTATCAGTGAAGGCGATCGGGAAGGCTACAGCACCACCACCACTGGCAAGTGCAATAGATCCTTTTTGAATGATCATTCCGCCAGGCATAATAGTGTAATCACCCAGGGCACCTACAGTAGTGAGTGCGCCAATCGCAGCCACTACACTACCTTCTGCAACTGTTCCTGCAGTGGTACCGAAGTTCTTGTTAAAAGCTGTGTTCTTTGGAAAGGCATCTTCTTTTTGATTTATAGCAGAAAATACGACTCCAGCATCTGGTACCAGGCCCGCAGTGGTACCGAAGTTCTTGTTAAAAGCTGTGTTCTTAGAGAATACCGGTTCTTTACCGGATAGATCCGCCACCAAGTCAGTAACAGAGCTTTGAGGCTGTACACCTACCTGGATCGAACGATCGAACGCATTACCCGCTACATTACCTGGATCGTAAACAACCTTGAGCATATCGCCCAGGCTACCGGTACCCGTATCAGTCCAGGCACCATCCCAAAAGAATAGATTACCGTCGGGGCTTGTTACTGTAGCTGTATCACCTGGCTGGGCCGTTGGGTGGGCTGTTTGCAAAGCAGTAAGATCTGCATACACACCAAGATAACCACCATCACGAATAAGATTAACAGGGATGTTTGCGATTGGTACCAACTGGGCACCATCGAGAGGCGCTACACCACTGGCTGCACCTTTCTCATCCACGTTTATTTTTGAATCAATAAAATCTGTACGGATCCCGTTATCACTTGCAGCCGTAATACCAAGCGCATTGTTGGTGAAGATCACAGCATCGAGATCTACTTTTAATTGCGCATCATTCTTCTGTGCCATGAGTCTTTACCTATGTTCCGTAGTCTAGCGAATAATCCTTATTGTAGGATCGCTGGTTAACTGGGTTCCCGTGTTCGTCGCGCCAATCTGATTGCCATAGATCAACAGCATCCTGGGCATTCGCCCCATTACCGTTTAAAGCTACACCTGTTTGAGGATTTCGAACAACATCGGCCATTATGTGTTACCTGTATCCAATACCTGAGCGCGTAAATCAGTGGTACCTTCAGCAACTAAGCGATAACGCATACCGCGGGCCAGCTGTACAAAGATCGCTGCATTACCAGTAGTGTTAACTGCAAGGCCCTTTCCTGGCAAAGAGGCAAGATCCCAAGTCAAGTTCTCAAAGCGAATAAAACCACTTCCGATATTTAATTCCATATACAAAGTGCCGGCCAATAAGCTGGCAACAAGTATATTCAAACCATCTTTATTCTGAATGGTGGCCGGCTGTGATTCTGCATTGCCTGTACCGTTTTGACGAATACTCGCCGGGCCGGCTATTCCTAACATATTAACTGGGGATCCCATTTCTAACTCCTACTGTCGAGCTTACGCTCAAGTTTACGAATGCGGGCCTGGTACTTCACCAAAGCACGCTTTTGTTGTTGTGTTCTTATGTCCTCTGGAACAACTAGCAGATCTTCCATTTTATCCTGCAAGTCGTCGATACGGCCCTCAAGCACCGAAGTATGCAAACTCGATACTGTCTCGGTTGTTTGCTGTATCGCTTCAGTGTTCGCTGCAATCTGCCCCTGCTGCTTTGTATGAATAGAATCCATCTTAGATTGGATAAATTTCATATCCTCTGCTGTTACAACATAAGGCTTGGCTGCGATATAGAGTATACCGATTACCGTCGCAATTGAACTTAGTGCCGTAGCTGTATGCACTAAGAATCTGTTCGTTGCTTGGGATAGGATCATTAGCTCACCTTCCCCGCATATGTTATCTCTTGCCACCATTTTCTCATTTCCCTAAGCCTGCCTTTGTTTTAATTTTAGAACCCAGTGAACTTCCAAAGAAAAAATTGATTATATCCTGGCGCTCTTTCAATAACGCATGGATTACAATACCTATGATATTTGAAGCCACTGCCAGCAATGCAGCTGACTCGGCAAGATAAATAACCGCCACCAACTGTATACCAACAAGTAAAAAAACAATGGCCAAATTATACTTAATAACGACATTAGCAATCTCATCTGCTGTACCGTCATCCTTCTCATACATCCGCCTGGCATCCATTGTATTCTGTAAGCACAATTCATCGAATACATGAGCGTCGGCCATTACTGCCTTTTGGAATTCTAACTGGAGTGCTGGATCTGCACTGATGGCATCCATATTAGCTTGATCGTCGCCCTTTCCAGCAATGGTGTTTGCTATATTGAGAAACTTATCCGCCACCTGTTTTTCTTTAGAGCCACTGCCTTTTACCCAGCCAACTATCTGAGGTACAAACTTTGCTGCAGTAAGTGCGAGAGTTACGGGATCCATACGAATATCCTATTTGTTTTGTTGGATTATACGCAGGGGAGGGGAATTCTTGAAAGTAACAGTTAGCGGTTGGGTGAATCGCTCCATAAGATCGGTGGAACCCTAGCGCCTTCTCTTGGAATTTCACCAGATAAAGCGCAACACCGATAAAATGCAGCTTCTTTCTGCACAGCTTATAGCTGCTCGCGTAGCCCTTTAATCTCTTGCTCAAGCCCCTTGTGTTGCTCTCTACAGGCTTGGCGTTCAAAGATATTGCACATCATGCAGCTATGAATATGCTCAGGGTCATTTGCAATCTGATGTTTCAAGCCTTCAATAGTTTTGTTTAGTGGCTCTATCTCTTGCTCAAGCTCGGCTATTTGCTCGGCTTGCTGTGCAATTACAGCCTGTAAATAATAATCATATTCACCGTTTGCGATTGCCTCTAGCTTATCCGGTAATTCTTTACTCATGGCTTTGCTCCTGTGGCGGGGTTATTTCAGATTTAAGACATTCGCTAACCTTAATGGTTATCTTTCTGCAAATATCACTCCCATCGGTAGCG
>Ga0209986_10005245_pt1 | contig 10787 bp, 14 predicted proteins | sample BlataG_FD_183168 | JGI IMG/M metagenome (GOLD analysis project Ga0209986, IMG submission 183168) | Deep subsurface microbial communities from Black Sea to uncover new lineages of life (NeLLi) - Black_00105 metaG (SPAdes) (version 2) | ecosystem: Environmental > Aquatic > Marine > Oceanic >...
TGCAGAACGTGCACAAGATTGAATGCTGCCTCTTCTCTCAATGCTTCTCTTAATAAAGCAAGTGCTATCTCTTTAATCGCAAGCCTCAAATTCTTTTTCCCTTGATCATGACAGGAATTTTTAGATTCGGCCAATTTTGAGTGTTAGCCTTTTTTCTTGGTCCTATTCTGAAGTGTTCTTGCATCACTGATAGTTCAAAACGTACAACAATTCACTGTTCGCCCTATTAGTAACACAGCTAACCCAGCAACAGATGATAAGTTATAATCCTTCCCATTAAAATTTATTCTTTTGCTTCTTTAATCATTGCTTGTAATGAATTATCAGCCTCTTCCACAAACTCCTTGGCATGCTCGAGTTGTATCTGGGCATCCTCTTTGGTTATTTCAACAAAATCTCCATAATCGGCATCTTCTCTCATCCTTTTTGCAACTCTAAAAAATTTGCTTAGTTCTTTTGGGAAAAGCCCGGGCTTGATTATGTGCTGGCTAAATAGGGCAATTACGCCAGAATGCTTACTGGAATCCATCTCTTTTAATGCTAAAATTGCCCTGGCAGATGTAAACATCGCATAGTAGCTCCTGTTTGCTGACATCTCAAAATGTTCCTGTTTTAAAGCGTCCTCAGCCTCCTTAAGGTTTTTTTGGGCTTTTTCTAATCTGTATTTAGCTAAATTTATCCTTCTCATATAAAATAACTCCCTCTTTTTCCACATTCTCAAAGAAAAACGAACCTAACTCCTTATTTTTCTGATATTCAAATAGGCTATAGAGGACAGTAGATAAAGGCAGCCCATATTCTATATCATGATTAACCTCTATTTCTGCTATCATGTCTTCAATAACGGAAGTCCTTTCTCTTACTAAAATAAATATGTCTATATCTGAATCCCTGTAAAAATCTCCTCTCACCTTGGAGCCAAAGAGTCGTATATTTAAAATATTATCACCTAAATTTTCTTCTACTTCTTTCACAAAGGAGTTTACTGCCATTCTTTCGGTTTCGCTTAAATATTGTAGTTCATTTTTCATACCCGATCTCCAGGCCCTCTGTTCAAGGGAAATATATTACTTTGTTTTTTTAGGATTTCTAAAAAGATCGTCTAAACTCTCTTTTTTTACCCTCCATTGCCTTCCAATCTTTGTACCTGGGATTTCGCCTTTCCTAACCAGATTATAGACCGTCCTTTTATTTAACCCTAAATATTCTGCCACCTCTTTCAGGTCTAATATCTCTTTCATTAAAATCTCCAGATACTTATATATTTAATAGGAAATAAGTGTAATTAAGTGCATTATTTTGCAATTAGATGTATCTTAGATTTGACAACATGTCAAGAAATTTCTTTAAAGTTCTAAAATAGAGGGTGCTTTTAAGGTGTGATATAAGAGAGGACGTGGAGTCTGAAACAACTTATGTATACGCTTTAAGCCTTTATTTTGACAAATTCCATCATAGCTAAAAACTAGCTAAATTTAGTCTAAAATCAGGTGAATGGCCAAGGAATTTTGCAAGCAGCTTGGGCATATAGCGGGGAGTTGCCTTAAATCTTGCTATTATATTAAACCGTTTTGGCAGATAAGGTCAAAAGGGGATGGTTAAAGTCCGGTTATTCAGATCGCCCAGATGAGTTCTACGTCATATGGTTCAAATTGAAGATCAACAGTCATTATAGGAATGCGTTCTATTTGTGCCTGTGAGATTATCAAACGGTCAAAGGGATCTCGGTGATGGTAAGGAAGATTAGCTACATGAAGCGCGTGGATATGTTCGATAGCCAGAGAAGAGATGGCATCTCTGGCAAGCCTTTTGGGAACAAAACGTTCGGGAGGTTCGGGCAATTCCAGCTTTCCAATTGAATATTTGATTGCGATTTCCCAAGAGCTGGCCGCCGATAAAAAGATTGTATTGTTTCGGTCTTTGATTTGCCTGAGAGCGCTGTCCTGTAATTTGTTGGGTTCAGCTATCCACCAGAGCCAGCAATGGGTGTCGATCAAGATTTTCATGATTCAAATGTTGCTAATAACTCAGGCGGTAGTGGTGCGTCAAAATCCTCGGGAACATGCACTAACCCTTTATCCAGTCCCGGAACTCGATTTTTCTTCTCATTACCCCAAGGAACAAGGCGTGCCATCGGTTTTCCTGACTTAGAGATGACAACCTCCTCTCCAGCCGACACACGGGCCAACAGGCGTGATAGCTGGGTTTTAGCCTCATGCACATTAACTTTGATCACTGTTCATGTTCTCCTTTGAATTAAATTTTCTGGAAACCATGATCATTTCTTCCCTAAAATCAAAAAATAAACTAAGTTCATGACTAAGTCAAGTTTTTAGTTCTCAAAGCGGAAAACCTGTATCCGCCTTTTTCTTGACACCCCTGAGATGACTACCTATTTCTTTTGCAAATTCGGGGGCTCCTTAAACAGGTAACCAATTTCATTGACACACCATTTGCTCAGGTTTAGCGTGACGCATGAGGCACTTGAAAAAACCATTAATGCTGGGTGATAGGATAGGTAAATTTCTTCCCCTTCCTTTACCAAATTCTTGACCTTTTCCTTGCATAAATTGTTTAATACGTATTGGTGATAACAACTTACAGTGTATTGTCTTTTTCTATCTTCCTGCTTTGTTGAATTATTTATTCATAAATCCCATGGTAATAAAAGATTATAAGGGTAAAAACAGTGATCGGACATTGGGTCTCAAGAGGGGAAAGTCTGCAATTAAACGGGAAACCTCATCTCTAACACCCGGAAAGATAGTTATGTGGGTAGCACTATTTGGTCTGGTTTTTTTTATCAACTATCTATTTTTTGTACACCTGGAACCAATAAATAAAAGAGAAATAAACAGAGGGCTAACTCCAAGAGAGCATAACATGTCAGATAATATTGCAGAGTGGTTTGATAAGGGTTACAATAGATATCAAGAAGGGAATTTAATGAAAGCGGTTGAGGCATTTAGTAAAGTCATTACCCTAAATCCAAAAGAAACAAGAGCGTATCTTGATAGGGGGATTGTTTATAGCAATATGGGTATGTATGATAAGGCAATCAATGACTACAATGCAGCGATTGCATTAAATCCAGATTACGCAGAGGCTTACAATAACAGGGGATGGGCTTATCTTAAGAAGGCGCTATTTGATCATACAATTAAGGATTGCAGTGAAGCACTTCGCTTGAATCCAGCCATGGCCACAGCGTATCATACACGAGGAATGGCTTATAAGGCGCAGGGATTGCTTGATATGGCAAGGAAAGACTTTCAAAAAAGCTGTGAGCTGGGCAACAATAGCGGTTGTCAGGCATATGGAGAGCTTTCAAAAACAAAAAGATAATGAAACGTGATCTGAAATTTTTCTTTGATCCAAGGGCCATAGCAATAGTGGGAGCTACAGCTCATGCCAATAGGGGTGGAAATAATCTTCTCAAGAACCTTACCCTTGGCTATAAGGGAGCCATTTATCATGATTCTAATGTGGATGGTGTAATCATCAATCTTTTTGCAGGCATGGGCGCATGGGGTTTTGATCTACTCGAATTAATGGCGGTGATTAAAGATCGGGAAAAACCGATTCTTACATGGCTCATAGGACTAAAAGATACACTCGAACCCGCAAAGATCAGGATGGAGAAAGCTGGGTGGCCAGTATTTAATGAGATTCATCGTTTAGTTAAGATTATGTCTACTGTTTTACAACAACGGTGAGACTGATTCATGGGGCATATATTTGATTTAAAATTAGCCAAGCTCTATGAAGCATGGCAGAAATCCCCTGAGGGGATCTTGTTTGACAGATTAAGCAGTGAACTTATTGTCCGCCTTGTAAGACCAAAAAGGGGGGAACGGGTGTTAGATATTGGCTGTGGGACAGGAAATCATCTCCTTCTTTTATACCGATTAGGGCTCGATGTAACCGGCCTTGATGCCTCTCCATATATGTTGGATATTGCGAAATCCAGATTGGGAAATAAGGCCTCGCTTAAAATCGGCAGTGCAGAGGATTTACCTTTTGAAGATAACGAATTTGACATAACTACCCTTATCATTACATTAGAATTTCTCGATAATCCTCTTGAAGCATTAAGGGAAGCAGGGAGGGTAACAAAAAACAAAGTATTTATAGGTGTACTCAATGGCCTTTCTTTAGGATGTGTATATAATAAAATTTATTCACTCTTTTCTCCCTCTATTTTTAGAGAAACACATCTGTTTACATTATGGGGGCTTAAGGGATATGTGAAAAATGCATACGGCAATGTGCCTATGGAGTGGGGAAGTATACAGATAATGCCATTCTTTTTTAAAAAATATAACAAAAGAATTGAGAGGTTATCCTTCGTACAATCTTATCCATTTGGCACATTTTTAGGTCTTTGCTCTAAAATGACCTATACCTTGAAAACAGAAAATCTAAAAGTCACTAAAAAATTGAAAAAGAGAGCAGAATCCCTAATAAGTAGCTCTCCTTTTTGACTTTTTCTTACTTTTACCCCTTGACACATAGAAGGAGAGTAATTAATCGTAAGGATAATATATTAAATAGTAAGTGCGAGAGTGGCGGAATTGGCAGACGCACTGGACTTAGGATCCAGCCCGTAATTACGGATAGGGGTTCGAGTCCCCTCTCTCGCACCAGTCATGGATATAAGCCAAAATTTTTGAATTTATCCACCTGAGGAGGATTAATGTCATGCCCGCCCGACACCTGCCCATCCCGATTATATCGGGACAGGTGGGTCTGGGCCAGGGATTTTGGGTTTTCTTAAGGACTTTGTGTATAAACAGTTTGCAATCAACCTTAGATAGTCATGTATTTAAGATTTAGGATAAAGAACTATGGAAACAAATATTGAAGAAATAAGTCAGGTAAAAAGACAGATTAATGTTGAGATTGAGACAGAAGAAGTAACTAAAAAACTGGATCAAGCCTACAATGAGCTTTCAAAAAAGGCTAAAGTTAAAGGCTTTAGACCTGGTAAAACTCCAAGAAAGATACTTGAGCAGTATTATGGTAAGGAAATTATGACTGATGTCAAGAATGATTTAATAAAGGAATCTTTCTCTAAAGTAATAGAAGAAACTAAGCTTTTCCCATTAGGAAATCCCTCTATTGAAGATGAGGCAATAAGACCAGGTGAAAATTTTAAATATACTATTCTTATGGAGATAAGGCCAGATTTTGAGCTGAAGGAATATATGTGTATCTCTGTCGAGAAAGAAATTTTAAACATTTCTGAAGATAATGCCGATAAAAAACTTGAAGAAATTAGGGAGGCTCATGCTCAGCTCGTCTCCATCAATGAAGAAAGGGGAATAAAAGAAGGGGATTATGTAATCATTGACTACGAATGTATGTGGAAAGACAAACCTATTAAAGGAATAGAGGGTAAAGATTTTATGATCCATGTAGGAGATAAAAATTTTTATCCTGAAATCGAATCAGGCTTTAAAGGACTGAAAAAAGCTGAAAAAAAGGATATAAAGATAGACTTTAGTGAAGACTTTAGTGATAGAAGATTAGCTAATAAAAGTGTAACATTTCATATCAGGGTTGAGGATATCAAAAAAAAGGATCTACCTGATCTTAACGATGATTTTGCGAGGAGCCTTGGCAAAGAATTTAAATCCTTAGCAGATCTGAGGGAAAGGGTTAAGAAAGAAATTACCCTTCAAGAAGAGAAAAGAATAGACAGCCAGCTAAAAAAGCGTCTTCTCAAAAAGATAACAGCCAAAGTAGATTTCGAGCTTCCTCAGGCTATGGTTGAAAGCGAAATTGAGTACTCAATGGCTACTATAAAGCAAAATTTTCTTCGCGCTGGATCTAAACTCGAATCAGCTGGTATTTCAGAGGATAAAATGAGACAGGATTTAAGGACAGCTGCTGAGGAAAAAGTGAAAGAAGAGCTTATATTAGGGAAAATAGCTGATCTGGAAGATATTAAGCTAGAGGATAGTGACATAAGGCACGGTTTTCAGGAATTGGCTGCTCAAACAGGGCAGGATCTCGCTATGCTTCAGCAATACTATGAAAAAAACAATTTAATGGATTCATTCAGAAACCAACTTTTAATTGAAAAAATCTTGAATCATCTTGTTCAAAGTGCTAAGATTTCTGAAGTTCAAGAGATACCTGAAGAAAGCCAAAAAGATAGGTAACCCTGAACGCTGAACCTGTGAACGCCTACAAAAAGATAGAAAGGTGCTAAAATAAAATGCTGATACCAATGGTAGTAGAACAAACCCCCAGGGGTGAGAGGGCATATGACATTTACTCACGCCTCCTAAAGGATAGAATTATCTTTATGGGTGAGCAAGTTACTGATGATATGGCAAACATTATCATTGCCCAATTTCTTTTTCTGGAATCTGAAGACCCAGATAAGGATATAAATCTATATATCAATTCCCCAGGAGGATCAATTACCGCAGGACTGGCTATCTATGACACTATGCAATATATAAAATCTGATATTACTACAATCTGCACAGGGCAGGCCAGCAGCATGGCCGCCCTTTTATTAGCAGCTGGCAGCAAAGGAAAGCGGTTTGCCCTTCCACATTCCAGGATAATGATACATCAACCTATGGGGATATAGATATACAGGCCAGAGAAATAATGAGGCTCAAAAAGGCTATCAATGAACTTTTTGCTATTCACACAGGCCAGGATAAAAAAAAGATAGCAAACGATTCAGAAAGGGATTTTTTTATGAGTGGCCAAGAGGCGCTGGAGTATGGTATTGTAGATAAGGTAATTACAAAAAGAGAAATGGTAAGTGTGGGGAAAAATAAGGAGAGTGGTGTGAAATGACCAGGAAAGATAATACATTGGGTGAATTAGTTTGTTCATTCTGTGGCAAAAGTCAGGATGAGGTCAAAAAGCTCATTGCTGGGCCCTCAGTTTATATCTGTGATGAATGTGTTTCTCTTTGCAATGAAATTATCCAAGAAGAATATGAGCAGGAAGACAAAAATAAACAGAAGGATCTTCTACCCAAACCGCAAGAGATAAAGAAAAATTTAGACCAGTATGTAATAGAGCAAAATAGAGCAAAAAAGGTTCTTTCAGTTGCGGTACATAATCACTACAAAAGAATCGGGGCAAATCTTGACAGCGAAGATGTGGAGATTGATAAAAGTAATATACTTCTGATAGGTCCTACAGGGTCAGGCAAAACACTTTTAGCTCAAACTATGGCAAGGATATTGAATGTACCGTTTACAATAGCAGATGCTACCACACTGACCGAAGCTGGTTATGTAGGCGAGGATGTTGAAAGCATAATTCTTAGCCTTGTCCAAATGGCAGACTATGATATTGAGAAGGCAGCAAAAGGTATTATCTATATTGACGAGATAGACAAAATTGCCAGAAAATTTGATAGCCCCTCAATAACCAGAGATGTTTCTGGTGAGGGGGTTCAGCAGGCCCTCTTAAAGATATTAGAGGGCACAGTTGCCAATATACCTCCAAAAGGAGGCAGAAAACACCCCCAACAGGATTTCCTAAAGGTGGACACCAGAAACATCCTTTTTATTTGTGGAGGCACCTTTAATGGTTTAGACAAGATAATTCTTTCAAGGACCGGGAGCAAAACATTGGGTTTTGAGGCCGATATCAGGGGTCAAGACGAATTAAACCTGGAGGAAACTTTATCGTTAGTTCAACCTGAAGATCTCATTAAATTTGGCCTCATACCGGAGTTTATTGGACGGCTTCCAGTGATTGCCTCTCTCGGGGAATTGAGCCTTGACGCCTTAGTCAGGATACTGACAGAGCCCAAGAATGCCCTTGTCAAACAGTATCAAAAACTCTTTGAATTTGAAGGTGTAACATTAAAGTTCACCAAGGATGCATTAAAATCTGTGGGTAAGGATGCGCTTGATCGCAAATCCGGAGCCAGGGGATTAAGGGCTATTCTTGAAAAAGTTATGCTGGATATTATGTATGATCTTCCTGCACGACCAGATCTAAGGGAATGTGTTATAGGGGATGAAGTGATTCTCAATGATGAATCTCCTCTTTTATTGTATGAAAATGAAAACCAAATTAAATCTGCCTGAAAATTACCTATGTTTAAGAAAAATTCTATAGAAAATTTGTTAGGGAAAGAGAAAAAACAGGTCCCATTACTCCCCCTAAGGGATATAGTAGTATTTCCTGGAATGGTGCTTCCTTTATTTATTGGAAGGGAAAAATCTATTGATGCACTTAAATATGCACTCTCCCAAGAGAAGGAAATTTTTTTGTCCACCCAGAAAAAAGCCAAGATGGATAACCCCACCCTTCGAGATATATACTCTTATGGCACCTTGGGCATAGTTCTTCAACTTCTTAAAATGCCCGATGGAACAGTTAAGAGTTTAGTGGAAGGAAAGAGCAGGGCCAAGATCAAGAATTACCTGCCCGATGCAGGCTTTTTTATGGTCGAGGTAGAGAAAATCTCGGAACATTACGAACCAAACACCAAAACTGAGGCCCTTATAAGAAGCATTCAATCTTCATTTGAGTCCTACACAAAACTTAACCAAAAAATTGGTGAGGATGTAGCTGAGGCAGTTATGTCTATAGATAATCCATCTCAATTAGTTAATACCGTGGCTGCCCATCTCACAGCAAAGATAAAAGAAAAACAATCCTTGCTGGAGATAGAAGATGTAAATAATAGGCTTGAAGCACTATACAAGTTATTGAATGCTGAGGTCGATATTCTTAAGCTCGAGGATCATTTGCGACAGAGCGTTAAAAAACAGATGGAGAAGACGCAAAAGAACTATTATCTTAATGAGCAAATACGGGCAATACAGAAAGAAATGGGCACCCAGGATGATTTTGCCAACGAACTCAAAGATCTCGAAAGAAAAATAAAGAATAAAAACCTACCTAAAGAGGCAGCCACAAAGGTGAGACATGAATTCAAAAAATTGAAACTGATGACCCCCATGTCCGCTGAGGCCACCGTTGTGAGGAACTATATTGATTGGATTTTATCCTTACCGTGGCTAACACGCACAAAAGACAAATTAAACATTCAGGAGGCTGAAACAATACTTGAAGAAGACCATTACGGTCTCTCTAAACCCAAAGAAAGGATACTGGAATATTTAGCTGTCCAGAACCTAACAAAAAAAATCAAAGGCCCAATTCTTTGTTTTGTTGGCCCTCCTGGAGTTGGCAAGACCTCATTAGCCAAATCAGTGGCAAGATCTATGGGAAGAAATTTCATACGGCTCTCTCTTGGTGGTGTCAGGGATGAGGCTGAAATAAGAGGCCACAGAAGAACTTATATTGGAGCTTTGCCAGGAAAAATCATTCAATATCTTAAAAGGGCAAAATCAAACAACCCTGTGTTTTGTCTGGATGAAGTAGACAAAATGAGTACTGATTTCAGGGGAGACCCATCAGCTGCTCTTTTAGAAGTACTTGACCCAGAACAAAACTATGCCTTTAATGACCACTATCTTGATATTGACTACAATCTTTCAGAGATTTTTTTCATAACGACAGCCAATGAGCTTATTGGCATTCCACCACCTTTACAGGATAGAATGGAGATCATAAGGCTGCCTGGTTATACAGAAATTGAAAAGTTGCACATAGCGAAAAGATTTCTGATAAAGAAGCAGATCGAACAAAATGGTCTTTCTGAGAATAATGTCTCTTTTTCTGATCAAGCTATTTTAAATATAATCAGATATTATACCAGAGAGGCAGGAGTTCGAAATTTAGAGAGGGAAATAGCTTCTGTATGCAGGAAGATGGCACGAGAAGTAGCCAAAAAAGGCACATCTACAAAGATAAGGATTAGTGCAAATTCTCTTCATCATTTCTTAGGTGTTCCTAAATTTCACTATGGAAGAAAAGAGGAAAAAGATGAAATAGGTCTTGCTACTGGCTTGGCCTGGACAAGTGCAGGTGGGGAGCTGCTTCATATAGAAACCACTGTTATGCCAGGAAAGGGAAACCTGGTTTTAACAGGTACCCTTGGGGATGTGATGAAAGAATCAGCTAAAGCTGCCTTGAGTTATGTCCGCACAAGAGGAAGAAGGCTCGGTATGCCAGACGACTTTTATGAAAAGGTAGACATTCATGTTCACGTGCCTGAGGGAGCAACACCTAAAGATGGGCCATCTGCAGGTATCACTGTAGCTACATCAATTGCCTCTGCACTCTTAAGAAAGTCGGTTAAAAGAAATCTGGCCATGACCGGAGAGATAACCCTAAGGGGCAGAATTCTTCCCATAGGGGGCCTTAAAGAAAAAATAATCGCTGCCCATAGAGATGGAATAGAACAGGTTCTCATCCCTCAAGAAAACAAAAAGGATATTGAAGAAATACCAGCGAGGGTCCTCAAGAAAGTGGAATTAATCCTGGTTGAAAACATGGATGAGGTTCTTGAGAAGGCCCTCACAGTGGTTAAAGGCGAAGATCTCTTTCTCCCAGAAGATAGATTCCAGCCTTTTACCTTACCCAAAGGAGAGACCAAATCTCAGATTACTGCACACTAATTAGGGGCGGGTAGCTCAGCGGGAGAGCATCGGCCTTACAAGCCGAGGGTCACAGGTTCAATCCCTGTTCCGCCTACCAGAAATGGCTTATCGCTATTTACCAATGGCCAGTGGCTATTGACTAATAGCTAAATGTAAAACAGAAGGTTTTTTGGGGACGTAGTTCAGTTTTGGTTAGAACGCCGGCCTGTCACGCCGGAGGTCGCGGGTTCGAGTCCCGTCGTCCCCGCCATTTTTTAAAATGCTCTTTAATAGCCACGGAAATTA
>Ga0209986_10005247_pt1 | contig 10786 bp, 9 predicted proteins | sample BlataG_FD_183168 | JGI IMG/M metagenome (GOLD analysis project Ga0209986, IMG submission 183168) | Deep subsurface microbial communities from Black Sea to uncover new lineages of life (NeLLi) - Black_00105 metaG (SPAdes) (version 2) | ecosystem: Environmental > Aquatic > Marine > Oceanic >...
GAATTCAATGATTTTAAACTTTTTTACCCCTGACCCCTAAAGGGGAACCAGTTGAAAATCATTGAATTCCGCAAAGTCCCCTTTAGGGGATTTAGGGGCAAAAAGACTTTTCGGAGTGGACTCAATAGTTAAAATTTCATAATATCCTCGTATGAAGTTAATTCATCTATTTTATTTGTTTTAAAAACCTTAAAATATGCGAATTCTAATTCTATTGCTGCTAATAATAACTTCCCTGGGCGTTAGGGCCGGGGATCAATATCCATGGTATACCCAGGGTAAATTCACTCCGGAATTCAGAATTGAATTTACCGTTTCAAATCTCCTGGATTTCGATCGCCAGAATTGCGCGGTCATTCTCAAACGTGAAAATTTTCCAATACCCGACATCCACGAAATGTGGGTCACTGTAGTTGATCCGGAACTGCCGCCTTTCGAAGGTCCAACGGAAGAGTTGCTGCGCCTCCAGGGCGGACACCAGCTAATGGCGGAAACGAATGGACACGCTGTCTTCCACCAGATGGACGATCTCGATAGGGATGGGATCTGGGATGAGATTTTTTTCCAGGTTGACATAAAGGCAAAAACCAGCAAGACCATCTTCATATACCTTGGAGAAAATATTCGCGGCTGGAACAAACACTTCACCCATGCCAATATCGGAAGCTATTGCCGGCATCAGATGCCTTTCTGGGAAAGTGAGAATGTAGGCTGGAAAATATGGTTCGCAAACTGCTGCGATGTTTTTGCCAAACGAAAGCCCGCATTGATGTCTAATCATCTGTATATGGAAAACATGGATGGCTATGGCGTTTCGGCGATAAATGAGGACTGGGGGTCGGATATCCAGAGTGTAGCGGGATCTTTTGGCGGAGGAGGGATCTGCTTGTTTGAATTTCCCGAGAAACCTGATTCGGTATCAATGCCCAGGTTCACTCCAGCAAAATTTAAGCTGGCCCCGAAGAGCATGTGGAATGCAGGGCAGATCAGCGATACACGTTATGCTTATGAAGTGGTGGTAAACGGACCGGTTCGTTCAATTATTAAAATTAAAGGTATGAATTGGGATTCAGGGAGCGGATTTTATGAATATGAACAGCTTTATACCGTTTATGCAAAGCAAAGTTATTGTACATCCAGGGTAACTTTCACAACTTTTAATCCCCAAAAATCCGGTGTTAAGGCGGGCTGTGGCTTCCGGAAAAAGCCTCAGGAGGATCACTTCATCCGGGAAAAGGGAATGATCATATCCTCGGGACCGGAAGCCATACGTGATCCCGAAAATATTGATGACAGGCAGGAGTACCAGGTAGATTTTATAGGAAGCGCACTTGTGGTTAAGGAAATTTATCTACCTGAATATCAATATGTTTCATCTCATAAAGGCAACCACACCTTTAAAGTTACTCCAAAGCATAATAGTTTCGAGTATATGCTGGCTTCAGCCTGGAGTGAAGGTGCAGTTTATAATAACAAAAAAGACTTTACAGAATACATCAGAAAAACGGAACAGGAATATAATAATCCTCTACAGGTTCAATTCTCAGGTCTACATGAAAAATAATCTTACAATCATGAAAAAGTTACTTATTCCCCTGTTTATGGTGTTTTTGCTGTATTCCTGCTCAACAGGTAAGCGTAAACCCATCACTATCCAGAATCCCAATGTTCTTTTTATAGCTGTAGATGATTTAAATGATTGGATTGGTAAAATGGGCGGACATCCCCAGGCTATTACCCCTAACCTTGACAGGCTGGTCAAACAGGGTGTGTTTTTTGCCAATGCCCACGCATCTCAACCTGTTTGTACGGCTTCCAGAAATTCATTAATGAGTGGATTGCATCCAGCCACAACCGGATGGTATGGTTCAATAGCGGAGATGCGAAAATCCTATGATGCTGTTATGAAGGAAAATAAAATGCTCCCTGAGTATTTCAGGGACCATGGCTACAAGACCATGTCTGTTGGGAAAATCTTCCATAACGGGGAATCCGATTATCCGGAAAGAACAGACGGGTTCTGGGATGAATATGCGCCGCACTTCTGGAGCGATATGGATCCGGCTATAAAAGAAAATGGTTTTGGGTACCGGGGGTATATGTTTTACCCTTTCCCAAAAAAAGGGGGTCAGCTTGTGCAGGTATATGGTGAGGATACTATTCAAAATCACTATAGGGCTACCAATCGCTTTTATTCCCTGTGTGGCGGGCCCCTTGACAAGCAGGATATTCCCGAAGCAGGGATGTATGATGAACAGATTGCAAACTGGGCTGTGAACCAGCTGAATAAAAAGCATCAGAAACCCTTTTTCCTGGCAGTGGGATTTTTACGGCCTCATGTACCCTATACCGCACCGAGAAAATATTTCGACATGTACGACACGTCAAAGTTCATGGTGCCGGAGATACCACAGGATGAAATGAGTGACATTCCAATAATGGGCAAGGCCATCGCCTATGGATACACACCAAAGGGCGGGTGGGCTGATGTCTCAGCCAAGCCCGGTTTGCTGAAAGAATTGGTCCACTCCTATCTCGCCTGTGTTACTTTCACGGACGATCAGGTAGGAAAGATACTGGCTGCATTGGAACAAAGTCCATATGCTGAAAATACGGTGGTGGTATTATGGTCGGACCATGGGCAACACCTTGGTGAAAAGCGTCACTTTCGTAAACAGGCGTTATGGGAAGAGTCCACCCGTGTACCCCTGGTTTTCAGCTTTCCAAAGAAGCTTAAGCCAGGTGTTTGTAATGAACCCGTTAGTTTACTGGATCTGTATCCAACACTTGTTGATCTGGGGGGACTACCCATGAATGATAAACTGGATGGTAATAGCCTGGTACCCTTGATTGAAGGCCCGGGTAAAAAGTGGGAATATCCTGTACTCAGCGTTTGGGGTTATAGAAACTATTCCATCAGGAGTAAGCACTGGCGCTATATAAGATACAGGGACGGAACCGAGGAACTTTACGACCACCGGAAGGATCCGGGTGAACATATAAACCTTGCCAGCGATCCACAATATGAAAAGATTATCGAAGAACACAAAAAGTGGCTTCCTGAAACCGATGCTATGCCTGCAGGCATAGCTGAATGGAAAGGTGATAAGTTGGATAAAAGAATCAAAGAATGGACTGCAAACGACTCAATTCCCTTATGGTTACGATAATAGATGAACAAAATCAATTTAAACCAAATAATATGAAACGAACATGAAATTTAACATGCTAATTTCACAAACCTGCCTACTGCAGGCAGGCAAGCATGATTGAATTTTATTGTGAGTTCCCTGTCTGCCGAAAGGCTGACATACGTTACCATTGAAAACTAAAAATTTAATCGTATGAAAACGAATTATTCAAGAATGAACCTTGTTATTTCTCTACTGGTCATGCTGTATTCCTGCTCCCAAACTATAACGAAAGGCCCCTTTTTAGCTACCGGAATTAAAATAGGTGAAGTAACACAAACAGAGGCAATTGTATGGGTTCGGTTAACTGAAAATCCGGAACGTGTCGGAAATGAGGCTCCAATGCCTGAAATCAAATATAAAAACCCTGAAACAGGAGAACTGGTAGAACGCGGAAGCGGCAGACCCGATCTGCCTCCGGTGGTTACCTATCCTGAAGGGTATACCGTTAACAACATACAGGGAGCTGCGCCAGGCCGTGAAGGCAAAGTGAGGTTGAAATACAAAGCTATCAATGATCAGGAATGGATACAGATGGATTGGCAGGCAGTGGATCCTGAAAAAACATTTACGCACCAGTTTCAACTTTCAGATCTGACAGCGGGAGAAAAATATGAGCTGGTAGTGGAGGCCAGTCCTGACGGTAAAAGAGTAAGTGCATACATGGAGGGTAAATTTAAAACTGCCCCTGCCGCAGACGTTCCGGCCGAGGTAAATTTTATTGTTACTACGGGTACTTCTTATCCGGATGTGGACAGTGAAAAGGGATATAAAATGTATCCCAATTCATTGAAACTCGATCCTGAGTTCTTTGTCCATACCGGAGACATTGTATATTATGACCAAATGGCGAAAACCGCCGATCTGGCAAGGTGGCACTGGGACAGGATGTACAGTTACCCCAATAACATAGAATACCACAGGCAGGTTGCCAGCTATTTTATCAAAGACGACCACGACACTTGGATGAACGATTGTTACCCGGGTATGGAGACCCGGTTCATGGGTGAATTTACCTATGAAGAGGGCACGGAGATCTTTCTGTACGAAGTGCCCTTGGGCGAAAAGACATACCGCACAATCCGCTGGGGAAAAGACCTTCAGATCTGGCTGATGGAGGGTCGTGATTTCAGGAGCCCGAATCCCATGCCCGATGGCCCGGAAAAAACAATCTGGGGAAAAAAGCAGATGGATTGGTTCAAATCAACGGTCGAGAATTCAGATGCCACATTCAAGGTGCTGATCAGTCCAACTCCAATTGTGGGTCCCGACCGGGAAAATAAAAATGACAACCATTCAAATGCCGGATTTAAATATGAAGGAGACCGGATACGGAAGTTCATCAGTGAGCAGAAAAATATGGTGTCTGTTTGTGGCGACAGGCACTGGCAATATGTTTCGAAAGATGCCGAAACCGGGATGCTTGAGTTCAGTTGCGGCCCGGCAAGCGATGCCCATGCCGGTGGCTGGAGCCAGGAAAACAAACTTCCCGAACATCTTTACCTGAATGTAGTGGGTGGGTTTTTGGAGGGATCTGTTTCTCGAACCGGTGGAAAACCAACTTTAATTTTCCGTCATTATGGTGCAAACGGTGAATTATTGAATGAATATATTGTGAATTCAGAATAGTTTAATACATTAAAATTTGAAGTCGGGCAAACGGAAAATGGAAAAAGACTCCTATTGCCCCCTCTAACCATCAATGGAATAGCTGCCATTTGACCAGGGATAAAACCGGAATTTTACATGCCTATTTGATCGTGGGAAATGAGTATTTTGATTCAGATGGTTACATGGACAAACACGGAGGTGGAAATATTGAAGAATGGGTATCTTCCGATAATGGAGATACCTGGGAAAAGATGCGGGAACTTACACCTGACCAAACCATATATCCTGGTTGGAAGTACAACAACATTCAACCAGTCACAAAACCTGATGGAAGCGCCATGGACGGAATGCTGCTCTTTTATGGCTGGAAAGATAAAAATGCTCCTGAAGCTAAAGCATTCCTGCTAATTGAGGGTACGGTAACGACAAATCTCAAAGGTACATCGTTGACATGGCTACCAGATTTACCAGAAGAGGATATGTATCTGTATCCATTAATTACAGAGTACGGCATAATCCCAAGGAAGATAAAACAGGAACAATGACCCATGCTCTTGAAGACGCAATGTCAGGACTTGACTGGCTTAGAAACAACAGTGAAGAATTGAATATTGATAAAAGTAAAATTATTGTGGGAGGTGGCTCGGCAGGAGGTATGATTGCAGTGAACCTCTGTTATAAAGACAATACCGATTCCGTAAAATGGGATAAAAGCGGGATTATTGGCCTTGTTAATTTATGGGGAAGCCCCGATCAGTCATGGAGGATGTCAAAAGTTGATAAAAATGATCCTCCAACAATAATTGTTCATGGTACAGAAGATCAATCGGTTCCTTTTGTTAATTCAGAACAATTGATAAAGGAGCTGGAACTTAACAAGGTTAAGTATGAGTTGGTTTCTATTATCGGGGCAGGGCATACACCTGCCAGTCATATGGATAATTTTGCAAAAAACGTTGCCCGATTTCTATATGAAATAATATCAGATCAATAATTTTCATAGAGTAACTGGAGAAAAACTCAAAATTATGAATGACTTCATTTCGACTCACGTTATCAGGCCAAACAGATGGCTTGCAGTTTTGGTTTGTCTGGTCTTTTTTATGCTTACCGGAACAAATGTTTTGTTTGCTGAAGATCCGGCAGGGTTGAAACCATTTTTAAGGAAAACTACTTCCTGGGAATGCAAGACCTTGAATAAAGAAGTACCGGTAAATATTTATTACATAACCCGGAGTACACATTCACGGCCATGGAATATTGGATCCCCTGTTCTGGTATATATAAAAAACCATGGTGAAGAACGAATCGGGACAGAACCGGTCTCCATCCATTTTGCTCCTGAGATGGATGAAAAGAGTGTTACGGATGGAGAAGGAGTAAAAATAATCCGGATGAGTAATAATAAACCCGTTAAAGGAACCTGGGAAATATCACGGCATAGCACAAAATTTACGTTTACTCCTGAGAACCCATTTAAAGAGGGTGAAAAATATCGTGTGGTTGTAAGTAAACAGGTGAAAAATAAGGCCGGTACACCTTTAGCTGAAGAAAAAATATCTGAATTTAAATGTCCCAAATGAAACGATTGGCTGTGAAGTGCGAAGAAGTTGGCTTAGAATTCCGGTTTATCAATCAAAAAGGGATGGGGCATATGTACAATCCGAACCCGGAAATCATTGAAGAAATATTTAATTTTTTCGACAAACATTTGAAGTAGTATAAAGTCTAACTAAAACTTAGTGAACCTAAATCAAAATACCAATGAAAACTAAAAGAAATACGATTATGAACTATAAAAATGCAGCAATTATCACCTTATTTGCGGCAATATTTTTAGGAGCCGGATGTGCACAAAAACAAGCTGAAAAACCAAATGTGCTGTTTATTTCTATCGACGACTTAAATGACTGGACAGGTGCTTTAAAAGGGCATCCCCAGGCAATCTCACCCAATCTGGATGAACTCTGTGACCAAGGTCTTTTGTTTACTAATGCACATTGTTCTCAGCCAGTATGTGCCGCTTCACGAAACTCATTGTTAAGTGGTATTCATCCAACCACATCCGGTTGGTATGGTTCAACTTCTGCCATGCGAGAAACCTACGATCAGGTGATGCAGGAGAATAAAATGCTTCCCCAGTATTTTAAAGATAATGGCTATAAAACACTGGCGGTGGGTAAAATTTTCCATCAGGGGGTTACCGATTATAAGGACAAAATTGATGATTTTTGGGATGAGGTAGCACCCGAATATGATGTACCCAAGGATTTGAAAGACCGCGGTGACGGTTACGGTGGAACAAAGTTTTATCCATTTCCCAAAAACGGGAGCCAAATCGTAAATCATTACGGAGAAGACTTTAACAGCGGACACTCATTGTGTTGGGGAGCTTTAGACCGTGAAGATATGCCAGGTGGTAAAATGTTCGATGAATTGATTTCTGAATGGGCCGTTGATAAATTATCAGAAGATCATGATAAACCATTTTTTCTGGCTGTTGGCTTTGTTCGGCCACATGTACCTTATACAGCACCAAAAAAATATTTCGATTTATATAACCCGGATGAGATAATAATACCCGAAGTACCTGATGATGAAATGGCAGATGTCCCGATGATGGGTAAATCTATTGCATTCGGGACAATTAAAATTGGTGATCATTATGCGGTTACAAACTTGAGTGATTCATACTGGAGAGAAATGGTTATGGCATATCTTGCCTGTATATCCTTTGTTGATGAGCAGGTGGGAAAGGTAATTAAAGCATTGAATAACAGCAAATATGCTGATAATACTATTGTGGTTCTTTGGTCAGACCATGGACAACATCTTGGCGAGAAAAAACACTGGCGAAAACAGGCTTTGTGGGAAGAATCAACAAATGTCCCACTGTATTTCAAAATCCCCGGACAGAAAACCAAAGGTATAAAAAGTAACCGGGTGGTAAGCCTGTTGGATATTTACCCAACACTTATTGATTTATGCGGTCTTTCGAAAGTTGAAAAGTTGGACGGTGTTAGTTTAGTACCACTTATTCATAACCCAAATATGGAATGGGACAGGGCCGTGCTCAGTACCTGGTATTATAAAAACCATGCGGTTCGAACTGAAAACTGGAGGTACATCCACTACCGTGATGGCAGCGAAGAACTATACAACCACCAAAGTGACCCGGGTGAACATATAAACCTTGCCAGCGATCCACAATATGAAAAGATTATCGAAGAACATAAAAAATGGATTCCGGAAAATGATGCCTTACCTGCAGGCACTTCCGAATGGAAAGGAGACAAATTAGACAGGAGGATCAAAGAATGGATCTCCACTGATTCAATACCTGCGTGGTTGAGGTAGGTGATTTACGATTAGTGTGATGTACTATCAAAATAAATGCTAATTCATATCGATCTCATCCAGTTCAGCGATGATGAAAGGATAATCGGAAAGCGGGATATCATAGAAGACAATCTTGCCTTGTTCTATTTCAATATTACTAATCTCATATACCTCACCTGTTAACAGATCTATTCTTACCGGTTTTTCAAACTGACAATCTTTAAGCTCAAGGTTTATAGTGGCAAGATCAGGAGTGTATTCCTGAGGGTGCCAGGGTAACCAGTAGGCTATGAGATAATGATTTTCACCGGTAACAAATCCGGCAACTAAAGGTACGGATGGAAAAGCATCATCTTCAGGTCCGATTCCAAAAAACATCCCTTGATCCAGCACCTGAATTGTATGATCAACATTTTTAATCCTGTACCTTTCATCCATTACGGAACAAAGATTTTGATAGGTGAAATATGCAGGTTTGGGATTGAGATCGGGGTTGGAAAGAAGACATTTTTCATTGACTCCCTTGGTTCTTACCCGAGAACCTCCTCTTTCCGGAAACCCTAAAATGCTATCAACTGACGAAAGCATGCTTCGTTCCTGGTGATCTCCCCTGCCTCCCATATGGACAAGTTTGAAATAATTACTTAAGGTGGCTTTACAAAAGAATACATCTGTAAATGCCTGGCGGAGAAGCCATTTCGACTGGATATTCAGCCCCCATGGTGAGCTGCCACGATAATCCCTGGTACTGCTGTGTGATGGATAACCACATTCTCCCTGCCAAAGATCAATATCCGGATTATATTTGTTAATAACTTTCCATAATTCGACGGCTCTGTATATTCGTTCTTCCGGAATCGCACCATAGTTGTGGTAGGATATGATATCAATAAGGTCTGCTGTGCCAACACTCAGGAAGTCTTCTGTGAACCCGGGATTTATCCCAGCCATTGATCCGCCAATAATTATGGCTTCAGGATCAATTTCTTTTATTAAGTATGCTGTAACTTTTAAAAGCTTTCCATAGTCTTTTCCATCTGGCGGGGCACCCCAGTAATTTCTGTGATTTGGTTCATTCCAGATTTCCCAATATTTGATCTTATCTTTATATCTTTCGACAGTTGCTCTGACAAACTTTAGCCAAGCCTTCAATGCCTCAGGATTTAAGGTAGGAGGGCCGGGTCTGTAACCATAGATCTCAGCCAATTTCGGATCATCATAAGTTGTAAGTTCTGTATATAGTTTGTTACCACCGCCAAGAGTGACAAAGGGGGTAATACCTTTATCAAATATTTTTGCAAAGGCAATATCCGTTCTTGACCAGTCATAGTTGTCTTTTTCTTTCTCAATGCCAGGCCAGGAAGCTCCCAGACGCGTCCATTTAACACCTATCTCAGCAGCCTTGTCAAGCAAACTGTCTTCCAATGTACTCGCCTGTATGCCCCAGTATGAACCTGTTATATCTCTGGAACTTTTACTTTTTAATGTACCTATATAATCTTTATGATTATCATTGGTCTCTTTATTTTCCTTACATCCAGTCATAATAAAAATGCAGAACAATAAACTCATGAAACACGTAATAAAACCTTTATAAAATTTACATTTTTCCATAATAAAATGTTTAAAACATCAATAAGAATGAATCTAACTTAGTTTTGTTTGAATTTAGTTATTTACCGGTGCTGAAAAGATAATAATTAGAGTCCGTCTATAAAGTCCGAAAGTTTAAATAAATATTAAAAATTACAAATATCAAGCATCAAATATCAAATAATAATCAATTACCTAAATCACAATATTCAAAGCTGTTTCGGTCATTTGACAATTGATATTTGGTATTTGGTGCTTTATTAACGAAAATGCTTGACTTTATGGACAAACACTAATTAAAATGTGAATATACGATATTTACAGGATTCGCGATTGGTTAAATGCTACTAATATGGCAGGTAAATGTTACATCTATGAAAATTCGTTTACTTAAGTCAGAATTATGGCTATTGTATACTCAATTTAATGACATAAACTCCATTGAATGGGATCTCCTTTGCAGGATCATTATTAAGATTTTTTAAACCATAAGGTGGATCTGTAAAAAATATATTTCCATAGTGTGCTTTATCGGAATGATTACAACTCAACAGGAAGAGTGATCCGGCAATTAAAAAGATTAGTTTTTTTAATATTTATTAATACTCCTGGACTCTGGTTTAAGTTTCCGTAAACATGCTTCAATATAATAATAATCGGCATAAATGATCGGAACATCTACTTCGGAGTCACCCGGTTTGCTGCCGACAGAATGTTTAAGTATGAAGTAATTGTTTTCGCTTACCCTGGCCCGGTATTTTTTTGAAGAAAGGCTTTTCAGGATCTTATCTGCTGCAAGTTTGTATTTATCTCCTTCTTCACCCAGATATGAACTTAATTCATAAAGACCTGAGCACAGGATTGCTGCAGCAGATACATCTCTCGGTTCATCAGGAATATTTGGAGCATTGAAATCCCAATAAGGTACCATATCATCAGGCATATTCTTATTGTTCAGGACAAAATCAGCTATTTGTCTTGCCTGTCCCAGAAATTTTTTATCCCCTGTTTCTCTGTAAACCATAGTAAATCCATATAACCCCCAGGACTGT
>Ga0209986_10005249_pt1 | contig 10785 bp, 6 predicted proteins | sample BlataG_FD_183168 | JGI IMG/M metagenome (GOLD analysis project Ga0209986, IMG submission 183168) | Deep subsurface microbial communities from Black Sea to uncover new lineages of life (NeLLi) - Black_00105 metaG (SPAdes) (version 2) | ecosystem: Environmental > Aquatic > Marine > Oceanic >...
AACGCGGCACAATATGCCCACAACGGTTCCGACCGAGGGGGTCCCTGCTATGAAATCCGCCCCAGGATGCGGTCCAGAGAGTCCGAGGTCTGGTAAATCAAGGCCTCCGGGTAGTGTGGATAGGGATGAAAATACTCAAAGGTAACGTATCCACGATACCCTACTTTGTCTAATTCCTCCATTACGGCGGGCCAATTGGTAGTGCCGTCCAGCAGCGGGCGAAATGTTTCCAATGAATAATCAGTGCTCTTTTTCGAGAATTCCTTGAAGTGGATATTCTTGGTGCGTTTACCCATTATCCGCACCCAGTGTTCAGGGTGCTGAAATATCGAGATATTTCCGGTATCGAAATGAATCTTTACATATTCGCTTTTGAATGAGTCGACGAAATCGTTCATTTCCATCGGAGTCATGAGATAGCCATTAAAAAAGATATTTTCGATGTTCAGGTAGACATTTAGTCTTTCGGCCTGGCGGGCCAGCTTTTTGACGGCCTCTCTGGCGCGGCGATCGCAAACGTCGTTGGGCACCGGTTCATAATCGTCACGCCAGGGGATATGGACCGCACCCGGCACGAGCAACACGTTTTCCACACCGAGGTCGTGAGCGGCATTCGCGATTTTTCCGGCCAGCTCGATGCCTTTCGCGCGTTTGGCCGGGTCGTTACTGGTCAAAGGATAAGGCCAGAAAAGAAAAGAGCACAGCCCGCTAATCCGGATACCGATTTTGTCGGCTAATCGACGAATGTCGTTGTAGTCTTTCGTTCCCGACTTGGGCGATAGGTCGTTCTCCAAATCGTAGTTTAATTCAATGCCATCGAATCCGGCGTCTTTCGCTAACTGAAGGCACTCCTTAAAATTCATTCGTTCCGGATAAGGAAACGCCCACTGGTTGATGGATTTCTTCAAGTCATAGCGTTTGGGCGAACCCTTTCGCGGGTCGGGACTGCGTTTAGTCGTCTCCGCTTGAGCTCCGCTCGGAAACGCTGCTGCGCCGGCAGAAGCCAGCACCGCCTTGAGCGCGTCGCGACGCGTCAGACAATTGTGTCCCGGCGGCAAGACTCTCTCCTGCGAATTAGTTTTGTGATTACTTTTTGGTAAATATTCCATAGGGATACTCTTTCATAATGTAAATGATATCAGGTTTTGGATGTCCTATCTGACATTTTACGTTTACAGTCCCTAAGTAGTTCCTGTTGCGGAAAGCCTCTTTCGCTATGTCACCCCTGCGAAAGCAGGGGTCTACAGCCCAAAAACTGGATTCCTGCTTTCGCAGGAATGACAAGTGCCGTTTCCGCAACAGATACTAAGTAACATCTCTGAGCTTGATGCCGAATACAATATCAAGATTCTTCTGGTACTGCAAGCGTTCTGACCCCGCACCAATTGTTCGTGTCAGGTACTCTGGGCCTTGAGGGATCATCAGTGCACCCAAGGCACGGCTCAATTGGTGCGGGGCAGTTTAGCGTGTAGAAAAACCGCAGAAACATGAATTTGGTAGCTGACTACCAATCTTAAGGTGTACCGCTGCCATCATTGTGGAAAGATAATCGAGCTTTTCAGCGACTCTTTACATCGCCCCAACATATTCCCCAACTAAACTTTAAGTCTAAGTCAACAAAGGGCTTATGCTACGATTAACAGGTCGAGAGTAATGAGATGGGCAGAAACAGCCGTTCGAGAATCGTCCACCCACCTGTAGTCAATAACGCGGTCCTTGTTATCATCATCGCTGTTTATTAGATAGTATTAGGTTGCATTAGGTCGCACACGAAGCAGTTACTGTCCCTTGCTCTTCCAGGCTTGGTAGACAGTGGCTTGATGTTTATTGCCAATTGATTAAATGCAGAGTAAGCGGTAGATGAGTTCTTTAGCGGCAAGATTGGCAAAAAGAGACTTCAATGGGTTGCAATTCGAGGGAGATTTTGGTATTGTAGTGGAATTGGAAGGCCTGGGTGGATAGCCAAGCCTATAATATGGGAAATGTCAGCTTACGGAGATTGACTCTATTGTCCTTGAATAAACAGGATGCTCTGATGAAATCTGTTTTTATGCAAAGGACTCACATACTGAGAAAAAGCAGCCACACAGTTGTCTTGCTCCAAATTCTTGCTATTTGTGTACCTCTTTGTGCCCAGCAAGGTCCGGGCCAAGCACGCTTTAAGCAATTTGAAAGCAGCGGCAAGTACGTAGCGACGAATGATATCGACAACCTGGTGATAGCGACATTGCGCAAGCAGGGCATCGAACCTGCGAACATGTGTTCCGACGAGGTCTTTATCCGGCGCGTGTATCTGGATGTGAACGGCTCGTTGCCCGAGCCGCAGGAGGTTCGCAGATTCTTGAAAGACCGTCGTTCCGACAAGCGTGCCTCGCTGATAGACGCCCTCCTTGAGCGGGATGAGTTTGCCGACTATTGGTCGCTGAAGTGGTGCGATCTGTTGCGGGTCAAGGCGGAGTTTCCCATTAATCTGTGGCCCAATGCGGTGCAGGCATATCATCGCTGGATTCACGATTGCCTGCAGGAAAATATGCCTTACGATAGATTTGCCCGCGAGCTGTTGACCTCAAGCGGCAGCAATTTTCGCGTGCCGCAGGTTAATTTCTATCGTGCGATTCAAGGGCGGGAGCCCTCCGCCATCGCAGGGGCGGTGGCCCTGACCTTTATGGGGGTGCGCCTGGAAAAATGGCCCCAGGACCGCCGTTCCGGCATGGAGGCTTTTTTCTCACGTGTGGCGTACAAGAAGACGGCTGAATGGAAAGAAGAAATCGTTTACCTGGACCCTGCGCCGGCCGAACCTTTGAAGGCCGTTTTTCCCGATGGTGTCACAGTGAATATCCAGCCGGGCAAGGATCCCCGCGTAGTCTTTGCCAAATGGTTGGTAGCTCCGGAAAACCCTTGGTTCGCGCGCAATATCGTTAATCGTATCTGGGCCTGGCTGCTGGGACGTGGCATCATCCACGAACCGGATGACATCCGGCCGGATAATCCTGCAGGCCATCCACAGCTCCTGGCCTATCTGGAAAAGGAACTGGTGAAAGCCGACTATGACCTCCGGCATATTTACCGTCTGATTCTTAATTCCCGAACCTACCAGCAGTCTTCGATTCCACTCAGTGACCATACCGACGCTGATGCCCTGTTCGCGTATTATCCCGTGCGTCGGCTCGAGGCAGAAGTGCTTATTGATGCCCTGTGCTGGATTTCCGGAACACGGGAAGGCTATTCGAGCGCCATTCCGGAACCTTTCACCTTCATTCCGGAAGAAAATCGTTCCATCGAGCTGGCGGACGGCAGTATCAACAGTCAGTTCCTCGAAATGTTCGGTCGTCCGTCCCGCGATACGGGCTTGGAATCCGAACGCAGCAATCAACCCACGGACGCACAGCGGCTGCACCTGCTGAATTCAACCCATATTCAAAACAAAATCGAACGAAGCCGGCGGTTGAATGGACTAATCAGGACAGCCAAGGGTAACCGTCGCATGCTGATTAATATGATATATCTGAACATTCTGTCACGTTATTCAACGCAGGCCGAACTGGCCGCTGCGGAAAAATACTTTCAAACCAAGGGAATAAACCTCAGACAGGCCACGAACGATCTGGCCTGGGCGTTAATCAACACTAAGGAATTTCTATATCGGCATTAAGCAAAGAAACTATCCTATGAGCACACAACAAACCAGTTATACGCACTTAGTGACAAGGCGCGAAGCGTTAAAACGGGGACTTCTCGGCGCGGCCGGACTGGCACTGCTCGATCCTTTCGGCCTCCAGGCGCGAGCTGCACCTTTACGCCCCAAGGCCAAGTCGGTCATACAGATATGGATGTGGGGCGGCCCGTCCCATCTGGACACCTTCGACCCTAAGCCGGAAGCGGGCTATGACTATTGCGGCCCTTTCGATAAGGCGATTCCCACCAATGTGGACGGAATAAAAATCAACGCTCAACTGCCGATGCTGGCACAGCAGGCCGACAAGTATTCAATCATACGCAGCATGACCCACGGCATTAACTCACATGAAACGGCGTCCTACATAGTGCAGACCGGGCGCAAACCCGGAAGACTGGTCTATCCTTGTGTTGGGGCAGTGGTGTCGCTGTTCAAGGGATATGACCATGGTTATAAAGGGCTTGTCCCGCCGTATATTGTGTTGACCCAGCCTCAAGGCCGATTTTCCGAAGCAGGTTTTTTAGGGCCACGATACAAACCATTCGCCACCGGCGGCGACCCCAAACAGACGCCATTCGTCGTGGAAGGTATCGTCGCAAAAGGCATTTCCGATAATCGCCAGCGCAGCCGGCGCCAGTTACTCCACACCCTCGATTCGCTCGGCAAGGCCATGCCGGAAAACCCGCACTTTGAACGACTCGACCGCTGCGAGGAAAATGCCTATGGTATGATATTCGGCGACGCCAGGAAGCTGTTCGACCTGTCGGAGGAAAAAGACGAAATCCGGGAACGGTACGGCCGCAATACGTTTGGCCAGTCCTGTCTGATGGCGCGCCGGCTGGTTGAACACGGCGTGCCCTACGTCACCATCAATTACAGGGGCTGGGATACCCATAAACAGCACTTCGAAACCATGCGCCGCAAGCTGCCTGAAATGGACGCCGGAATGGCCACGCTGTTGCAGGACCTGGCCGACCGCCGCCTGCTCGACAGCACTATCATATGGTGGAGCGGCGAGTTTGGACGAGGCCCGAAAATCCAATGGGAACCGCCCTGGAATGGCGGCCGGTCGCACTATGGCAAATGCTTCTCTGCCGTGGTTGCCGGTGGAGGGTTCAAGGGCGGTCATGTCGTCGGGGCCTCGAATGCGAAGGGCACGGAAGTGGCCCAACGTCCCGTGTATCCGCAAGACCTGATAGGCAGTATGTACGAGCTGCTCGGCATCGACCCCGATGGCCCGCTGCCAAATCCGCGGGGATTGCAAGTTAAGGCCATGCCGTCATCGGAAGAGGGTGGCGGTCGCCTTAAAGAGATTATGTGAAACCGGGAGCTGAACTATGGTATTCACCAAAAGACTGATGTTTGTGGCGTTGACCCTGTGCGTTGCGACTGCGTGGGGCCAGTTGAATACGAGGGAACCGCATATCGGCTACCTTTACCCCGGCGGCGGGCAGCAGGGCTCGGTCGTTCGGATCACGGCCGGCGGCCAGTTCCTCACGGGCGCAAAGGACGTATACGTTTCCGGTGAAGGCGTGCGTGCCTCGGTCATTCGGTATGTGAAACCCCTTAGAAATTTGCAAAAAGAACAGCGTCAGTTACTCCAAAGGCGTCTGAAAGAAGTGCGTGAGAAGCGGTTGGCCGAATTGTCAGGGAAAGGACGCGCTCCCATACTCCCCAAAAAAGAGGTCGCTAAAAAGGCCGCGGACAAGCCCAAGGCATCTCCGCAGGACTCCTTACGGAGGAAGAAGGAAAATGGGTCGAAAAAGGGAAACGCTGCGAAGACCGAAGAAGTGAAACTGCCGGACCATCCATTATTATACGACCTGGAGAATAAAAGCCTTAGAGAGCTGGCTCATATTGCGAACATTCTTTTCTTCCCCAGGAATAAGCAGCAGCTTAACCGGCAGCTTGCCGAATCGGTTCTGATTGAAGTCACCATCGAACCCGGCGCAAAGCCCGGCAACAGGGAACTGCGGATCGGAACCCCTACCGGCCTGACAAATCCCATGGTCTTCCAGGTCGGGCTGTTTCCGGAAATCCGTGAACTGGAGCCCAACAACCGGAAAGCATATTCCGACCTTATCAACCTACCCAAGGGGAGCAAAGTGCCGAAGGAAAAGCCCATTGAGCTACCCGCGCTGTTGAACGGACAGATCATGCCGGGTGACGTTGACCGTTTCCGTTTCCGTGCGCAGCGGGGGCAACAGCTCGTAATCGAGGCGCATGCCCGGAGCTTGATTCCATATCTGGCCGATGCCGTCCCCGGCTGGTTTCAAGCGACGCTGGCCCTCTACGATGCAAGGGACAACGAAGTGGCCTTCGCAGACGATTACCGTTTCAATCCCGACCCGGTCCTGTTCTATCAGATTGCCGAAGACGGCGAATACGAGCTGGAAATCCGTGATTCCATCTATCGCGGACGGGAGGATTTTGTCTACCGTATCGCCGTGGGCGAACAATCCTTTATCACGCAGATGTTCCCATTAGGCGGCAGGGCGGGCGTCAAAACCGTCGCCTCAATCAACGGCTGGAACCTGGCAATGACCCAATTGCCGTTGGATACCCAACCCGGCGACGTCTGCATCCGACAGACGGCCTATCATAAAGGAAAGCAGCTTTCCAATTCCATTGCGTATGCTGTTGATACACTGCCTGAGTGCGAAGAAAGCGAATCCAATGACACCATAAAACGCGCGCAACATATCGGTCTGCCGAAGATAATCAATGGACGCATCGCTCGGCCCGGCGATGTCGACGTATTCCGGTTTAAGGGTCGTGCCGGCGATGAAGTGGTGGCCGAAGTCTATGGTCGCCGGTTGAATTCTCCGCTGGATTCTCTCCTGCGGTTGACCGATGCATCGGGTAACGTACTGGAATGGAACGATGACCACATGATTAAGGATGAGCACCTGCACAAGGATATGATGGGATTGGTTACGCACCACGCCGATTCGTACCTACTGGCCAAGCTGCCGAAGAATGGAACTTACTATGTGCATCTGGCCGATTCGCAGCATCACGGAGGCCAGGCATACGGCTATCGCCTGCGCATCGCTGCCCCGCAGCCCGATTTCGCACTCTGCATAACGCCCTCCAGCCTAAGCGTGAGCGCCGGGGCTATTGTTCCGGTCTGTGTACACACGTTGCGGAAAGATGGTTTCGACGGCGAGATAGAAGTGGTGTTGAAAAATGCAAACGCCGGCTTCGAGCTCAACGGCGGGCGGATTCCTGCCGGAAGCGACCGCGTCCGCATGACCCTGACGGCACCCCCTAATGCGCCTGAACAGCCGGTCGCCTTGCAGTTGGAAGGCCGCGCCAGGGTCGGCGGGCAAACGGTCAGCCGCCCGGCATTCGGCGCAGATGATATGATGCAGGCGTTCCTTTACCGGCATCTGGTGCCGTCGCAGGAACTCCTGGTCTCGGTCAAAAAATCCAAATGGCGTGTGCCTCCCGTTGAGCTGGCCGGGCGCAGTCCTGTCCGGATTCCCGCGGGCGGCTCGGCCCAGGTACTGATCAAAACGCGAAGACGTACAGTGCTTAAGGAAATACAACTTCAGCTCCATGAACCGCCTGAGGGGGTGACCCTTCACGATGTGACCGTTGTGCCCGAAGGGCTGGCATTCCAACTGAAGGCCGATAAAGATGCAATGCAAAGCGGTTTCGCGGACAACCTGATTGTCGAGGCATTCAGGGAGTTTACGCCCAAGCTGAAAAACGGCAAACCTGCAAATCAGAAACGTCGTGTTTCGATGGGTGTCTTTCCGGCCATTCCCATTGAAATCGTGCAGCGATAAGCATTTCAGCGAAGGCCGAACTGCCAGAACCATACAAAATTGGTTCAAGAACTAAACAAACTCCTGTCCCGGTGACATCAGAGGTCATAGCCTGATATGCGCTGTTCACGGCATAGTGCGGTATACAACGAAAAACATATATGAGGAATTGGCTTTAGTCGTTATGTGTGATATGAGAAAAATAGGGCGATTTGCTTTTTTCATATAGAATCTTACCATTGATTAGTGTCAATTCCACGAAGGTTTTGTGGTGGAAGGGATGGCCATCCAGGATGATAATATCAGCGTCCTTTCCGACCTGGAGGCTGCCAACGCGATCGGCAACTCCAATAATTTCTGCGGCATTTATGGTGATTGCTTCGAGAGCGGTCTGCTCGTCGAGTCCTCCGCTTACGGCAAAAGCCGCCTCCATCGGCAAAGCCATCAAGTCCCGCCCGGCGATACCCCAGGTAGCAAAGGATGGGCTGGTGGGTACGATAGCGAATTTGACGCCGGCTTTTTTTAGAATGGCCGCGTTTTCCAGGGTCGAACCGGACGGCGCCGATATGAATTCATTCGGACGGCGCTTATCGCGCGGTGTGATAATGAGGCAGATATCGTGTTTGGCGATTTCCTCGGCGACGATCCAGGCCTCAACGGCATCTTCGATTATTACTCTCATCCCGAATTCGTCGATTAGTTCCACTATATCCAGTATCTCGGCCGCCGTTCTTGCCCGTAAGCGAGCGGGCAGTTCTTTCTTTAGCAGGCGGATGTATGTATCGACTCCGGAAGGTTTTTTAAGCTCCTGAAGTTTCTTCTGGTCTTTGTTCCTTGTATATTCTTCGAGCTTTTGCAGGTAAGCCTTAGCCTTTCTAAGATTTTGCACAAAGCTCGTTTTGCCCATCCAACTGGAAAGGCTGGCATTTTGGGCTACCGACTCTTTTAAGAGCATATTGTCCAAATCACCATAAGTTGGTTTTATGACAGCGTTGGTTCCCCCGATTGGATTACTACCTGAAGGTCTACCACTTGATACGTAAACGGTCGTTATGCCGGATGCCAGAGCAAGAGAGGCATGGTAGTGAAACGGATCCAGAGAATCGGCAATTTTACTTCCAGAGCCAGTCATTCCTACTTGAGCAGTTGCGGCGACTAAACCCGGCATAACAATTTTCCCCCGGGCGTTGATAACTTTTGCTTTTTTAGGTATTTCGATGTTCTGTCCGATACGCGATATTTTTCCATCTTCGATGAGGATTGTTCCGTTTTTGATAATTCCGCTGGTGACTGTATACAGGTCGCCGCCTTTTATTGCCGTTACGGACTCATCTGCAAATAAAGGGCAGGCCGCACACAATGTCACTAATATCACAAGAACAAGATGAGCTGTTCGTGCTATGCTTTTTTGCAGGTTTTTACCCATTATGGTTTCTCCCTATGGAGCTTTGTGAACTATTTTGCCTTCAATCATGACCATGTGAATCTTTGTTCCGACGTCCAGTGGGTCACCACTTAGAACCAGCAGATTTGCATCCTTGCCGACCTCCAGGCTTCCGAGACGATAGTCAACAGCCAGCATCTGCGCGGGATTAATAGTGATAGCTTTTTTGGCGATTTCTTTGTTCAAACCGAATTTTACCAGTTCGGTTACTTCTCGGAGGAAGTCTTCATGTGCCTCTATGCTATCGCCTTTTGGCCCAAGTGCGATTTTAATCCCGGCATCAGCGAGCATTTTTGGTACATTGATGCGGTTTCTTGTGAAAGGCTCGAAGTCAATCTGGGCCGGCAGGATAACAGGTATTTTCTTTTTGGCCAGTTTGTCTGCAACTCGATATTGTTCGGAGCCGGCAATCAGGACCAACTTCATCTTTTTATAGGGCTCAAGCAATTTCAATAAGTGCAGGATATCGCCCGGCCCGCCACATTTTATGAATGTCGGGATTTTCCCCTGTAAGGCGTTTACAAGCGGCTGAACCTTTGGATCAGTGGAAGTCGTCTTGCTTTTCGCAGAATCCAGGGCAGACTTGATTACATTTTTAGTTTTGTCGTTTGCCTGGAAATTAATCATGAGAAGTCCGGACTCGATGACTATCATTTCCCTGGGTTTACGGCCGACAGGACGTATGATGGCTCCCTGTCCCGCAATTCCGGCTCCGGAAGAACCAAAACTTATCATATAACCGGATGAAGAGATGAATCCTGAAGCTCCGCCGCGTCCCGGGACAAGGCCGAAGGTTGTGAAGCCGGCCTGAAGAACACGCTTGTATACATCCTGGTGTGGATATATTTCATCCACGACCCGGAGGTGTGCCTTTGAAGAGGAACCACCGCTCGGCGGCGATGATAACCCGATGCGAGAGAACGGATTCACAAGGCCGGGGAAGATTGTCTTGTCGCTTACATCTATGATGATGTTGGCGGCTTCAGGGACCTCTATGCTGCTTCCGATTGCGGTTATCCTGCCATCCTTAATGACGATAATGCCGTTCTCAATCAGGCCGGATGTTATCGTGTCGACGCGGTCGGCCTTGATGACAGTTATATCTTCAGCGGCGGCTGGAATAGAAAGCCCACAAAGCAATATAATTAACAAGACATACTTGTGAATATTTACCATTTTTAACCCTTTTTAGAAGGAGCTCCTTCGTCTTTGACGACCAAGGTGACCCCTTTTCGCTGGTAGACGATTTTGCCATTGATAAGGACCAGGTCAACAGGTGTTGTGTGATCCAGGAGGCTGCCTTTTTTTATGACGATGTCGGCATCTTTACCGACTTCGAGAGAACCAACCCGGTCGTCTATCTCAAGCGCACGGGCCGAATTAATCGTGATAGCCTTTAAAGCCTTTTGGTCGTCAAGCCCAAGGTGTGCAGACATAGACGCCTGGAATGATAATTCCTCCTGAGGCGCTATCCATGAGCTCCACCCGACAGCATCGGTATTGATTGACAGGTTTTTTACACCGGCTTTACTGTATTCGGCGGCCATACCGTGGAATCGACCATCATAATTAGGCTGGGAGAACTCAACCACACGGGGACCGATATTTATCGAGACGCCATCGCGTTTTGCCGCTTCGGCACCGACGAGAAAGCCGCCGTAAGCGGTATGCGTTGCGATGACATTCAGATTGTTTTCGTCTTTGAACATTCGCATTGTCTGCATGACGCCCCATGGTGAGTAGGTGTGGTTAATGGTTGGTATCTGGCCGTTGAAGACTTTTCGCATCTTTTCCAGTTCGGGTCTGAACTCAGGTTTTTCCTTACGCTCACCTTGTTCATACGCCTGCCACGCCTCTGTATATTGTTTCGCCTGTTTTAAGATCTGCCTCAA
>Ga0209986_10005251_pt1 | contig 10785 bp, 8 predicted proteins | sample BlataG_FD_183168 | JGI IMG/M metagenome (GOLD analysis project Ga0209986, IMG submission 183168) | Deep subsurface microbial communities from Black Sea to uncover new lineages of life (NeLLi) - Black_00105 metaG (SPAdes) (version 2) | ecosystem: Environmental > Aquatic > Marine > Oceanic >...
TGTGTGGAGAGATGCAAGATAGTTAATTCAGATGATGCGCTGCGGCTCGTCCAGTCGATCGACTGTACCATTGATAATATCACTGCCTACGGTTGCACCAATGGAGTTTACCTTTACCGGTCGCATCGTATCTCGATATCCAACAGCAGAATCTTCAGCAACACGCATGGAATCGACGTTGAGGGGTCTGGCAATTGCTCTGTTGTCGGTAACAAGATCTATCGCAATGTGTTGAGGGGGGTTTCTCTGGATGCGGACACGTACAACTGCTCAATCTATGCGAATAGCGTAGGTTGGAACGGAGAGCTGTACCCGGGCACTCAAGAAAGGAATGCTGAGGACTTCGGTCAAGACAACCTATGGGATGATAACGTAAGCACAGGGAACTATTGGACCGATTATGACGGCAACGGACCATACGAGATTGAGCTTGGATCACCGAGCTCTACTGATAGATACCCCCATCTATTAAGCGACACAATTCCACCAGCAATTGATAACCCCGCGGATGTGATGTTTGACCAGGGCTCGTCAGGTGCGAACGTGATCTGGGCCCCAAGAGATGAGTTCCCGTATGAATATGCCCTCCACAAAGATGGCATCTTCTTCATAATGCTAATCTGGGATGGCGAGGATATAGAGATTCACATGACAAGCGCACAGCCGGGTCTGCACAACTTCACCATCTTTGTCTATGATGCTTCTGGAAACGCAGTCAATGACACGGTAAATGCGAACGTAGTAGTGGATGTCTTTGGAGGGGCAGGAACCGAGCTGGTGGCAGCTGCATCATTAGTCAGTGTCGTGTTGGTTGCCATTGTGCTTCTTGCTGTGAAGAAGATGCGTTGATAGTTAGTCTATTAATGTTAGTTCCCATTGATAGGGGATGACGTGAGTTACAGTACAATTTCCAAAGCGTACGTAATAAACGCCCGGATCGGCCAGGTCTATGATGAAGATGCAGCGTAGCTCATTGCTTTCCAGTTCTCCTCTTCTGACCTTGGTGCTCACGACCAATGTCCTGGCCGCTCTCGGGCAACTTCCTGATTCTGGCGCAAGAGAAACCTAGCAATAACTCTGAGAGAATATTGCTGACTCGCTTCAAGGATTAGTAGGAGTGATGCCCCATGATACTAGCTCAGGAACAGACCGAGATAGACTCTCTCTTTGAGGACTTCAAGAACTTCATACAGATGAGATCTAAGTCCAAGCTCAGAGAGTCTACGTTTGAAACTTATGTGAGGCACTTGAAGATTCTATTCTTGAATCACGGGTTGCCTTCAAGACTTGCTCCCAAGACTACTGGAACTGTCAGGAGAAATTAATGGGGAACGATAGGCGCTTCCATTCTGGCCCTCAGTTTTGATACCATACTCACTCAAGTTTTTCACTCCTTGGCCCTAAGGCCCACGTAGTGCTTCATACCGTAACCTGTTAGGTAAATCGCTGTTGCTTTAGAAGAAATGACATCGACAAAAGCCGAATTTAAGGCGCGAAATGGAAATATTCTCAGAGATGATTTGCTGTACGACTTCTAGAACAAACTGTTCAAAGATTAGACTAATATCAAAATGTACGAATTGGATACAACCGTAGAGGAAAATCATTCTACATGTGTATTGAGGAGCACAGGCGGAGGTTTATGCAACATATGCAATAACTCTGAGGGAAGTAGATTGAGTTGACAAGAGAGAGTAGAACCATACTTGTTACGATTGTGATTGTGCTCCTGTGCTCAGCATTTATTCCAATGCATGCATGGGCCGATCCATTTGCTGAAGACACACTTGTACCAGCTGATGTTTCAGTTAGCGGGAGTATCACTGACAACTTTGTTAATATCACATATCAGATGGTTTTCGATAATACTGGGTCTTCGATTGCCCAAGAAGTTGACTGGTTCTTTGGTCTGCAGGACAGTATCAGGTTAAGTAACCTCTCGGTCATCCTTGGAAACAAAACATACTGGGGTCATGTCCTACCCGAGATCGAAGCAGTTGAAGTATATAATGAGAGTGTTGCCTTAAACAAGAGCGCAGTCTTGGTTCAAAGATATGCAGATGGGTACTCTGTTCGAATGAATGTTGAAAATGGAACAGAAGCAATTCTATCAGTCTTTATCGAGGGATTACTCACGAGGAGCGTAGGGCTCTATAGTCTTGATCTACCCCTTGGTCGGACAGGCATCATTGATGTAGCATTCACTCTTGATATTGATATCATATCCAATTTTGCTCCTGTAACAGGATACTCAATTAAAGGACTTCCAAGTTTCATTGCAACCGATCTGCCTAACGGAATCCGGCTAGAGCATACCTCATCTTCCTTGACAATTGCTGAAGGTTTGGAAATCACTTATGCTCTGGATCGACAGACAGGTGGTGCGCAGCTTCTGACCCATACCAATGGATCCGATCAGTTCTTTGTGTACATGCTTGCACCAGAGGTAACCGAAGTTGTTGAGACCGCACATAGGCAGTACATATTTGTGCTTGATAAGTCAGGGTCGATGAGCGGATTGAAGATTGAACAAGCAAAGACTGCTTTCAACTCGATGATTGGTACGTTACTTTCTCAAGATCTTTTCAATGTTGTCGCATTTGATAATGAGATTTCGATCCTATGGGATGAACCACACTCTGCCTCCGCAAGCAACATAGATGAAGCGCAGGACTGGGTTCAATCGATATCAGCTGGAGGATCTACCAATTTCCATGGAGCGGCAATAACGGGACTTGCAACGTTTAATCCTGGCGATAATGTCAAGGCAATGTTGATTCTTTCAGATGGATTACCAACTGCTGGAGCGATTCAGGACACTCCAGGCATTTTATCGGCAATAAGTGAAGCCAATACCCTGGATGTTTCAATCTCAACTGTAGCATTCGGCTCAGATTCGGATGAAAACCTCATGGCTAACACTGCCGCACAGAACGATGGTTACTTTGTCTTCATTGAACCATCAGAAGATGCAAGCACAGAACTGCTAGACTTCTATGGAATGTTTTCAACCCCAATTGCGGATGATTATAGTATTGTCTTTAATGGAGCAATTGAGGTAATCTCTTTGTCACCGCTCGATGAATCACCATTCTTCAATGGTACGGAGGTCATCGTCGCAGGACGATATATTGAGGGAATGACTGTCACAACATCCATTGATTATGTGACTGGAACTGAGACCTACGTAGACACAGTCGGAATTGCTATGCAGGATAAACCCCATGTCGAACATATATGGGCTCAACAAAGAGTCTCATACTTATTGCGTCAAGCCTCATTGCATGGGGAGAATGATACACTCAGAAATCAAATTGTACAATTGGGCATGTATTATGGAATAGCAATAGCAGGATACACTGCTATGGTTTTGACGGCATATGATGCATCATCAACGGGAGAAGGCACACTTGAAGGTGGCTATGTTTATGCACCTACTGCAACAGCTGCACCGCCAGCACAACTACCAGCCGATTTTGCGATGGGCATCACTATGCTGGTTCCGATTTTGCTCTGTGGTGTTGGACTAGTTGTGATTGTTCTCCTTATCTCGAAATTCAGGAGGGGTTAGTACCCACACATATGGAGTCAGAGCGAAAATCCTAGCAAGAGTTCTGCAAGAATATTGTTGACCTGCTGCAAAGCTCAGAAGACTATGCCACAATACATAAGTGCATTTCCGCAGGTGCCTGCGCCATCACCTAGGTGAGAATATAATGGCGCTTGACTTCGCAAAAGGCATTACAGAATTCCGTTGGCACGGGCGCGGCGGTCAGGGAGTGATCACCAGCAACCAGATGCTGGGAAAGGCTGCCCTTGCGGAGGGTAACTACATACAGGCATTCCCAGAGTTCGGCCCTGAACGCACGGGGGCACCTGTTAGAGCATTCCTGAGGATAAGCAACAAACCGATTCAGGTGTACGCTCAGGTCTACAAACCAGATGTTGTGGTCTGCATTGACCCCACTCTGCTTGATGTAGTGAATCCTGTCGAGGGGCTGAAGGAGGATGGTATTCTTGTTCTCAATACAGACAAGAGTCCTGAGGAGATGCGTAAGAAGTTCAACTTCATGAGCGGAAAGGTCGTTACAGTCGACGCTAGTATCATTGCCATGGATATCATGGGGCGTCCGTTCTACAACATGCCCACAATGGCCGCTGCAGTGATGGCTACCGGAACTGTCAAGATCGAGACAGTCATCAATGAGGTTCTCGAACGATATCCCGGAAAGGTTGGCCAATTGAACAAGGCTGCAATGGAGAGAGCTATAGAGGAGGCTCAGACAGGATGAGCGAGAAATACAATGAAATACCAATGGCTGGCAATATCATCGAGCCAGGCAACGCAAGGAAGTACAAGACCGGCGGCTGGCGCGCACAACGTCCAATCCATACAGACGAAACCTGTCTCTGGGTCAAGAATGGAACCTGCGGCCTCTGCTGGATCTACTGCCCGGACAATTCGGTCAAACTCATCGAGAAGGATGGGAAGTACATCTACGAGTACGATCTGGAATACTGTAAGGGCTGCGGAATTTGCGCTAACCAATGCCCCACTGACAGCATAAGGATGGAGAATGAATAGGATGACAGCAGTCAAAAGAGTACCCAAGGACCAAATAACAATCGAAGGGCTCACCGGTGACGCTGCCATCGCTCACGCGTTGAAGCAGTGTGATCTTGACGTTCTTGCGGCATACCCAATAACTCCGCAGGGATGAATTCGTGGTAACTCACGCAAGTGAGCCGACTATGACCTACGCCTTGGCTGTGAATGAAGAATCTCAAGAAGTTTCGCTAGAGTCTGCCATAATCATGGTAGAATAGAACTAAGACGCAGGTCGAATATTGAATATGCCGAGAATGGCGATTGCGGACTAATAGGGCGCAAAATGCGTGATGGGGGTCTATGGGCGCTTTAGAACTGTTAATCTCGCGTCATGGCGTAATAATGGGCTGATACTGAACCCATCAGACTACATAACCTGTCAAAATACGTCAGAGTACACGGTCTGAGCTGCAAAACATGCGATTTTGCTGGACTTCCTCTGCGACTGAGGAGTCTGTCAAGAGAAGTTACTTATTCCGGTGATATACTCTCTTTGACCAAGGTGGGATATGTCCATGAAGAGAGAAGTCATCGCTTGTGTTCTGCTGGTCATAGTCATGGCCCCTGCATCGGTCCAAACTGCGTTACCAGCTCAAACGAACGATATACAACCTCTCGCTGATGCTAATGCATGGATAGACCAACTATCATGGCATAGCTATTACTGTGTCCTTTGACCTCACTTCTTGCACTTGATGGGCTTGCAGGGCATTCCAAACAACTGCTTGAATTCTAGCCGCCATGCTTGGGTTTCATTACATCTCAGGAAAGGATACACCAGAAGTTGAATCTGCATAGAGCTCTAGCAATCCTTAGGAACTAGAACACTTTTCCGTCTATAACCTTCGCTGCATTTGTAACTTCCTCAAAGACCCCAATCCAAGGTACGATTAAGTCTGCAGCTGAGGGACGGTCTGATGCTTTTTTCTCAAGCATCTATATGTCCCGGGCATTGAAGGAGGCATCGCTGGTTGCTACGTCAACTCGGACTTTGCAGATTCGCAAGATCATGACCCAAATGGTTGGAATCGATGGGTGTCAACGGTTCAATTACAGCACCCCCTTGTTGTTGTTCCACGTGCAACATCACACGAATGGGGGCATCTCATGCACTGCCATGAAGGATATGACGAATGGACCTGCGAGTGCCCAGACTGTGTCTACAATACAAACCCCTGGCATAACCCTTGGGCCATTCAGATTTACCAGTATCATTGGTTTGAGACATGGGAGAATACCCCAAATCATTCATATGCTGTGCCGCTTTGGAGCTATGACTGGTGGCTGGAGTAAGATGCGTGCTCAAACAAATGTGCCACACCATTCTCTTCCCTAACGGGGTTTTTCATATGAGAAGCTATACGTTGAAATCGAGGAAGAATCACCAAATCGATCCAGGTGCCCATGGCACCCCTTGTCTACTAAGAGTCTGGCAAGAAATTCTTACCTTGGCGGCCATCATCTGGGGGTGCGACCTGAAGTGACTGCTCGGGAAGACACAACAAGACCGCTCGGGATTCTTGTCCTTTGGATACTGAATGTTATCCGCATTGCTTGCCTGTTTGCCATGATGATCGCAACCCATATTGCGTACTTGGAATGTATCAAACGCCCCGGTCCCCCGCCGTATTGTCCGCGCTTTGAAGTCTACTTTGCAGCACTTGGTTTCTTCGACATTGCAGTCCTCGTCTTGCTACTAAGACCGGGTCACTACAGATTGTTACTTGCGTCTGCCTTTGACATCTTTCTGTATGCTGTTGGAACATTGATTGTAGTGGGAAACTTTTGGCGCTTCTCATCTCCGCAGTTCTACATCAATGCAATATGGATGATATCCATAGCCCATGCCGCGATGTTCCTTGTTCCAGTGGTAAGAGAGTATTACAGAAAGGGAACTAACCTCACATTGGTAGACCAGAAGTGACTGGACAACTTGAGGCCTAGTTGAGTATAGGCAGAAAAAGGCGCATCTCTGAGTCTGAAGGAGATAGTTCAAGTGCCCTAGTGGTCGGAAGAACACCTCAGCAGCAACTCTAGATACTGTACGAACCACACTTTCGATCTGTACACTTTGGACACCATCAGGAAACAATGCCTAGATAAGACTCAGAACTAGGGGTCAATGCCGACTCTAGATTTGGTGATTTTAATGGGGAATGGATGTCCAGTGTATTTCTCATATTCGAGATCGTCTTGGTACTTCTGGCAGGCTTCACTACTACTCCCACCTTTCCCAGGGCCTCATATAGAACTTGGCTGCCTTGGAAGGGGAATGGCTTGGATAATCGCCGCCGCCTATGCTAAACTGAAACAGTAGGTATCGGAATCGTATCATGGCACGACCAGAAAGGAGAACCAGCATCGAAGGTGACCAGCATAGGATGGAGATTTCTTCAGTAACAGTTGACCCTTGACAACTTCAGGTACGCGTGAATCGAGTTTTGGAATTGCATACCTCGGACATCGGCAGCCATAGCTGGGAGCCTCATTAGGACCTGCGTTCTCCGTGCTCAATCGGAATCCTTGACTTCTCAGGAATGTGAGTGAGAGCTGAACGTAAACGTGCAAGTCCATCGTCGTGGCAATAACCACATCATCAGACTCGTCAGGTGTCACAAGCAGATACAGTGACAGTATCACAAGAACTGCCCAACGATACTTATCGTGCAGCATTATCATGGAGTCCATTTCCTGAAGGGGAGATGTGACAATGGCCGGCAAGTGGACGTTGTCATGCAGTGGATGGTCAGAAGATCCCATTGCAGGGAACAGGTAAGGGTTGCAAAACAGGTCTTCAAGAAGGCAAGGAACACCAGAATGTACGGTGACATCGAGAAGGACATGCTATTCCTTGCCACTGCGAAAAGCGATGAGTCGGATGAGGAGCAACTGCGGCTCTTTGCTCACAAGGAGGATGCCGACCTATGGGTCATGTTGTCCGAGCTTGACTGAGAAACCGAGCCTCTCAAACTGGCGAGTGTGGAGCCCGTTAAACCTCGTGTGACATGCGCCCAGTTCTTCGAGAGGGAGAAGACGCCCACAGTGATCAAGAGCGCAAGAGAGAGAAGTCTGAAGGTGCACCACGATCTCTTCTGACATATTCTGGACGTGAGGGACTACCTGTAGAGAGCACCCTGTGGTTGCTTCGCTGTCTAGTTATGCAGGCCGTAACGAGTAGTATCCATTAGACAAGATACTTAAATCTCTCACTTCAGCCGATGCGGCATCGATTCACACTATCATCAATGGTTGAGAGAGTAATGGTCGAAAGGATTGCTAAAGACAGAATAACTATCGAAGGATTGACAGGCGATGCCGCTATCGCCCAAGCCCTTAAGCAATGTGACCTTGACGTTCTTGCTGCTTACCCGATTACGCCTCAAATGCGGTGACATTCAGGTCATTGCGGAGGACACGATAATCGTCGAGGACTATCAGAAGTTCGCAGCAGACGGGGAGGTACACTGTAGGGTCATCCCAGTGGAGTCCGAGCACAGCGCAATGTCTGCCTGTATTGGAGCCTCAGCTGTGGGAGCCAGAGTAGCTACTGCGTCGGCATCCGCTGGACTTGCACTAATGTGGGAAATCCTATACTGTGCCGCTTCGATGAGGATGCCCATTATCTTCACTGTGGCGAACAGGGCATTGTCGGGACCAATCAACATTCACAACGATTGGTCAGATACCTACGGCGCACGCGACAGCGGCTTCATTCAGATCTACACACAGAGCTGCCAAGAGGCCTATGACACGACCATTATGGCATTCAAGATTGCGGAGGACCACAAGGTACTCCTGCCAATCATGGTGTGCATCGACGGCTTCATTCTAAGCCATAACGTCGAGCGTGTCGAGATGCTTCCGACGGAGGCAGTAGAGAATTTCCTAGGAGTCCGCGAGCCATTCATCAAGCTTGACCCGGATAATCCAATCACAATGGGACCATTGGCTCTAACGGACTACTACTTTGAGTTCAAGGAGCAGCAGGACAGGGCTATGGACGCAGTCCCAGAAGTGTTTGCGCAGGTCGAAACTGATTTTGAGAAGATGACCGGTCGCAAGTACGGCATGTTTGAGGAATATAGGACTGATGATGCTGAGATTATCATCTTCACGCACAGCACACCCGGCGGTACTGCGAAGGCTGTTGTGGATGTTTTGCGCGAGAAGGGCGAGAAGGTTGGTGTTCTCAGACTAAGGATGTTCAGACCGTTTCCGACGAAGGAGATCGCTGAAGCAGTTAAGAACGCCAAGGCGGTAGTCGTATTTGAGAAGTGCCGCTCATTCGGAGCACCATCAAACCCACTAGCTCTGGAGCTCAGAACGGCTCTCTATGACCTCGAGAAGCGGCCGATGGTCGTTGACTTTGTAATAGGTCTCGGTGGTCGAGATTGTCCACCAACAACTATAGTCGAGGGATACGAGAAGACGAAGGAGTATCTCAAGAAAGGAAAAGCTCCGCTCTTTGAAACATTGGGGGTGCGTAAATAATGACGGAACCAGCAGCACTCAAACTGAAGGATATGCTCAAGAAGCCGGAAATTCTTACCTCTGGCCACAGGATGTGTGCAGGATGCGCTGCACCAACAATAGTCAAGCTGATGGGAATGGCCCTGAGAGGCCCCACCATCGCCTGTGAGGTCACAGGATGCCTTGAGGTTGCAACAACCATCTACCCGTATACTGCCTGGAACATCCCGTGGATTCACGTGGCTTTCGAGAATGCAGCAGCTGTTGCATCTGGTGTCATAGAGGCCGTCGATGTGATGAGAGAGAAGGGAAGATGGAGCAAAGAACACGTTGATGTAATCGCCATCGGCGGTGACGGCGGAACCTTCGACATTGGATTCGGAGCAATCAGTGGGATGCTAGAGAGAGGCCATGACATCGTGTACATGTGCTACGACAACGGCGCCTATCAAAACACTGGCATCCAGAGGTCCGGAGGAACGTTCCCCGGCCAGGAAACGACCACGTCGTGGGCTGGAAAGGTCTCACCAGGGAAAGAGCAGCGTAAGAAGCCCCTTGCAGAGATTGTCGCGGCCCACAGGACTCCATATGTTGCGACTGTCAATCCGTACCATCATCGGGATTTCATAACGAAGTTCCGCAAGGCTCTCGAGGTTGAGGGGCCTGCATTCATCCACGCATTCTCGCCCTGTCCCAGAGGCTGGAGGTCTCAGACAGGAAAGAGCATGGAACTTGCGAAGCTTGCGGTGGAGGTTGGACTGCACCCGCTGTACGAGATCTTCGACGGGACTGAGTACAAGATGTCCGGACCCAGCAGGAGCCTGAAGGAGCTCAGACCACTTGATGACTACTGGAAGACCCAAGGTCAGTTCAAGCATCTCTTCAAGCCGGAGTGGGCTGACTTCAAGAAGGGTCTTCAAGAACAGGTCAATGCTGACTGGGAGCTTTTGAAGAAGAAGTGCGGCATAGAGTGAACAAGGTAGTACTGGAGCATACACGTGCTCCCGTGCTATTCATTTGTGACAGACTGCCCAAAGAGAGGACTTATTCGTAGCCATTCCCCAACCCATCATATGATGGGTTCGCGGGTTTTCGAGATGGAACGCCCTTTGATAATGGCACATAGAGGCGACTCCGCCGCTGTGCCGGAGAACTCGATGTTATCGTTGAGAGGCGCAATTGAGATTGGAGTGGACTTGCTCGAAACAGACCTTCAGCTTACCAAGGATAAGGAATTCGTTCTGTTCCATGATGATGACCTGATCCGAACCACAGGTCAGAAAGGACGAATCTGTGATTACACCTTGGAGGAACTTCTGAATATCGATGTCGGTCACACCTTCACACTTGATGAGGGGGAGACATTCCCCTTCAGGGGAAAAGGGCTCAGACTGCTCACCCTGAGGGATGCATTTGCAGAGTTCCCCGACATGCGGTTCAACCTCGACATTAAGGACAAAGACCCAGAGGCCTCCAGCTTGCTTGCAAAAGAGATTCGAAGCCACGGTAGAGAAGACTCAGTGATTGTGGCATCGTTTCATGACTTTCAGATTGAACGATTCCGAAAAGCATTCCCAACAGCTGCCACGAGCGCACACCCAGGAGAAGTGAAGCGGTTTGTCATCGGGCTCAAGTTGCACGTGTTGCGCTTGCTAGTCAGAACTCCCGCATACAAGGCTTTTCAGGTTCCCATTAAGCATGGAAAG
>Ga0209986_10005252_pt1 | contig 10785 bp, 5 predicted proteins | sample BlataG_FD_183168 | JGI IMG/M metagenome (GOLD analysis project Ga0209986, IMG submission 183168) | Deep subsurface microbial communities from Black Sea to uncover new lineages of life (NeLLi) - Black_00105 metaG (SPAdes) (version 2) | ecosystem: Environmental > Aquatic > Marine > Oceanic >...
GACCACCCCGGTAATGGAACCGGCTCTATGGTTGGTGATGAAACCACAGGTTCTTATATGGAAGAGACTATCGTTCACGGAGGCGGCCAGTCGATGCCGGTCTTCTACGACAACAATCAACAGGGCAAGCTCAAATACTCAGAGGTGGAGATGACGTTGACATACCCGCGTGACTGGACCGAGAAAGGTGTCAATACGCTGACTATCTGGTTCAGGGGCAATTCGGATAACGCTGCTGAGACGTTGTATGTTGCTATCAATGGCAGCGCTATAGTCAATCACGATAATCCTAATGCCACACAGATAAATAGATGGACAGAATGGACTATCGACCTACAGGCATTTGCCGACCAGGGCGTGAACCTTACCAATGTCAATACGATTGGCCTTGGTCTTGGCGACAGGAATAATCCGCAGGCCGGCGGTTCAGGAGTAATGTACTTTGACGATATTCGGCTGTATCCACCGGCACCAGAGCCAGCACCGTAAGTGGCAATTAATTACATCGTTGATATTGCAGATTTGTATCAATTCGGGGCTTATATTGATTGATTCGGTATAAGCCCCATTTGATTTAGAACAATGGCAGAGGACGTCCACATAAGCCGTAAGTTAGACCAGCTCAGTATTTTCTGCAGGACGGTTCTGCGAGGTGTTTTATCGTTCTACAATGGCCAAACTCATGCCGAGGTAGGGTCTGATTTTAACGCAAATTAAAGCGTAAAGAGCGGTTTTATATGGGTTGTGGGAGATTCTGTGGACTGGCGTAAGCAGTTTTTCAGAGGGATAAGAAAAAGGGCTGCAAGTGGATGCTCTTGTTTGTCAGATATGGTAGAATGCTCCAGTAACTTCTATGTAACAGCTTTGGATATCCCTAAAAGAATTATATGATTGATACATTTCTTTTCATCCGGCTACTTCATTGCCGCCACTCGCGCGGTTGTCTTTGGTGCAAGCTGCTGAACCGGTGGCTTGCTGGAACTCGCGAAAACCCATGGCCTCTGCAATGCGACTGCCGTGCTAACACCTGCTCTTAGAACCTCGCGTCGTCTCATCTCCTGCATGGTTTCCTCCAACTTCCGTGGCTACTTCGGCAGGGCTGCCCTTACCCTCTTCAGGTTCTCGCGGATCTCGGGGTCGTCGGGATCGACGCGCAGTGCTGCTTCAAACTGCGCCACCGCCTCGCGCAAGCGCCCTTGCGCGGCATACACCACGCCGAGGTTGTTGCGCGCCTCTGCGTGGTCCGGCTCAAGGCGAACCGCCCGCTCCAGATGGGACTGAGCCTCGGCGAACTTCTGCTGTCTGCCAAGTGCCATCCCCAGCATGTTGAGCCCGCCCACGTGGTTGGGATCGATCTGAATCGTGTGTTGCAACTCCGCCACGGCTGCCGCCCCGCGTCCCTTCTTCATCAGGATTCGCGCTAGGTTGAAATGCGCGTGCGTGAAGTCGGGCCTTAGCTGGATGGCCCGTTCGAATTGCGCCTGGGCTTCTTCACGGCCCAGCCGCTCGTAGGTTACGCCCAGGTTGTTGTGTGCCCCGGCGTATGTTGGATCCGCTTCCAGCGCCTGCTTGAACTGGGCCATGGCTTCTACCAGCTTGCCCGTCTTCAGGAGCTCGGTGCCCATGCGGTTGTGGACGCGGGCGTAGTTGGGCTTGTCCTGACCCAATTCCCTGGCGGCTTCAACGGCCTCGGCGTCACTTTGAGCAGAACGCGGAATGTCGCGCGCCGACGGCGTAAGGCCGACGTTGAGATCGGCCAAGATTTGCTTCAGCGCCTCGGCGGCGACGCGGCACGCTTCGGGAGAGGGATGGAGCTCGTCACCGGAGCTGTAACGCAGGCGGGGATTCACCGCGCCGCCCGAGTCCGCGTGGTGCCGCTGGAAGAACTCCGAGAGCCGGACCGACGGGATGTCGTGCATCGCCGCCAGATGCTCGACCACGAGCTGCTCGCCGCCCCGGGGCATGAAGCAGACGTCTTCGATGCGGTCATCCAGAAACCGCGGCCAGATGGCGACCAGCGGCTGAAACCCGTGACGGTCGGCGAGCTCCCGGCATCGGCACAATCCCTCGGCCACATTGTTGTCTCCGATGGCGTCCTGGTTCCAGCGCACGGGGTCCGCCTCCGCTCCGAAGTGAAACAGGTTCAACCGGACGCTGGCCAGGCGAAAGAGGTGGGACCTGCGAAACAACGCCTTGACGACCGCGGGACGATCAATCGTCTCCCCAAGAGGAAACGCCTCGCGGTTGAAGTTGTCGAAATCGTTCTCCACGAACACCAGAACGACTACGTCCGGATCGAATCGCAGCCCCTTGGCCTCCAGCAGCTCGACTTCGGCACGCGTGCAATACGCGCTGACGCCGAAGTTGAGGACCTCGGTTGATCCGTCGGGGTAGAGATCTTCGAGTCGGCGAGAAATGGTTTCGGATTCGCGCAGCCCATAGCCCTCGACGACCGAATCTCCGAGCAGCAGGACCCGCCTGACGCCATCAGGCTTCTGGAGCGTGCGCTCCCTGTCGCGCTGCCCGTGGGAGTTGGTCCGTTCGTAGGTCTGGATGAAGTCCGGATCGTCACTGCGGCAGTTTGCCTTCAGCTCAAAGCCCAGGATCGGATTCGTCGAGCGCTTGTAGATGCAGTCATAGGAACTGAGCTGAATTGGCTTCATGCCCGGCGCCCGACCGAGGACTCGAACGAAGGCTTCGGCCGCAAGCAGCGCGAGCAGGGTGGCGCAGACCGCCACGGCCGGTTTGGCCAGCCGGCGAAGAAACGCTCGCGACCGTTGTTCTGATGACATGCTGTGGTGCTCCAGTTATCTGCGCCATCATGTCGTCGGTTGAGATGACAGCAAGTCTGATGTTCACCGACGGGAGTAATTATATCACAAGGGATATAGCGATTCAATGTGTACTTGTGAAGCAAACAGCGATTTAGTATCAGACCGCTGAATTTACAACGCATATGTCCTGAACAAATAGGCTGGTGTTCGTGACTGTCAAACCGGCCACCTATGAAGAGCTCAAAGTCAAATATACCTAAAAAGTATTATATGAATGATAAATTTTTTTCATCCGTTTACTTGATCCGATTTTATTTTTAGAATTCTTAAAAATATGTGCTTTTGGACAAGAATCTAATGTTAGGTGCGTTCATCACTTATCAAATTTGACATCTGTGGAGACATTTTGGTGTCACGAATTTGTCGAAGAATTCCGGCATTTTACAACTCACGAAAATGGGGCATCACGTATTTTTTCTGAGCAAGATTAGTAGTATAAGTTTTGTTGGTTCGGACGCGAGCTGCAGAATTTTTGTGCTGCCACCAAGTTTTGTTGTTGCGGAGTATGCTCTGAGCTATCAAAATACCACTCGGGACAGTCTTTTGATGTTTATGTCACTAACAATTATACCTCAGCTTGATAAGGAGGTACTAAAATGGCAAACAAGGAAGTTTTGGTTGTTACAAGCAAAGTTAAAGCTTATATCAAAAGCAAGAATATGATGACATCATCAGATGCAATAGCTGCTCTTAGTGACAAGGTTTGTGCAACATTGGATGATGCTATTGTAAGGGCAAAGGCTAACCGCCGCAGTACAGTTAAAGCCCAGGACTTGTAGATATTGCTGAATTCGTGTCGACAATATATCGATGTTAAACTCATCACTCTTACTGAAAGGAAACTCAAATGACTACCTTCAGGTGGATGGCAGTTCTCGTCTCTGCTGCCATATTAACATTAACATCTGTAGCAAGCGCGGCTGATTTGCCTGGTACCGGCGCTGATGTGGATAGGACAGTAATGTATCGTGACACATGGGGTGTGCCTCATATTTATGCTCCAACAATGGAAGCAGGTATGTACGCAATGGGCTGGGCGCAGGCAGAAGATAGGCCTGTTGAGCTGTTGAAGAATTTTCTCCGTGCTTTGGGACAAAGCGCACGCTTTGACGGGCCAAAAGCTATACAATCCGACATGGTCTCACATCTCTGGGACCACTATGGTACGAGTAAAAAATATTTCGAGCGGAATCGACCTGAGATACGAAAGCAGATACGAACATTCGTAAAAGGTATTAATGACTTTTACGCAGCACATCCCGAGGATATTCCATCCTGGTGGGGAAAACGAAGAGTTGATGAGTATATGGTAGTGGCTTTTGGCCGTTTGTTTCTGTACTCCTGGTCGATCGGTCAGGCCTTTGGAGACCTCCAGGCCGGAGGTATCCAGCCGGGCTTCGATGAGGAACCGCGAGGGTCTAACCAGTGGGCTGTGTCTCCTAAGCGAAGCGCCGAGGGAGCTGCCATCCTTTGTATAGACCCACACCTTTCCTGGTGGGGTCCTTCGAGGTTCTGGGAATTTCGTATCCACGCCGGTAAACTCCATGGCAGTGGATTTACTTTACCCGGTGTTCCAAGCATCGGCCTAGGACACAATGCAGATGTTGCCTGGGCCATGACGACGGGAGGACCGGACACCGCAGATGTGTACGAATTAAAACTCAAAGAAGATGATCCAACCAAGTATCTGTACGATGGCCAGTGGCGCACACTTACTCAGCGTGAAGTAACGATTGAGGTCAAAGGAACAGGACCAAAGAAAATCACAATCTGGTCTTCGCACCATGGCCCAATAGTGGCTATGCGCAAAGGCAAAGCCTACGCCGCGAGAATGGCGTATACCGACGAGGTACAAATCAGCGAAGCTTGGTATGAGTTTAATATCGCCAAGGACTATCGCGGAGCAATAGAAGCTATGAATACTCGACAGCTTTTTCCACAAAATGTTATGGTGGCCGACACATCGGGAAATATCTATTATCAGCGAACTGGACGGGTACCGCGTCGTCCATCAGGATATAATTGGTCAAGACCCGTAGATGGATCCACTTCTGCGACAGAGTGGAAAGGACTACATCCTGCTTCAGACCATATCCAAGTACTGAACCCATCACAAGGTTATATGCAAAACTGCAATATTCCGCCGGATGTGATGATGGTTGACAGCCCGTTTTCACCGGAAAAGACACTGCCCTATATTTATGGCTCTTCAGGTGGGCACACAAACCAGCGAGGGGCCCGCGCCGTACAGCTATTGCATGCAGACTCTTCCGTGACAATTAAAGAAGCTTTGAGCTATGCCGTCGATGTTCATCCATACGGTGTCGAACGTTGGTTGGAAGTACTCAAACAAACCGATGCTAAATTTGGCGATGTCCTACGATTGAATTCCGACTATACGGCAGGTATTACGGACATTCTTTCATGGAACGGCGAGCTTCGGCGCGACTCCACGGCCGCCCTGAAGTACTACTACTGGCGCAAACAAGTCATTGAAGATTATGGAGCTGAAGTGGTATCCGATGCAGCCAGCCGAATTGATTATTACCTTGCAGCTTTAGGCAAGCAAGCTCCAGACATTAATTTAAGTGATGATGAGCTCGGATCAGCGGGGGATTCGCTTGCAACAGCCATGGCAAAGCTTAAGACTGATCATGGCTCGCTCAATGCCACCTACGGCGATATATTCCGAGTAGGCCGTGATGACGTTTCCTGGCCCCTCGGGGGTGGCGGCGATCGAGGATTAATAACCTTGCGGAATATCAATTACGGACCGGAACGCAAAGATCATACGCGATGGGGAAGAAGCGGCCAAACTTCAACTCAAATCGTCGTGTTGAGCAAACCCATACGAAGTTGGACCTATGTACCAATTGGGCAGAGCGATCGTTCTAATTCAGCTCATTATCGCGACCAAGCGGAAAAACTCTTCAGCCAACGAAAACTCAAATCTACCTGGTGGCTGCCAAAGGACCTGGTCAAGCATATCAAATCCCGTACGGTTCTCGCCAAGACACCTTGACTCTAGTCGTATCATAGACGACACGGAACAACTGTCGCCAGATCAAGAAAGCCAGCAAGTGTCGAACAGCAGCAGAGAAAGACAAAGGAAATCGTGAGATAGCGCGTTGGGGTACCTTAGAATAAGACTAAACACTAAGCACTCTCAAACAGCTGTCAACTTGAGAGAGTTGTCAACTTCTTTTACAAGTGGTGGCAGTGAGTCGCATTTACACCAAATCGACTCCTTGATAACCGGAGACTTCTCCAACGCCCCCAGTATTCTCTTGCTTTTCTGCGTGAATGCTATATGATTCGTTGGGACTTGGCATAGACTAAACTTTCGGTCAAATGTGTTGTTTGTTGACGCTCCGCTTAAAATCATGTGCGACAGCAAAAAAGGAGGTGACCATGAAAAAGCAAGATGCTTTTACCCTGATCGAACTGCTGGTAGTGATATCTGTCATTGCCCTGTTATTGGCCTTGTTAATCCCGGCTTTGTCCAAGGCTCGCGCTCAGGCCCGGGGAGCAGCCTGCCAGGCCAACCTCAAGCAGTGGGCAACAATCGTCGCCATGTACACGATGGATAACAACAACAAGTACTGGATCGAGTACTGTCTAAGGCGGGATCCCGCCGGCACCTGGATGAGGGCTTTAGAACAGTTGTATGGTAACATGGGAAAATTTCGCACCTGTCCGTCAGCAACACAGCCCTGTTTTCTGCAAGATCCGGCAACGGGAGATCCCAACTGGAGACGTTATGGCAGTGCCAAGCGAGTATGGGGGCCGGGAATTCCTACAAAATACTTTTATGAAGACGATTATGGCAGTTACGGCGTCAATCACTGGATCAACACACTGGAGCCGGGAGATGACGGATGGCTGGATGCACCGGAGCTGCATTGGAAAACCGACCTCAGCAAGAACACCAGCAGCATCCCCATACTGGGCGATTGTACCTGGTACGGAGGTCAGCCCGCGAATCATCCCGATCCTGCACACCCCTCGTTTGAGAATGAGAGTAAACCCCCTATCATGCGCGATTGGTGGGAGATCAATCCCACGGCAGCCTGGAGCAGCAGTATGTGCCGCTTCGCCATAGACCGGCATAGTCGGGCCATCAACATGTGTTTTATGGACAGTTCGACGCGGAAGGTCGGATTGTACGACTTGTGGACCTTGGAATGGCACCGCAATGCTCAGCCGAACTATGATGTGATTATTCCCTGGATACCGAGATGAATTTACCATCTAAGCTACTGTTACAAAGTTTTTAGACAATGAAAACGCCGGTCAGGGCATGAATCGGCCACCGAGTACGATACTGAGCCTCGGATTGTCTAAAAACTTATTGCAGGTACCTTAGCAGTTGGTGGTTTCGTTAACTTCTGTGTAACAGCTAAAGATATCCCCAAAAGAGTTACATGATTGATATATTTCTTTTCCTCCGTATACTTAATTAATTAACCAATTAACCCAAAAAACCCTTTGCCTTTTTCATTCTATTGTGTTATTTTCTGTCCCTAAATGCGTGATGCGGACATCTTGAAGAGTGCAGCGAAATAAGAGATATGAAAGTGTTTTGCGTTTTATACAGACTGTATAATCATTGTTATGTGTAATCCAGGAGAATAAAATAATTGGGAATATAAACAATGAATGATCCACGCGGTTCAATCTGGCGAAAATGGGACTTACAAGTTCATACACCTTATTCTTATCTTTGTAATCAGTTTGGGACTGATTTTGATGTTTATCTTCAGAAACTTTTCAGATTTGCTATAAGTAAACAAATTGCCGCAATTGGGATTACGGATTATTTTACAATTGAAGGCTATAAGGAAATTAAAAGTTATTTAAGTGATGGGGAAAAATTAAGACAACTTTTTCAAACAGAAGAGATTGAAAAAATAAAACAACTTCTTATTTTACCAAACATAGAATTTCGACTTGATAAAATAGTTGGAGGCAAAAGACTAGAGTTTCATATTATATTTTCTGATTCTGTTTCGATCAGAGATATTGAAGAACATTTCCTACATGATATAAATTTTGTGCGCCAAGGTTTGCCTTTCAGCCCTGACGATATAAGCAAACTGAAAATAGATAATTTGACGGAATTGGGTAAAACCCTTAAGGAACAACATGACGAATTTAAAGGTGAACAAGATGTCTTTGTTGGAATGATGAATGCAGTTGTGAATGATAATCAGCTTTCTGAACTTTTAGCTTCTAATAAATTTAAAGGTAAATACTTAATAGGTCTACCTTCTGAACAAGATTTGAGTCAGATAGATTGGAATGGTCAAGATCATAATATACGGAAAGTTTTAATACAAAAAGCAAATTTCTTATTTGCTTCTAATAAAAATACGATAGCATGGGCACTAGGCAAAAAGCGTAATGATAAACAAGATTTTGCAAATGAATTTAAGAGTTTTAAGCCCTGTATTCATTCATCCGATGCGCATAATTATGATAGGCTATTTGAACCAGAGAATAAGAGATATACTTGGATAAAAGCCGACACAACATTCGAAGGGCTAAAACAGATAATCCATGAACCTGAAGGAAGGGTTTATCTTGGTGATGAGCCTGAAATATTAAAAAGAGTGCGTAATAATAAAACAAAGTACATTCATTCATTTGCAATCAGAAAAGAAGAAGGGGCAATTCTTGACGAAATATGGTTCAGCGAAAATCCTGAAATTGTTATAAATCCAGGGTTAGTCTCAATCATAGGTAATAAGGGAGGCGGGAAAAGTTCGATTGCTGATACCTTAGGTTTATTGGGTAATACACAACAAAGTAGTCATTTTTCATTTTTAAATCCCACCAAGTTTAAAGACAAGAAAGATAATAAGGCAAAACATTTTAAAGCTACAATGAAATGGGAGAGTGGGGATCCTATAGAAAAAAATCTTAATGATGAGGTTGATAGTAGTGCCGTTGAAACAATTAAATGCATTCCTCAAAACTACCTTGAAAAAATATGCACAGAACAAATTGAAGGGACCCTTTTTAATGATGAGTTAAAAAAGGTGATTTTCTCTCATGTTAATGAGGCTGAGAAATTAGAACGTAATAAATTAGATGATTTAATAGAATATAAAACAAAAGAAAAGAGCAATTCGATCAACATTGCTAAAAATGAAATCTCGATACTCAACAAAGAGATTGCCGTATTGGAAATGAAACTACACCCCGATTATGAAACACAGATCAATAATAAATTACAGATAAAAAAACAGGAGAGGGCCTCACATGAATTAACAAAGCCAAAAGACAAAACGAAACCGGGAATAGATCCTGCCAAACAGGAAGAAATTGATGCAATTACGGCTGAAATTTACAAAAAGGTTGATAATATTCAGACATTTGAAAAAGAAATTGAGAAGATAGAGAGGGAAAGAAAAAGCGATTACAGTAAATACATAAACTCAAAGGAACTTCTGGATAAGCTAGACAACTTTCAAAAACAATATGACCTATTCAAAGGCGAATGCAAAGTAATTGCAGAAGCATTGTCGCTTAATGTTGATGATATAATTACGTTGGAAGTTAAAAAGATAGATATTGAGAGATTAAACACAGAGTCTTGGGACAGTTATACGGCTAAGTCTGACGTTCTCAAAGAGGATAATAGGGATGGTCCATTTTTTAAGAAACAGCAATTACAAAAAGAGATTGATGCTCTGCGGGATAAGCTTGATCAACCAAATAAAGAATATCAGTCATTCCTCAAGGAAAAAGCTGAATGGGAAATAAAGCTCAAGACGATTGATGGTGACGAATCAACCCCTGATACAATCAAATATTACGAAAAACAAATTACGGAAATCGATATAATTCCAGAACAATTACGGCACCTAAAGGAGATGCGGCTTTCAAATATACAAGAAATATTCGACCAGCTATGCCAATTGAGAGATGAATATAGCACCCTGTACAAGCCAGTTAAGGACTTCGCCGATTCACAAAGATTTGCAAAAGAACGATTCTCCATGGATTTTAGGGTTTCTATAATATGCGAAGAATTCGCAGAACAGTTTATTAATTTTATAAACAATAACAAAAAGGGGTCTTTTTATGGAGCTGATGAAGGCCGAAAAAGACTCAAAGATATATTAGACAGTTCGGATTTTGATAGCAGTTCAGGATTAGAAATATTCCTACAGCAAATAGAAAATAATCTTAGCATCGATCAAAGAGATGAATATAAAGATAAAGGTACAATTCGTTATATCAATGACCAGTTGTTGAAACAAGGTGTATCATCGGTTCAAGATTTTTATAATTATATATATTCGCTCGATTATTTAAAACCTAAGTATATTCTACGTTGGGCCGGTAAAGACCTAAGTCAATTATCACCAGGAGAAAGAGGGACAGTTCTATTAATATTTTATCTATTCATCTCGCGGGATGAGATACCATTGGTTATAGACCAACCAGAGGAAAATCTTGATAATGAAACAGTATATGGAGTTTTAGTTCCTTGCATTAAGGAGTCTAAAAAGAGACGACAGATTATTATTGTAACACATAATCCCAATTTGGCTGTGGTTTGTGATGCAGAACAGATAATATACTCAGAAATTGATAAACAGAATGGTAATCGAATAAGTTATACTTGCGGCGCCATTGAGAATCCCACCATCAACAAGAAACTAATAGATGTACTTGAAGGAACTCGTCCTGCGTTTGATAATAGAGATCATAAATATTATGTAAAGAGCGTACAAAATTAGTTTAAATAGGATAGTGGATGACCAAAAAAAGTGCTTTTTTGGCCATTTTTTTGTTGACTATTGGTTGAAACAGCGTTAAAATACCCACATGTTTGCCAGCAGGCTAACATAAACCGCCAGTAGGCAAAGATGACATTTCAGTTTGCATGTCGTAAGCTGCAGCGCAGCAAGGACTTAGAGCCAGCCGGCCCAGATTCTTG
>Ga0209986_10005253_pt1 | contig 10784 bp, 7 predicted proteins | sample BlataG_FD_183168 | JGI IMG/M metagenome (GOLD analysis project Ga0209986, IMG submission 183168) | Deep subsurface microbial communities from Black Sea to uncover new lineages of life (NeLLi) - Black_00105 metaG (SPAdes) (version 2) | ecosystem: Environmental > Aquatic > Marine > Oceanic >...
GCGATGGATAATGTTTCTCTAACAAAAAGAACCACATAACTCATTATGGCCAAAAGCAAATACCTGACTGCACCAATCCCATCTAAGAAAACACCGGCGGGGATTCCGTATATTCTCACCAATGAAGCGGCGGAGCGTTTCGCGTTTTACGGCATGAGCGGCATCCTGGTCGTGTTCATGACCAAGCATCTCATGGGACCCAGCGGGACGCCGGACGTCATGGCGGAGGAGCCCGCAAAGGCGTGGTTCCACTATTTTATTGCCGCGGTCTATTTTATGCCGCTGGTGGGTGCCGTGATTTCAGACATCTGGCTTGGCAAGTTCAAAACAATCATTTTGTTCTCAGCTCTCTATTGTGTAGGATTCGCCGTTTTGGCATGGGACCACACGCGTATGGGATTAATCGGGGGACTGGTAATAATCGCCATGGCCTCAGGAATCGTCAAGCCCTGTGTGTCAGCCAATGTAGGTGACCAATTTGGAGCTTCCAACAAACACTTGATAGAAAAGGTCTATCGTTGGTTTTACTTTTCGATTAATCTGGGAGCTGCTATTTCGATGTATGTATGTCCGATTCTGCTGGATAAATGTGGCCCTACAGTAGGATTCGGCTTGCCTGCGATCTTTATGGTCATCGCAACACTGGCCTACTGGCTGGGCCGCCACAAGTTAGTACACATCCCTCCAGCTGGTAGGACGGGTTGGAGAGAGACACTCGACAGAGAAGGAATCAGGACACTAGGCAGGATCTGCATCATATATCTATTCGTGTTCATGTTCTTTGCGTTATTTTACCAGTCCGAGTCTGCCTGGGTACTCCAGGCTGGAAAAATGAACCTCAGATGGCTTGGTAAGGATTGGCTGCCCGCCCAAATGCAGGCGGCCAATCCCGTGCTCATTATGATCTTAATCCCGTTGTTCTCATGGGTAATTTATCCTGTCCTTAATCGCCTGTGGACGTTGACACTCCTGCGTAAGATTGGTATTGGTATGTTCCTGACGGCCGCGAGTTTCCTGGTCCCTGTATGGATCGAAACCCAACTCGAAAGAGGCGTCCAGCCATCTATCGGATGGCAATTCGTAGCATACATCTTTCTGACCGGCGCCGAAGTCATGGTGTCCCTCACTGCACTCCAGTTCGCATATAAACAGGCCCCTAAGAAAATGAAGTCCATGATCCAGTCAGTAAACCTACTCTCGATATCGCTCGGAAACGTGTTCGCAGCAGTGGTAAATGACGTGATAACGAACGACGACGGCACAAGCAAGTTGCCGGGAGCAACTTATTACTGGTTCTTTGCGATCGCTATGCTGGCGACGGCAGCTATTTTCATTCCCGTGGCCCGCTGGTACAAACCGAAAGAGTACATCCAGGATGAGGACTCCGGGAAATCAGGAGAACAGGTAACCTGATAACCCTGTTTTGGGATTAGCCGGAATTATCGATACTGCCGTTGTGCAGATGAATTATCCGGTCGGCAAACTGCTCTGCCTCGGTTCCGTGAGTGGCCAGGACTACGGTACCGCCGCTGTGATGAAACTCAGACAGATATCCAATTACCGAAGCTGCATTATCAGGGTCAAGATTACCGGTAGGCTCATCGGCAAGGATAATCTTCGGACGATTGAACAGTGCTCTGGCTATGGCGGCGCGCTGTTTTTCGCCGGCACTGAGCTCGGAAGGTCTGTGGAAAGCCCGTTCAGCCAGGCCTAATCGCTTCAGTAACTCGTTTGCTTTAACTGCTCCACCACTTTGGCTGGCCACTCCGCCGGCAAGAGCGACGTTTTCAATGATATTCAAATACGGCACGAGATGAAACATCTGGAAAACAAAGCCGACGTTCTCGGCGCGGAATTTTGCCCTGTCCCGTATGCTCATTGTATAGAGGTTGTTCTGCTCGACGCAAACGCTGCCGCCGGTTGGTCGCAGCATTGCCGCGATGGTCATAAGCAAGGTCGTTTTTCCACTGCCGCTGGGCCCGCAGACAACTACAAATTCACCTTTTTCAATCCGCAGGTTTATATCACTGAGGGCCTTGACATCGCCCCGGCGTCTTCGGTAAGTTTTTACAACATTCTCAAGAACAACCATATCTATTCTTCCCTCAGCGTAACCGCCGGGTCGTAAGTTATGGCAATCATTGCCGGTATAAAGCTGGAGACAGCAGTAAATACAGGCGCCACGATAAGAGACCAGGCAAGCCAGACATATTCCGGTTTTATTGCCTTAGCGGTTACCTTGAATATACCGGGGCCAAAGTTCAGAGCCAGTGCTGTTCCTGTAAAGAAACCCGCAGCCGCTCCTAGCAGACCGATTATTGCTGCTTTTGCGAGGAACAGCAGCATGATTCTGCCCGAGCCGTATCCGAGGGCCCGCATAATACCGATTTCCTGCTGCCTGTCTCGAACATTGACCATTGCCAGAACTCCAACCCATGCTCCACATACAGCGAGAATAACCGGCATAAGAAACGCTAAATACCCCTCCATTGCCGCTCTTTGTTTCTGGCGAACTTCAGCAATACCCTGGACCAGAACAACCTTTGCTTCAGGAAGTATCTGTGCAAGCTGTTCTTGCGCTATAGCAAGCATACTCCGCTTGTCGTTCTCATCTTCAATTAAACACAGACACTCTAACGCCTTTATCTCGTTAATTTTACCTTCCAGATTGAGGATACTTTGTATGTCGTGAAGATGACCATAGACACGTATATCGTCACTGCTGCCGGTTCGGGAAAGACACTTTATAACGGTGAAAGTCCTGCCGAGAATATCGACGACGCCCCTCTCTTTAATATCCAAGCCGTGGGCTACTTCAAACCCAACGTAAACGGTTCCGGGTTTGACTGAGAAAGTCATCGGTTTTTGCTGTCGCTTGTCGAGCGGCAGCACCTCCGGCAAGATACCGGTCAATATAATATTCATATCTCGCCACACCACCTTCTTTTGAAGAGTGGCGGTCAGGTGGGTGTAGCTGAAGCCCTCAAGAGAGGCAAAGCGGTGAACATATTCCTCCGGCATTGTGTGTTCCGAAAAACCATCCGACCAAAATTTATCTATACTGGTTTCTTTGGGGATGATTCGCAGGTTTTGCCCCATATCGCGCATTACCCGCCTTGTCTCACGCCTGTAGGCCTGCCCGGTGGTGACAAAAGCCACGAACAGGGCAACAGCCGTCACTACCGCTAACAAGCCGAGTATGAAATTTATCTTTCGGTGAATGATTTCTTTGAAGATAAGGTTCGATATGGTCATAAATTTCTCCTCGCCGCCCGGAAGACGATAAACAGACCCACGGCTATGATAAGAACCGCTAAACCGGCAATGAGGAATAATGGTTTTTGTAAGACCGGTTCGCTCTCAGCAAGGACGGCTTCTTCTGAAACCGGAGCCACAGCAGCGGACGCGGGCGAGGCAGTATTCTGGTCCTGGACAGGCAGGATTTGCACGGGCTCATTAACGGATTCCACAACAAACTCCTGGTACCCAAAGGGCACGCCGGGGTAGGAAGAATAACCCCTTCCTATTATCCGGCTCATCTCCATCTTTATCATAGGGTTTTCAGGGTCAAATCCTAAACTTTCTGCCACGCGGGCTTGTGCCTTCTCGTCCCATCTGACCGGCAGCATCGTACCCTGCAACCATCTATAGTCAAATCCACATTCGCAGTCAGCACCGATTACAAAAAGTACAGACAACAGGTTGTTCTCGCTTATTTCTTCACCCTCAAACAGCGGCCCCATCCATCGAGCCCTTCCATAAAGCACTGCTGCATACGTCTTGTTCACTTTTTCAGCATCCAGGCCCAGGCTCCAGAGCAAAATTTTTTCCCGGGCAAGTGACTCTGAGTCTATCACGATAAGGACAGGAGGATGAGCGATGGGTTTAGGCATCATCTCCATCTGCATGCTTACTCTCTCAATGGCGCCGGAAGCAGCGACCTTTGCCTTTTTATTTTCTTCTGCATCGACTCCTTCAATCAACAATACCACACCGTAGGTCTTACTGACCTGCTGGACGATTTCCTCACGCTTTGGCGATGAGAGAATATCGTCAAGCGCCGACCAAAGCGTTTCTTTGAAAGGCCGGCCAGGTTTTGTAACGGGCACAAGCAGTGACTGGCCATCGGGCGAGACCAGAACCGCAGAAGGGAAAGTACGTATCGGCAACGAGTCAAGGTACTTCATTGCAGGATGGTCTTTTTGTTGATTGGTATCAATTATTTCAACCCTGACGCTGCTGTCCATAAGGCCGGCGTATGATACTTGCCTGAAGGTGGAAGTAATCTCTGGAGGAGTATCTTTGCTGACATAGCCGAAAAGATAATATGGCTCAATACCCAGGTCAACGAAGCCGGTCTCGCGAACGTTATATCTGCACGCCAATGCAGGATGGGTTTGGATACAAAGCCAAAGGCAAATCAGCAGAACTAATCTATATAGTTTAATCACTACAAACTCCGTTCTTTGCTTTCAAAAACAATCAAATTTATTTATAAGTGACCTCAATAAGCCACCAGCTCAGCTTTACCTGCGGGCCCCGGTTCAGCGATAGTTGTCTCTGGGCCTGCCGATGACCAGGTCGACGTGCCCGTCCAGAAAAACCATGTTGAGGCCGCGTGCGTGCCTGCGGCTGTGCGGGAAAGGCGCCCCGCGACGGAAAAAATCGCTCATGACCCATCGCTGGGCGTTCGGCGCCTTTGGCGACGGCCGGTCGGGGTATAGCCACTTGACGCCGGTTAATGTCAACTGCCGCGGGATGAAAAATTGGGGGTTGCGCCAATGCTTCTTGTTCTCACTGCCCGTTGTGGTTCCATCCATATATTTGTTGGCCTTAAAGCTCCAATAGACATAGGAGATGTTGCCGTCCAGGCGGTTCTGAGGTGTATCAATCACCGAATCGGTCACCCCCTCGGGTATATAAGCCGGATTGCTCGCGAACGTCTCCATGTACGGGGCCTGGACGCAGTAAAAAGATTTAACAAGGCCTCCCTTGTATGCACTGAGCTGTTTCAACAAATTCGGATGAGGGTTGTGCTCGGTCGGCTCCAGCGGATAGCGGCCGTTGTCATCATCGTTCGCGTACATCACCAAGGCAAAGTTTATCTGCCGAAGATTGCTGGCGCAAGACTTCTCGGCAGCCAGGGATTTGACTCTGCCGAGCGCAGGCAGCATTATCCCCATCAACAAGGCGATAATGGCGATGACCACCAATAGCTCGACCAAGGTAAAACCAGCTTTCAAATGACCAATTTTTCGCATTCTCATTAACCTCTCACGCTCGCCCAGCCCATCGGATGGGCGGGGTGAACCGGGTTTTAATCTTAATCCGGAAATGGACTGTTGTCAAAGGGTTCTTTTGGCGCGGACACTACACTTTTTCGAAGCAGTTTACCGGAACCGCATTTTATAAGCTCCCAAACGCACTATTTTCGCCTGGTGCGCTCTCTGATAACCTCGATGAAGTTGATTATCGGCGCCTGGTTAATCGCGGGATTAGTCGATTTGGGAACCAGCTCGAGGGCGAGGATATTTTCCACCCGAATGCCTTTAAACTCTTTGACAATGGCTTTGTTAGCTCTTCCTGCCGCTGTTGCGACATCAAAGTTTTTGAGCACCACTTTATCACCAAGCTTAACGTCAAAGATGCGCTGGCCCGGCTTGTCGCCAGGCAGGGCCTTAAAGCCAAGATGAACGGTGTAAATGCCGGGCTCCTGGCCGGTGCTATCGTCAATAAGCGGCAGGTTGCAGCGGAGCAGTCCCTGATAACCGGAAGTGAAAAGCCAGGGTCGATTGGTCTTTTCGATGCGCACGCCTCTGAAATCCCTGCAGAAAGGCCCCATACCCACGATAACCTTTTCCTGGAGATTAAACTTCACTTCGTAGGAACCATAACCGATGTTGGAGACGGTCTTCGGGCGAGGATAACCGAACCAGAGCGTACCCTGGTCATCCTTCATATCGCCGGGAGCGCCAAAGTTGATAGCGAGGTGTTCGACGGGAGTCACCTCCCCTTGAGTGATAAATACGGTCCAGCTGCCGGTTACTTTCCGTGGTTTGTTTACAAGGGCCAGAGAGCATCGCAGGGGAAAGGAACAGGTACAGCCGGAGCTGGCCTCGGGCATGAGCATCAGGGCGTTAGCGGATATCATATTGAGCCAGCAGCCGGGCCGAATTCCGCCGAAAAGACTAAGGCCGCTGTCATTAGCAAGATCATATATTGCAGACCAGTATGAACGATAAAAAAGGGTGTCGGCGGAAGCGGCGGTAACGCCGCAACTATGACCGGGACGCAGGAACTCCCAGGGCACCTGTTTGCCGGTGATGGGATGGCTTCGCATAATAATCTCGCCGGTGTGCAGATTACAGGCGCGTGGCTCAATGATGATTTTATCGCCTACGATTAAAGGCCGGCGAAGGTAATTGAGCGGACGGGACCAGAGCACCCGGCCGGTTTTTGTATCCAGAGCGGTGATGCGGCGCCAGGTGAGCTCGTCTTTTTTGAAAAAGCCGGTGTCGTGGTTACTGAAGTGCCCGAAGAACAACAGCACCCCGTCGGCGCAGGCGGTCCCCATTTTATCACCGCCGCACCCGGTTAAATCAAGGGGTTTTTCCCAGAGTGTTTCGCCGGTAACGGCATCGAGTGCAACGACTATTCGCACATCCGCCTCGGCGGGTTTGAGTTTGCTTTCGGTCCGGCAGGCGTCCTTGCCGGATTCGTAAACGCCCTTTTCGATGAGCTGCTGTTTTTCCGCAACGGCGGCAGCTCTCTGGTCAGAGGTTGGTGCGCTTTCGACGAAGAATACAGTGCCATCGGAGATAGTAATGGAGATATTGGGGATACGTTTTCCGCGGTAGGTCCAGAGGGTTTTGTCAGTATTGGTATCTTTGGCGAATACGGCATCGGCTTCCATGAGTCGATTGGTCAGCGTGTTTTTGGGGCTGCGCTGGCTGCCCCACGAGGGGAAATCGGCGATGGGATGCCAATGGGCGCCACGCCTTTGGAAAGCTTCGTTTACTTCTCTCTCTGGGACCGAATACTCAGCTTTGTATCTGGCGGCGTATTCCTGCTTTAAGGGCATAGCAGCAGTACCGATAAGAACCTTACCAATACGGGAGACGTATCCCCAGCGGCGAGGGCTGCCATCATCAGAGGGGGGCAATTCATAAGTGCGGATAGTTTTACCAGTGGCGGGGTCGAGACAATAGCACTTGTTGTAGGCGGCTATATACAGGGCGTCCTTGGTAAGAGCAAGATTGCCGCCATCGACATCGACGCGGACACGAACAGCGCCGGGGATATCCCTCTCCCAGAGAAAAGTGCCGTTGTACGCATCGTAAGCCATAATGACTTCTTCGCCTTGAATAAAGAGGCGACCATTCATTGATACGGGGCTTTCGGCTCGGGCGTGGCGCTCGACCATCTTTTGTGGCCCCGGCTCTCCGAACCACAATACTCCAAACGGACCTTTTACCAGTTGGTCATCAGAACTTGCGGTATTTTGAGGATTACCGTAGAGCTGCGTCCAACTGCCGGCCCCTTTCAATTTCCCCCGCACAAACTTCTTCCAGAAAATTTTATTGCTCAGGAATCTCCTGTAGCTCAGGAAAGACACTCCTCCACAGGGCCGAAGAACCCGCCTTCTCTCTTTCTTCGACGCCGCCGTCCTGCCTGATATCAGCATCCCATCAGATACAACCAGATTGGCGAAGTAGTCAGGAAGACTGGAAATGTCCCAGGGCTCGACGACCACTCTGGTCCCTAATAGTCCTGCCGCCTCCAGCTTTTCTCGGGCAAAGTCAAGTTTCTCCCGGTCCTTTTCGATTCCAATGATTTGCAGTTCGGTCCGCTTAGCCAGCTCAAACGCCAGCCGGCCCCGGCCGCAGTCCAGCACAAGGCAGTAACCCTTATTGAGAGATGTTTCTTTTACAATTTTTTCCGCTGCTGATTCATAGAGTGCAGTAGCTTTGTCTTCAGGATAGGGTTCAGGATTGATGGCCATTTTGATATCTACGCTCTGGTATACCTCTTCTTCGCCGAAGCAGTAGATTGGGCCCTTGTCGGTACTTACGAACAGTTTCCCATCCGAGGCGGCCAGCCCTACCGCCCTCCGTAAGTCCACTCGGGGACGCCTTACGGCGGAGTCCATAGGACTGCCGGATACATCCCCTTTCCAGGTTTCCTTACCGGTTTGTGCATCAACGCCAACGACTAACCCTTCGCCGCCTGCGAACAGAACATCGCCGGCCATAATCAATGAACACAATCCTTTTCTGGAATAGCGCCATGTAAAGCTGGAACCCCTTAATCGCCTTTCTTCTGCAGCCAGCTCGCTAATCCTGCGGGTTATCCGGTCAATCTGCTCTGTCATCCCTTCGCTTGTGTTTTCGTCGGCGCCTTTGAGCTTCTTTCTCAGCTCCGAGAGCTGTTTGCCCAGCTCTTTACGCTCTTTTTCCGACTCGTTAGTTTTGTTCACGGCCTCGGAATACACGGCCCGGTTGATACCGTAAATACCGTCCCAGGTCAAAACGTAGGAGAAATCACGGGTAAGGACCATATCAATTCCGGGAAACCAGCCAAAGGCATCTCCCCTGCGGCTGCCGGTTCTGGCGTCGTAGGCGTACTTATGAGGGGTGCCGGAATAATCGACGCCGGCGATGAGCTTGTCATTGTCCAGCAGTGCCCAGGTTCCGCCGCGTTTGCCGTCGGGGGAGGCATAGAAAAGGAACTTTCCGGTCTTGCGATCGAAGCCGGCAGGCATGGCCCGACCAGAGGGAACATAGAGGACGTCTCTGGATGCGACCAGGTAACCGTGTGGCGATATACCGCCGTATTCCAGGTCATGGGCACGGTCGCCGATTGTATCATTTCTCCAGATGACCGCTCCGTCATCGGCGCCCACGGCACAAATGTATATCCCTTCGAATGGGAAAACGCCTGCAGCGAAATAAACTTTTCCCTCATCAACGAGAACACTGGTTCTGACCGGCCATAACGAAATCATTCTACCGTTGCCAATGACCTTTTCATCACCGGGACCGGCACGGTATTTCCAGATGAGCGAGCCGTTCCGGGCATCGAGGCAATAGACATAGCCGTCATCGGAACCGAAGTAAACCCGATTGTCGGCGACCGTCGGAGCAAACCTGACCGGCCCTTCCGTGAAGAAGGTCCAGTTGAACGAGCCGGAAGCCGAATCAATAGAACAGACCTTGTTGGCCACGGATGAGCCGGAATAAACATTACCGCCGGATATTGCCACGTGAAGCGCGTTGTCCGCGTGCATTCTCGGCAGCTCTTCGGACGGCATCGGCCAGGCGGGTCTGGGCGGATGCGTGGGAATATATTTCCACTGTAGAAAAAGTTTCGGGCCAATGGTTTCGGAGGTGATGGCACTTCGCGCTGCATCAGAGCGGTAAGTTAGCCAATCCTCAGCCATACCAACACTACCGACCACAGTAACAAGAAGAAAGCAGGCAAAACCAATAATCTGAAATTTCAAATTGTGCCCCCTCACTGCTCTTTGTTTTTCCATTTGTAAAACTCCTCTAAAAAAATGACTCGATTCTCGATTGGCGATTCTACGAGCCCCGCCCCTCCGAGGGGCTGGACGAGTATCGAGTATTCGGTATCGAGCGTCGAGCCTATTTGAAGATTTTTTTCATTGCTTGTGCTGTTTTTTCCGGTCTGCCCGGCTCTCCTATGGAGTCCTTACGGACAAAGGGCAAAAGCTCAGCCGTAACATAGCCGTCGTAGCCGACATCAGACAAAGCTTTCTTAACTGCCTCGAAGTCCACGTCACCTTCCAACAAATCAACAAAGCCCGCCGCGGTACCGACAGAGGGCTTGAAGTCTTTAACGTGCACACGCTTTATCCGCCCGCCGAGGATTCGAATCCACTGGTCGGGGTAGCCGGTCAGCAGAACGTTGCCAACATCAAAGTAGGCCCCTACCATTTCGGAGTTGAAGCCGTCGATAAAGTCCCGCATCTCCAGCGGGCTCAACAAGAATTTGTTCCAAACGTTTTCGATACATATTGCCACGCCGGTCTGTTCAGCAGCCGGCAGAAGCTGCTTGATTGCTTCTCCGGCCCGCTCATAGCAAACGTCGTAATCAATCACCTCGGCATCCGGCAAAAAGAACACATCTACCGCACCGGGGACGAAAAGATACGCATCGGTGCCGAGCCATTTTGTTATCTGCAGTGCCTTACGGGTAAAGTCAATAATCTTCGCTCTGTGCTCAGGGGCATTGGCGGTAGGCGAACAGGTCCAGCTTTCGCCGGAGGCAACGCTTGAAATCTCAATACCGATTTTTTGGGCAGTGGCCACAATATCTTCGCACTGGGTTTGTGTGGCGTGGTGTGTTAAAACCCCTTCGCTGGCAACGGCGAGCTCAATGGCGTCGAATCCAAGCTCTTTCGCCTCCTGCATCGCTTCGGCTATCGGCTTTTTCGCTTCGAGTCCGCCTTCGAACATCCAGTAACTTGCACTTGTCTTCATTTTATGATAACCTACTCAATAATTTATATGTGCTTGCAGTACAACAATCTTTCACGGAGCACAGTATAACAGCGATGCCTAACAAAAACCAAGGCAATGTCCGGATTTTTTGCACAAAAAACTTGATCGAAAAGATACAAAAATATCGGTTCATAGCTACAGTAGTTTTGGTCGTCTCACTGCTGTCCGCCTGTGTATGGGCGGTCCGTAAGGACTCCCCAGGAGAATCGGGACTTGAGTTTCCAGGACCTGCGCCGGGCAATGGGCAAGGCAGGGTAAGCC
>Ga0209986_10005255_pt1 | contig 10781 bp, 11 predicted proteins | sample BlataG_FD_183168 | JGI IMG/M metagenome (GOLD analysis project Ga0209986, IMG submission 183168) | Deep subsurface microbial communities from Black Sea to uncover new lineages of life (NeLLi) - Black_00105 metaG (SPAdes) (version 2) | ecosystem: Environmental > Aquatic > Marine > Oceanic >...
ATTTTGTTTTGTCATTTTATCATCTTTTCAAGTTTTTTAATGTCTTTTTTGACTTGTTTATTGAGTTTTTCAAGTTTTCTTCTCTCTTCTATTTTATCTAATAAGTTTTCGAGTTCTTTTCCAGGTAGTTTTCCGATGTATTTAAATATTTTCTTTTTTTCTTGCCTATAATTAAGGTAATAGTATATATTCCCTTTGATATTTTTTCTGATTAGGCTTCCTTTGGGAAGTTTTGCAATTTGTTTTTCATAGTTCTTTTTTAATTTATTAAGTCGATCTAATTCTTCGTTTAATACACCATTTAAGATTTTCATAGTATCCTCTTTTAAATTACCAGACAAATAAGCGAAAAATAGTATAAGTCTGGTAAAAAGAATATAAATATAATATATTAAAGTTAACATAGATACCAGACAAATCTATATATATAATAATATGTCTGGTAACTTATGTCAAGAAAAATAGGTAAGACGAGTAGTAAGCCAAGGGGATGTCATTTGTCTTATTTAAATAAATAGGAAAGGTGTGCCTATTTAACCAGAAACACAATTATTTCGAAAAAATATAAAAATAAAAAAATTTCCAAAAAAGAAGGATTTTTAAAACTTATGCCGTATAACAGTACAAGTACTAAAAACATTATAAAAATTTAAAAAGGTTGAAAAAAGCAAACTACTCTAAAGAGTAGAGCGCAAAGTCATGTGTCTAAGGCATTTTGGTATGTTTTTATGATTTCTTTATTGCTATGACCGCCAAGCTGCCAACTTTTTGTTAAAAGTTGACAGCTTTTTTATTTTATTGAATAGGTGACAAAGAACAGTTACGCTGGCTCAATAATTCGGTAACTTTTTCTAACTTTTCGTAAGAGGCCAGATAAATCCAGGTTCCTGATGTTTTTTTAAATGATTAGAATATGGCAGGAAATAGAATTTTTACGGTTCTATCATATTTTAAGAAATTACAGTATGTCAAACATGAAGATTTACTTCCTCTATAAACTCTGCATAATTTAGAAATCTCATCGTATACCATGGCCAAAAACACACAATTCAAATTGTACAACCTAATAAAGAAATAGTATAATTTTAATAATTTATTTAACCGCACTACATAAATTAATTCAAGGGATAGGAAGAACTGAAGATGAAAATATTAGCAGTGGATTTTGACGGGGTCATTAGTGACAGTGCTTTAAAATCTTTATTTGTAAGTCATAATGCCTATTGTAAATATTTTGGTTTGGGAGTAAAAAGAAATTTTGGCGGGGAATTATTTACTTTTGATAATTGGGAAGAAATACAAAAACAATATAAGAAAGAAATGGATGATTACCGCCGCTTAAGGTCTTATATTGAATTATCGGGTGATTTTTTCGCTATTATTAAAATTATGGAAGAACAGGTTCAGATTAAGGACCAACAGGAATTCATTGCTTATCGTAACCAGCTTCAATTCGATAATCATTTTTTTCGAGAATTATTTTTTAAAGAAAAAGAGAAATGGCAGAAAAAGAGTTTTAGAAAATGGTTTTTTCTGTCACCTGTTTTTAAGGAAGTCATCAAGGGAATTCAGCGATTTGCAAAGGAAGGTCAAAAAGTTGTCATTGCTACCTCCAATCTTGGGGAAGCCATTCATCGTGCCTTTCAACCGAAATATCTTGGATTTGAGATAGATATTGAAGATATTTTTGATAAAAACTTTGGCAAACATAAAGCAGAGCATATGCAGGCCATCGCTAAAAAATATGGTGCCAAATTAAATGAGATTTATTTTGTTGATGACCAGTTAAGCTACCTTATAGGAACTGACGCTTTGGGAGTCCACGTTTTTTTGGCCGGATGGGGTTATTGTACGGAAAGCCAGAAAGAGGAAGCAAGAAAGACAAAGATCCCCATAATTGAGAAGGAAAAGGATTTTTATCCGGCGTTAAAGAAAGCTTTGAGTTAAGTTGAGAGCTTTCATTAAAGAAATGATAAATCAACTCAAAAATACTAAATATTCTCCTGTTTTAGGGGAAAAGTCTTTACTTTTGCTTTAAGGTTACTTAAGTGATATAATATTTCTTGAAAGTACTAAAAAAAGTATTTTGGAGAAATAAGATGAAATATTTAGAATTAAAGAGTGAATTAAAGGATTTCACGATATTTTCCTTAAATGAGATTAGAAACATTGAACCTGATTTTTACCGACCAAGATTAAATGAGTGGCAGGATAAGGGCTACATTAAGAAAGTAGTTCGTGGATATTATATCTTTTCTGATTGTCAACTTAGTGAGGAAATCTTATTTAAGATTGCCAATCGCATTTATTCGCCATCTTATATCTCTTTGGAAAGCGCCTTATCTTATCATCATTTAATTCCCGAAAGTGTTTATGGAATTACCTCTATTTCTACTCGAAAGACTTATCATTTTAGAACCTCTATCGGAGAATTTATTTATCGGACTTTAAAGCCTCCGCTTTTTTTTGGTTATGATTTAATAAAGTTTCACGAAAAATATTTAAAAATGGCCAGCATAGAGAAAGCCCTGTTGGACTATTTTTACTTGCATTCGGATATAGAAACAGAGCAGGATTTTGATAGTTTACGGATAAATAAAGAGATGTTTTTTAGTCAGATTAGTAACCCTAAATTAATGAATTTTTTAGAAAAGTTTAATCAAAAGAAATTAACCGGAAGGATCAATCATTTTTGGAGTTATATAAAAAATGCTTAATTTAAAACAGATAGAAACATTTTACCCTGAAAATTTGAGAATCTTTAAAAGGAATTTACTAAGAGAATACTTACAATATATCATATTAGATATTATTTACAGTTCCGGATATGGAAGCCGATTAATTTTTATGGGTGGGACGGCAATCCATATGATCCATGGCGTTCGGCGGTTTTCTGAAGATTTGGATTTTGATAATAGGGGTTTAAGTAAAGAAGATTTTGAAGATTTATCAGATAAAATATTACGGCAATTAGAGTTATATGGTTATTCTGTGGAAATACAAAATAGACATAGAGGAGCTTTTCATTGTTTTGTAAAATTTCCCGGAATATTCCATCAACATGGTATTTCTGGTCATTCCAGGGAAAAATTAAACATTCAAATTGATTGCGAACCTCAAAATGTTAATTATAAAGCCGAGAGAGTTATTTTAAATAAGTTTGATATTTTTATGAAAATCAATGCCGTGCCTCCCGATGTATTATTGTCTCAGAAGATATTCGCTATTTTAAATCGTCCCAGACCGATGGGAAGAGATTTCTATGATGTAATTTTTCTTTTTTCTAAAACAAATCCAAGTTATCATTTTATACGAGAGATGATGAAATTGAAAGAAGAAACCGATATAGAAGAGATTAAAAAAAAGCTGCTGTTAAAGTGTGAGAAAATAAATTTTAAAAAATTAGTTAAAGAAGTAAAACCTTTTTTGTTTTACTCAGCTGATGCTGAAAAAATAATGTTATTTCCTGATTTCATTCGAACAAAAATGGTTAAATAAAAAAAGATAAGAATGATATATATACTTTTTTATTTTTTTCAATTTACTTTTTCCCCATATGTCATTCCCACTCCCCCCTCTGTCATTGCGAGCTTGCTGAAGGCAAGCGTGGTAATCTCTATTTCCAAACTAATATCTAAAAACCAATAACCAAAAACTAATAACTTTTTCTTTCAAAAAGAAGAGTTTTTTAAAACCTTTATCGTATTAAGATTAAGGTGTAGAAAAATTGAAAAAGACTAATTCTTTTAATCGCTGGTGGCGATTCAATAAGGTAAATATATATTCTTAAAATATGACAAAGAATTGCCCCCTGACACTTGACACGTACTCTAACAGCCCCAGCAAATATAGTTTGACATTGTAGTCAATAAATACTACAATTGTATTCAGAAAGGACTACAGTTATGGATATGTTTCGTATTACCAAATCTAAATTAAGAGAAGACCTTTTGGCGCTCTACTTTACCAATCCAAATAAAAAATACTATTTAAGAGAGCTAGAGAGGATACTTAGCTTTTCAGTAGGAAATATCCGACGCGAATTGATTAAGCTTGAAAGTACAGGACTTTTTCTTAGTGAAAACAAAGGAAATCTCGTTTATTATTATTTAAATCAATCTTATCCTCTTTTTAATGAACTAAGAAGTATTATCTTTAAAACTTCCGGTGTCCCCAAAATGCTTCAGAATACTTTAAAGAAGTTTAATAATATAGACCGGGCTTTTATTTACGGTTCTTTTGCTAAGGGAGAAGAGAGAGAAGATAGCGATATAGATTTATTGATTATAGGAAAAGTTGATGAGGGTAAATTGATTGAAGAGATAAACAAATTAGAGAGAAAATTACAAAGAGAAATAAATTATGCTATTTATGGGGAAGAAGATTTTAATAAGAAGAAAGAAGAGGGCAATCCTTTTATCTTAGATATTTTAAAAGAGAAGAAAATATTTTTAATAGGTGATGAAAATGGACTATAAAGATACAGTAAAAATAATGTTGAACCAAGGTTTAATTAAAAAACAAAAAGTAGATTTTTCTCACATTGAAGCCCTTTTACTTCGGGCTCAGAAAGATATAGTTGTTGCTAAAGTTAATTTAGAAATTGATGAAGAAGTTACTTATAATTATGCGTATTTGGCAATGTTAAGATGTGGCAGGTCAATAGTGTTTATGAAAGGGTACCGATCAGTTGATGGCCAGCAGCATAAAACAATTATAGAATTATCCGGAGAAATTCTAGGAGAAGAATTTAAGAATATTGTTAAAAAATTTGATCGTATGCGGCGAAAACGAAACCAATTTACTTATGACCCTTTTATTCCTGTTTCGAAAATCGAAGCAAAGAATGCTTTGAAAACAGCAGAGGAATTTGTAAAAATAGTGTTAAAATTAGTTCAAAAAGAAAATCCTCAACTAAGGTTTAATTTTAATAAATAGAAAATTAAAAATAATAATGTCACGGGGACGATTGTTATGACAATAAAATATGACAGTGGTTCTGTGGCATATTTTATTGATTAAATAATTAATTAAAAAGGTAAAAAAGAGAGGAACAGGAAAGCTGATTTTTGGCTAAATAAGGTAGATAAGTATATATAGAATTAGAGGATTACCAGTTTTTATAGGAAAAAATGGCAAGGCTTTAAAACGTAGAAAATATAAGGGTTTCTGCGTTTTTTTGTTAGATAAGATGGCGGTAGTACTTCTAAAATACGAAGAAAATAAGGTAAATTAGGTAAAAACCCTATTTTTAGCAGTCTGAAACCTTTGCAATATAAGGCTTTCAGCGAATATCGTCGTGGCTGCGTTTCTTGAGGTTGCCTAAGGTGATTGGTCATATTTTTTAAAATAGGCGCTTAAAAGGGCTTAAAATGGCTTATTTTAGATAAAGATGGAAACCCTTATTATGTAAGGCTTTCAAGAAGGTATTTTTTCACAGGTTTTATACATTTTCCCCATTTTTATGTAAAATATTGTTAGTATTAATCCCTCTGTCATTACAAACTTTCGAAGAAAGCGCGGTAATTTCATTACTCCTTATGTCATTCCCACCTCCCCATATGTCATTCCCGCGCAGGCGGGAATCTATCTTATCTTTTCCATTTAAATACTATTCACTAACAACTAATATACTTCGCAACTATTTTTTAAAAAAAGAAGGATTTTTTAAAATCTTTGTCGTATTAGTATTAATATATGTAGAAAAAGTGAAAAAGACTAATTTTTTTAGCCGCTGGTGGCGATTCAATAAGGTAAATTTATATTTTTGAAGTGTGACAAAAAACCGTCCCCTTGTAGTTTTACAGTGAGTAGAGTGATTAAAAGAATCGAGTGGGAAGACGAAAAGTGATATTGCAAGACCTGATCCCTTAAACGGAACGTTATGAGAAAAACCCGACGAGGAAAAACAATGATAATTTTGAAAACATTTGAAAAAAAGGATATCCCTGAACTCCTTGATTGGATTAAGGATTCAGATGCTGAATTCCTTATTCAGTTTGCAGGGCCAAAATACAGATTCCCTTTAGATGAAAAACAGTTACTGGATACTTTATATGATAAAAGTATTATTGTTTTCAAAGCAATAGATGAAACAACAGATGCTACGATAGGACATTGCCAACTAATAAGGATTGATCTGGATAATAAAAGTGCTTCAATTGGGCGAGTATTAATTAAACAAGATTATCGTGGCTTAGGTTGTGGTTATGCAATGCTAAAAGAGTTAATAAACTATGCGACGAGTGTTCTTAAACTCAAACAACTAAATTTAAGAGTATTCGATTTTAACAAATCAGCTTATAAATGCTATTCAAAATTAGGATTTGTAGAATCAAAAAGAGAAAATGTTGTTTTCCAGGAAATTAATAAAACCTGGAACTGTATTACAATGGATTATACTATATCATGAAAACGTCGGGCGCTTCTAATAACAGGAGAGTACCCGGCTCCGTTTTGCTTCGCCTAAATTGGCTTCCGTTGGTCGCCAACTTCGGGTACTCGCGGACCGTTAGGCGAAATATCGCCATATATTATACGAGGGGTAAGTTATGAGAATTGAACATGTTGCTATCTGGACAGGGGATCTAGAGCGTTTAAAAAGATTCTATACTAAATATTTTAACTGCATAGCAGGTAATAAATATCGTAATGGGTCAAATGATTTTGAGTCATATTTTCTGTCTTTTGATAACAGCGCTCGTCTTGAATTAATGCAAATGCCATCAATACCTAACAATTTAAATGATCTAAAGATACAATATGAAGGAATTATTCACATTGCTATATCAGTTGGTAGTAAAGAAAATGTGGTTGAAATTACTGAAAAGCTACGATCTGATGAATATACAATTGTAAGCGAGCCACAAACAACAGGCGATGGGTATTTTGAAAGCTGTGTGCTTGATTCAGATGGAAATCGAGTAGAAATAACAGTTTGAGGGGGTAATACTTCGGATAACATCAGATATGAGCTGCGCTAGGGCTTAATGTCCTCGCTATGCTTGGGAAAACGTCTCATATCCGAAAAACATTAGGTAAAATCGCATAAGATGTCAAGGGGACGGTTGTTAATGCTTAATAATTCGGTAACTTTTTCTAACTTTTTTATAAGGGGCTGATAAATCCAGGTTCTCAACGTCTTCTCATTTTCTCTTCTCTTTTAATTTTTTAAAATTAACTGCAGCAACAACAGCAAATTTTTTTACTATTTGTTGTTGTTGTATTGGTATTGTTATATTGTTATTGTTAGTAGGTAATTTTTACCCTATGTTAAGAGTAAATTTTTCCTCTATATAGGGGAAAATATTACCTATTAGTAGAGTATTTTTTACCTTCTTTTCTGCCGAATTTCAAACGAAAAAAGATTATTTGTAAAATAAAACCAAAGTCTCAGCATTTCCTTTTACTTGCAACCCGTAACCTGAATATTTGACCGAGCGACTAACAGACAGATAAACTATATTTTCTTAAATTTTGCGCCCCGCAACTATATTTCAAAAAAAGAAGGGGTTTTTAAACCTTTGTCGTATTAGTATTAGAGCGTAGAAAAATTGGAAAAAAATCGAACAGGAAGATGAAAAGTGATATTGTAAGACCCGGCCCCCTTAATTCCCTTATATATTTTGACTCTTATAAATAACCAAGTTAATATTAGTAAATGGAGGAGATAAAATGAACTTTATAGCTTTATTAGTTTTTGTCGTTGTTCAAATACTATTTATTCCCCTAGCCATTGTTGGCTTTATTCTTGTTGCTTATAAGCAGATGTATGTTAGTAAAAAGCTCGGAGTTTCAGCTTCGGCCATTGAAGTTATAAACGGTAGATGGACAATGGATGTTTTTGGCATGCGAAAGGACACTGCTTCAGTCAAGTTAAATCGCGTACTTCCTAATAATTCAGTACCAGGAATGTGGATGTTTCTTTTTCCCAGTTATCTTCGGTACAAAATAAGTGGAAAAAATAAGGGCTATCCTTCTATGGCTAAGCCAGGCGAGGAGGGCGTATCAAGCATTATTATGAATAGAACAATCTACTTTGATAACATCATTAATAAATCAAAAGATAAAGTGGAACAGTTTATCGTCATGGGCGCTGGCTTTGATACAAGATGCTACGGAGATCTTAAAAATAGCAATTTAAAATTTTATGAACTTGATCAAACAAAGACTCAAGAATTTAAGATCGAGCATCTAAAAAAAGCAGGTATCGACACATCAAATGTCAATTATATTGAAGTAGATTTTAAAACAGAACATTGGTACGAGAAACTTGAAAAGGCAGGTTACGGCACAAGCAAAAAATCTATCTTTTTATGGGAAGGGGTAACGCTTTACCTTTCTGAAAAAGACGTTAGAAACACACTAAAAGAAATTAAAGAACATGCTGCTCCTGGTAGTACAATAGTTGCTGATTTATACGCTAAAAGTTTTGTAACCGGAGAGTACGCGCCAGGAATGAAAAAAGCTATGAAGGCACAAAAGATTACTGATGAGGAGTTTGGGTTTGGAATAGACTTTTCTTCTGACTATAAAAATGCTCTAAAAACGTTTTTAGAGAGTGAAAATACAAAAGTAGGTGACTCCTATTTTATGGGACCTAAAACTAAAAAAGGCACATATATGGTCGTTGTCGAAATTAACATATAGGAGTTTGGATCCCAATTATCCGGCACCACTGCTAATTCTATCCCAAAATTGATAAAAAGTTGTCTGTCGTCCCTTGACACTTTTGCGAACTTTCGAGGAAAGCGCGGTAACCTCATCTCGCAACTATTTTTTAAAAAAGAAGGATTTTTTAAACCTTTTGTCGTATTAATATTAAGATGTAGAAAAATCGAAAAAGATTAATTTTTTTAACCGCTGGTGGCGATTTAATGGGGTAAATATATATTCTTAATATATGACAAGCGAAACGTCCCCTTGTCTTTTCCTTGTCTTTTTCTTGGCAGGAGAACCTGCTATGACCATTATCCCTAACCTTCTAATAACTGGAGTACTTGCCATCATTGTTTCTCTATCGATCATGGTATGGGCAGTTGCCTTTGTTCAGAGGAAGAACGGCGGGCTAGTCTTAATTCTTCTCTCAATTCTACTGTTACTGGTTGGAGGAGGCTTTGGGCCACCATTGATTGGAATTATAGTTGGTGCGGCCGGGACAAGAATAAATGCACCGTTACCGTGGTGGCGAAAACATCTCTCTGTTAATACACGGCGCTTACTTTCCAAATTATGGCTTTGGTCCTTAATCGCCAGCTTACTCAGCTACTTTTATATGTTTCCCATTTCAATAATTCTCTGGCATTTATTCGGTGTATACAACCCGAATATTATTCTTAGCGTTTCTTTATTTGCCTTTGGAAGCCTCTTGCTGGCTGTTTTTTCTGGATTTGCACGCGATATAGATCATTCTGACCGAAATGTAGTTGCGTAGAGTAAACAGTAATTGTTTGAAAATCTTCAAACGCTGTTTATCCCCATTGAGCTACGGCCCAACTTAAGTGATATACCCGCATGCTCCAACTACTGCAGATAACAGTCGATATATGTTCTGCTTCCTAGTCGGTCGCTTCGGGCTTTGCCACATTTTACCTTCGTTATCGCTACGTTAAAACGTTATATATGCGGGATATGTTAGACGAAATCTTGCGGAAAGGAGTTAGAAAAGGAAAGCTTTGGTTAAAAGATATTCATCATTATCCTTAAAGGAAATCGGCAAGATATTCGATATGAACTATACTGCTGTTTCCCAAGCAACGAGAAGATTTGAAGATAGGACTAGAAAAGATAATACAATAAGAGCCATGCTTGATTCTGTTTTAGAAAGATTGAAACATTAAGAAATGTCAAATGTGAAGGCCTGACCCCGTTGACCGAGTTAAAAATCTTCAAAAAGCAGATAGAGAAAATAAATCAGAAATAATTAAAAAAATTTTTAAATTTCTCTTGACATTATTTAAAAAGTAGTTATAATTATTGCTTGTATAATTAATTAATAAAAGAATAAGAAGAAAAATCGGTACTGTCAAAAATAATATGAAAGAATATGAAAACTAAATTCCCCGGATTATGAAGAAAAATCAAAAAGGAGTCAAAATGTGAATATCGATATTTATTATATATTCTCAGACCGGGAACACCAATTCCGTTGCCCTGAAGCTCAAGGAGAAAATTTCATCCTCGCCCATCCGTGGGCTCGGGTTGACTTATACGGAAAACAGCTTAATAAATATGTTATATGTACGGAAAAGAATGATAGGAAAAGAAATATATCAACAATTGTTTTTATCTCGCTGTTTTGGCGGTATAAGAACAATGAATATATACAATCGTAATCTGCAATTAAAAAAATCAAAACTATATTGCAACTAATCCAAATATTAAAGTATCATGCATAAGGAAAAAAATGTTGCATGATAACTGCACAGAACAATTTAAATAATTAAAAGAAAAAGGAGGAAAAAAATGAATTCAAACAGAAAGATCGCAATAATTGTGGGATTATTATTTATAGCTGCGACGGTTGCAGGCATACTAAGTGTTGTTTCTTTGGGATCTGTGCTAGATGGTCCAGATTATCTTGTTACTGTTTCTGCAAATGAAAACCAAGTGATAATGGCAGCGCTCTTTATATTAATTATGGGCTTTGCAGTTACTGGTATTGGAATTATGATGTATCCAATCTTAAAAAAGCATAATGAAGCCTTAGCTCTTGGGTACGTTGGCTTCAGGGTTATTGAGGGCGTACTCTTTATTGTTAGTGTAGTCAGCTTACTATCACT
>Ga0209986_10005256_pt1 | contig 10780 bp, 6 predicted proteins | sample BlataG_FD_183168 | JGI IMG/M metagenome (GOLD analysis project Ga0209986, IMG submission 183168) | Deep subsurface microbial communities from Black Sea to uncover new lineages of life (NeLLi) - Black_00105 metaG (SPAdes) (version 2) | ecosystem: Environmental > Aquatic > Marine > Oceanic >...
CGGGATACACGCAGCCACTACCTCGAAATTAGCGGTTGTTGCGTGGGTTTGCATGTTGTTGAGGAGGCGGAAGTTGAAAAAGGAAAAGTTAAATACACGGCAAAGGAAATTTGGCTGACCACTCTTTTTACCTTTCTTTCTGTTTGCGGGTTTATTTTGACTTTTGTCGTCCCCATACTGCTTTTTCCTCTAAAAACTGCTGTTTTTATTGCTATTGCCTGGGGAATACTGCTCCTCATTATTCTTAATTTTTATATCGCAAAACTCAGGAATGAAAGACCACTAAAACTCATCTCTGAACATGTCTTATTAGCTCTATTCGTGGTCTTCATCTCCTATTTGGCTGGCAGTTTAATAGCTGTGTGGTTCAAATGATAGTAACCACAAGATTACACTGATTTCCACGAGAAAATAATTGGGGATGCAAGATACAAGATGCAAGACGAATCCCCAAACTTGTATCCTGCATCATGAATCCTGACTTCGTCTTCTTGTGTCAATCTTGTGAAATCTCGTGGTTTTTTATCTTAGCTATACAACAAATAATAGATAAAAATGACCTGGGCGATATGGGTAACAGGTTTACCGGGCAGTGGTAAGACAGTAATAGCAGAGAAAGTGAGAAATATCTTTGCTGAGCGTAGCATAAATGTAAAAGTGCTTGAACTCGACGAGATAAGAAAATTTATCACACCAAAGCCTTCTTATTCAGAACAGGAGCGAGATATTGTATATAGCTCGTTGGTTTACATGGCGAAGCTTCTGGTGGAGAGTGGCAAGCCAGTTATAATAGATGCCACTGCAAATCGAAGGAAATACCGGGAAAGAGCACGTGAAAACATAGAAGATTTCGCTGAAGTGTATGTGAGGTGTTCTTTAGACACATGCATGAAAAGAGAAGGGCGGAGGAAAGCGAGGTATGCTCCTTCTGGTATCTATAAGGGAGCAAAGGAAGAAGGTGCAACGGTGCCGGGTGTGAACGTGCCGTATGAAGAGCCACTGAATCCTGAGGTTGTGGTGGATAGTGAAAAGATGCGTGTGGGAGAGTGTGCGGAGAAAGTTGTGGAGTTTATGATAAAACAAGCGTGGTGTGAAGAAGAGAGGCGGTGAAGATTGAATGGAGGAGAATAAGATAAAACACGTTTACGGTGAGGCGATTTTCGATAGAGGTAAAGATTATTTTAAGGACGGCAGAGTTTTAACTGTGGTGAAGTTCAGAAATAAGCTCTTTGGAGAAGTTATAGGGGCAGAGAGATACAATACTGAGGTCAAATTAGACGGATTTCAGTGCAATTGCTCTTGTCCATATCGGCTGAACTGTAAACACGGCGTTGCAGTCTTGCTTCAATATTTCACTGGTGATTATACGGATGGAGATGAAGCGATAGAGCGCATAGAGAGTGCAAGCAAGGAGGATTTGAAAGATATAATTGAACGATTGGTAAGTGTAAACCCACGGGAACTCTTACCTTATTTATTACCCTTGAGAGAGAAGGGTAGATGTGGTGCAAACGAAAAACTGGTCAAAGGACTTGATAAACAGATAAAAATGATGTTGAGAGGCATAGAGCAGTACTATGCAGATGGAGAATTTGTGCGTGATTTCGCACGGTTGATAAAGACAAATGAGGACATATTGACGAAAGACCAGATTTTCTATATATTGAAGTTCCTGGTGGAGAAGTGCGAGGATTACGGGTATTTTTATGACGATTATGCGGACGATACCTTTGGAGATGCGATATTCAAGAATTTATGCGATGCGTTTGCGATGAAGCGGTTAGAAGAAAGTGATTTTGAGAGATTGAAGGAGTTGGACAGGGCGGATGATTATGACATGCTCGTGCCGTTTTTCGATAGGATGGTGGATGAAGAGAATGCGAAGAGGTTGCATGCCTTTGATAGTTACATTGAGAGGTTCATAGATGAGTACTCTTTTATAACGTTTCTGATAAATTGTGGAAAGACGGGAAAAGCGAGTGCATTAATTGAGAAGAAGACATCTCTGAGCGAACAAAGCAGGTTCAGCCTGTACTTGAAAATAGACAGGGATATGGCGATAGAGTTTGCGAAGAGGAAACGATATTATTCGAGTTTGATAAGGTATTACCACGAGATAGGAGAGCATGAGAACGCAGTTGGTTTGTTTGAAGAAGCAATCGGGATAAAGACGAGCCGAGAAAGGTTAAGCAAAGATTCTTACCTTTACAGGGATGTTTTCGATTCGATAAAGAAATTTAAAAGTATTGAGGCATCGAGAGAAAAAAGGGTTTTGGAGGAGTTGTTTGCAATTTGCTCTTCGTTGCAGCATTATGACCTCTGTGTGGATGTGGGAATGCGGTTGGGTGATAAGGAACTGCTGAGTAAGCTAATCAAGAAGAAATGTGATTATAACTTCAGTGCGGAGTTCAAGCTAAAACTGCTGGATTATTTGAAGGACGGCATGAAGGAAGAGGTGGAGAAGGAATTGAAAGAATTTACAGAAGCGCGGATAGAGGAGAAGAGTAATTATGCATACGAGAAAGCGGTGGAGTCCTCTTTCGTGCTTCGAGAAATATTGGATGATGCTGCGTGGAGTGATTATATAAAGAGCATCTACGAGAGGCATTCACGGAAAATAAACCTGTGGCGGGAGTTTAAAAGGAAGGGGGTTACGGTGAAGAGGATGAAAGGGGTTGTTAGGTTAGGGTTGCGGTCATAGGAAAAAATCCTATTTTGATGATGTTTTATTGTTAACCTTTCCTAATCCCTCATTCAAGCCAATCACACATTTATACCCGTATTTTTGTTCTCAAGCGTATCATCTCCCTAATCCTGTTATACAATCTAACATTTTCCCGCTGCTCCACAGTTACAACGACAGCATATCTCTGCCTATACTCTTCCTCATTCACCCATTTATCATTGCAAATCACAACCAATTTCAATGACTCATCTATCTCTTTAGGCGTGCGCTCTATTATCCACATCCTCTTCTGGACTGTTCCTTTCTTTGCTAAATTTACACCCGGAACCAAGTCTATTTCATTCCCAATTTCCTCCAGTTTATCATGCTTCTGCTTTATCGTCTCTACATCAACACCCCTGAAGAGATGAAACTCCATTGTAATCCCGAGATACTGTTTTCTTCTCATTCGAGTGGGCGGGTCAAAAGCAAGTGTGACCGCAAGCGTTCTTCTTCCGGTACCTTTATAAAACGCCATTGGAACTGGAATCTCGTAAATGACAATATCATTCAATTTTATCTCTCGTTCATCTATCAACAGCACTCTGTTGGTGGTAGAAAACGAAGCCCTATCAAGATTTGGAAGCCCGTGTCCATAAATATTAAGGAATTTTGATTGTTCTTCAGCCGAACCTTTTTTCAGGTCGAATTTATCTAAAGGTGGCGGTCTTATTCCTGATTCTGGTATTTTTGCCGAAGCGGTTAATAATGCTCTGATCAGATTTGAAGTTGCAGTAGGACGTTCTTTCCACAATTTTGCAGCCAGATGAGAAACTTTTGCTGCTGAAAAACTTGTACCATCCTCAACTCTGAACAAACCTTCCGTTAGAAAATCCTTTTCAGTGGTGATTACGCCAATAGAAGAATCGGTTACGATCCCCGATCCTTTTTCAATTGTTAGGTCTCCACCAAACTCTACCAAATCCGGTTTTATCATCCCATTTACACCAGGTCCTGTTCGTGTGAAGGGGGATGGAAAGCTCTCAAAACCTGCTAAAGTTTGGGGAAACAGCCTATGCACAGATCCTTGACCCAAACTCAGAGAGCCAGCAGTCAAAGCAAGTGCAGAGGTAGCAGGATCTATTATTTTTACACGGAGGTCGTTTAATAAGTAGGTTGGGTATTTACTCCCGGTCTTCTCATCAAGATACTCAACTACTGTCCTGCCATCTTCATAATTTCCAGCGGAAACAACAAATAATATGTTCTCGTCTTTATACTCAAAAGCAAGCTCGTCAATAGCCGCCGCCAACCTGAACTGGTGTTCCTCTACTCGATATACCTCTTCAGGGTCGCCTATTGACAAATTCACGACCCTTACATTATCATAATTGCTAACGAAATACACTATTGCATCACGTAGCTGCGTCTCAGGAAGTTTCTCTTCATCATAGTTCCCATTCTCATCACAGACACGGGCTGAGAATATCCATGCCTCAGGATTAAAGGTCATCTCATCAATGCATTTTTGCAAATTGCCATACAATGCAATCCCAGCAACAGCGGTTCCATGACCATCTTCATCTGTCGAAGACTTTCCATTTAAATATGATTGCGCATCGCCGATTGCAGGTGTTAAAAGACGATGTCCGCTCATTATGCCAGAGTCAACAATCAGGACACCGGGAGCATTATCTTCCGGAGAGGGTATTTCACCAATCTCGTCCAGAGAAATTCCTTTAACCTTCGCCAGGTCTAATACGGTCTTAGGAGGGCGATCTATTCGTGCCACTTGTCCCAAGTTCAGAACATCATCCAACATAGATGAGGGAACTCTTGCTCGTATAATAAACAATGCTTGTCCCGGATAGAAATCAGTGACACCACCTCCATTCTCTTTTAAAATCTTATCTATGCCATCTTTCCAAGACAATATCTGCTTTCTCTATCCTTTACCCAAATGCCATAATTCGATGTCCAATATAGCGGTCTCGTCCTCCTCTAATGGCTCTTTTCTTAGCCTAATCCCTATTTTATCTTGTGGTTCTATTTCGTGGATTTTCTCGAATGCATCGATAAATAGGTATTTATAGCCTTTCTTAACGCCCGCATGTTGCTCCATTACATTTTTAAACTCAGTCAAATGCGCATCACTAGCAAAAACCACAACTGCATCTTTATAATCCACTCCGAGAACTTTAAGCCCCATCCTATCGAGATCTTTTTCATTAATTGGTGAATTTGCCTCTATCTTAAATATTAATGCTGGATCTATCCTATTCCCATACTTATCCTTCCACTTTGAAATTTTTTCAATGATTTTATCGCTCTCATCCAGAGCTTTCATCCCGAATTCCGCTCGTTCAGTATCGCTTCTCTCTTTTTTCGGTTTTGAATAGGCTTTTTTCTTACTTCTCGGTAATCCTTCTAACATAACAGGTAAACGCAGATGAGGTAATTTGTCCGTCATTTCACTCTCCACTCATAATTTTATTCTTCATTTTGATTCGTTCTCTTTGTTTTTCAATATATTCTTCTAATACGTCTCCGGTTAATGATTTCTTACCAGAGAGAATAACCTCCTTTATGGCATTCAAACAGATCATTTCTATGTCTGCAGGGCTCATGCCGTCTGTCTTATCAGCAAAATAGTCTAAATCTATACCTTTAGTTCTTGTTGCTCTGAGATACTTTTTAAATATTCTAATTTGTCGCTTCTTGTCAGGAACCCCAAAATAGATAAGCTCGTCGAACCTTCTCCATAGAGCGGGGTCTAAGAGATGTTGATGATTTGTTGCAGCGATTATAAGGGACTCACCTTCAAAGTTATCCCACATCTGAAGAAAGCTATTGACCACTCGCTTCATCTCCCCGTGTTCGAAAGGACTATTTCTTTCCTTTCCAATAGCATCGAACTCATCGAAAAACACAACCCATTTGCCCCTTTCTATAAATTCAAATACTTTTCTTAGGTTTGATGCTGTCTCTCCCAGATAAGAGGACACCAACCCGTCAAATCTGACATAAACCATAGGCCAGCCCAATACCGTACTTAATATCTCAGCGGCAAGCGTTTTACCACACCCGGGTGGTCCAAAGAACAACAGTTTCTGTTTGGGTTTCAGTCCACTGACTTCAAGAATTTCTGTTTTCTGGTTTTCTAATATCGCCCTTCTGAGAACTTTTTCGAGATTTTCTTCTACTACCATATCAGACCAGTCCCTTTTAAATTCTTTTATCTCCACCAGGGGTAATCCCCTTTCTGCATCTCGTGGAACGGGCAACGCCTTTTTATATCTTTCCAAATAGTTTTTTGCTCTATTTCCGTTGTATAAAATATGACGTAAATCCTTAGCAAGTTTATTGTTGTGTTTATTTTCCTCTTCTTCGATTACCTCCTCAGCCACCTTGAAAAATTCATCCCTTGCTCCGCTTACAAATGCTGCGAACAACTTCCTATACACCTCAGCACTGTTCATCAGAGTCCCCCTTTTTCATCTTTTGAATTTTTATCTCTCTTATCATCCCAAATTATATATCTAAGATGATTTCGAAGCATTTCCTTCCATCCTCCACTCTTCCGTCAACTTACCGGCGAACGCCTGCTTTAGCAGAATTTGATAAAGCATTTCCAATTTCTCTTCGGCTTCTTCCATCTGTTTCCTCTTCTCTTCAAGTTTTGAAACGATTTCCGCAACCTCTTGCTGGAGGTCAAGAGGTGGAAGGGGTATTTTTATGTTTTTAATATTTTTTAAGATTATTCTCTTAATAGCCGACCCTGTTTTCATGCTCATTGCTTGATTTAAACAATAATCAAGTTTTAGCAAATATTTTAGGTATGTTGAATTTAAAATCTTATTATTGGAGCGAATAATAGCTAAGGAGGAAAGCACTACAAACTCTCTGCTTTCTTTTACTTCTACTACTTTACCAACAGTCCCGTCCTTAGAAAATAGAACATCGCCTTTTATTGGCATACACTTGCTATTTTTCAAATCAGCAAAGGCTTTTTCTGCTATCTTTTTACAATTCTTAAAATCAATGCTACCCCCCTTAACATCAGATACAGTTATATAAGGGAATCCTTCTTTAGTAGTTTTAGGTGAATAATGTGATCCATCCGTTATTTTTTCACAAACTTCTTCTAACCTCTTCACTTCCCACCCCTTCGGATTCGTTGCAGGGTCGCCAAACATATCATAAAATACAGACATGATGATTTTATCAATAAGCTCTTTCGCTTCTTTTCGTCTTTCTTTGAGGTAATCCGTAAATTGAAGTCTTTTCACTATTTGTTTTTGTTCCTCAATAGGAGGCATAGGAACAAGCTGACTGACGTAAGCAGATATTGGTAAATTTCTTAAACCTGTTGTAGTAGTTTGAAGTTGTTCAACAAAATTCCGCCCATAAGAATTAAGGAAGTAATACAAAAAATTGGGTAAAGTAGATCTATTTGTTCTGAAACGCTGAACAAAATTGGAAAATAGATAAACTTTCTCATTTGAATAAGGCTGATCATATATTACGCACCTTCCCAATAAGTTAGGGCTACCGCTCGATTTCACTATCAATAAATCGCCCATATTAAGCCTATACTTATCTATTTTATCGTTTGGAACATGCCTATAGGCTACACTTTTTACTTTTAACTTACAATCATGCGTTATTTCCGTAGAACGAATAATTGGATACGATTTGGCATTTTTCCTTGGTTCTTCTCCCCAAATTCCTGATTGATTCAATTCTAAAACTTCTTCTAATTTCTCCAGTTCCCACCCCTCAGGCAAATTCCCCCATTTCATTTTATCCACCTTTTCCACCCTTAGAATACAAATCCTTCAACCCTTCTTGTATCTCACTTTCAATATCAATCAACTGTTCAATCAAAATCTCAGGCTTCTCCATTTCAACCTCTTCCGGTTTATAAGGTGCATACCTGTTCGCCGTCAGGTTGTAATCATTCTCCCTTATTGTCTCAACGGGAACAAGCCAGGATTTCTCTGACTCCTCTCTACCCTGGAATTTCTCCAGAGCAAAGGGCAAATCACCAGCAAGCTCTCCCCTTGTTGCTTCTTCTGACAGCGGTCTTCTTGTCGCTCCAAGTTCAAATCCATCATCTTCCACACGATAAAACCATACCGCTTCGGTTCTCGGAGCATCCGCATCTTTGGGCTTCTCGAACACCAAAATGCTTGTCTTTGAGCCCGTATATGGTTGAAATATACCACCTGGCATTGAAACAACCGCAATTAAATTGAATTCATCCACCAACCGCTTCCGGATTTTAACAAGCGACCCTGGCGTATTGCTGAACAAAAGACCCTCTTTCATTACTGTTGCACATCGTCCTCCGTGTTTTAAAGCATTCATCATGTGCTGTATAAAAGAAGCTTCAAAAAACTTCGTTGAATAATCGAAAACACCAGAAGGCTCATAAACCAAAGGTCCGAACGGTGGATTGGTTAATATCACATTATACTTGTTTTTGTGTGCAGCCTGAGCAGGTGCAGAGAGAGAATCCCCCTCCTCAAAATTCGCACTTCCATCTACCCTATGCAAAACCAGGTTCATTAAACCCAGTTTGAAAACGTCCGGCGCTTTCTCCGTTCCAAAAATATTCCTCTTTAACTTTCGGATTTCAATCTCTTGCCTTGCTGCATCCGGTATCTTGTCAATATGATTTTTTATTACATGTTCGTATGCCCAAATCAAGAAACCGCCGGTTCCCGCTGCTGGGTCATAGATTTTATCTCCCATTTCCGGGTCTATAAGCTTCACCATAAAATCCACTACATGCCTTGGCGTGAAATACTGACCATATTGACCCTGCTCGCCTAACTTTTGTATCAAATATTCGTATGCCCTGCCAACGACATCGTAGTTTGTGGATTCCAGTTCTAATTCTCTCAACCTTTTTGTAAGCATGATTATCGTCTTGTCATATCGTAATCGCATGATATGATGCTGAAAAACTTTCCGAATTAGCGACCTGTCTTGAATAACACTGCCTTCTGCATCTACTTCATCCTTTATGCTGGATAAATCAACAGACATCCGATTCAGGAAATTTATGACCGAATCGTATCCATGTATCTTAGTCCAATTTGCTGGGTCTTCCGCCCAATTATAAAACCTGTAATTACTTGGTATCAGCGAGACATACTCCTTTCCGCTCAGTTTTGCTATTTCTTCATCCTGCCTTTCCATATCGTCTAAGAGTTTCAGAAATAGGAAATAAGAGAATTCCTCTAAATATTCCGTTACTTTTACTATGTCCGCTCTCAGCACATTCGCAATGTTCCAGAGTTTGTCACCAAATTTGTGGAAATCTACGCCTTCTTTCATATCTCCACCTCCTTCACCTCTTCATAAACCACCCAAAACTTCTTAATATTTCCAAATATTTGTTTAATCTTTCCAACACCACCTTTCCTCCTCACCAACTCGCTTTTAAAAAATTGCCCTGTGGTCATTCCAGGATTCCTTTGTTTGAAGTCCCATAAGATGAGAATAAAATCCGCTGCATCTTTGCTATATCCTTCCTCAACAACTTTTCGTTTTATCGCTTCTCTTCTCCTTTCCTCAAGCGTTGGAAATCGCTCTTTACCGAGGGCAACCTGAACAAAATCGTTAAGTTCCGCCTTTGGCTCTCCATACATATTCCTGAGGGTTTGTAAATCAAAGCCCATTGATGCCAAATACGACTCTGATACACTTTCATCACCCTTAAGGTAGTTCCATGAAAGAACCGCTTGCTCGAATTTACTATATGCGTTTTTCCTGTCCTGAGCGGTTTGCAATTGGAGTTCGATTTGTTTCCCAATACCATGGAGCATTTCTGGTTTTATAACTTCCGAATACTCCAGCCAGACGGGCACGTCAAGAATGACCAACTCTCGTTTTTTGACTTCCCCTCCGATTTCGTACTTTGCTCGTTTTTCTCTTGAATCTTCGGTTTCCGTAATTGACACTTCCGGTTCTTCAGGTTTGTCAACTTCCCACTGTTTCTCTTCCTCTTCTTCCAATCGCTCATTCGTTATTATCTCCTCCTCAAAAGTCCACGTATCAACAAAGTCAATTAGAGAAAACTTTTCTTTTCCTGTTTCTTCACATTTCCTCGTCCCTCTCCCCTTCATCTGTGCGTAAAGAACCTTTGATTTCGTTGGTCGCGCCATTACTAATGCCTCTATGTCAGGCGCATCAATCCCCGTAGAGAGCATATCTATCGAAACAGCAATTTTTATAGGTCCTTTAATCCTCTGAAAATCGTTTATTAATCCTCTTGCATTGGGCATTCCCGTATAAATTGCAACAATAAATTTCTCTGCTTCCGCATCATCCACTGGACGCCCTGCCAGCTCATTGTATTTTTTGATAAATGCATACCTCAAATTATTTGCATGCTGTATGCTTGCTGAGAAGACAAGCGCTTTTTTCAACTCCTTCGTTCTCTTAAAATCAATTACATCAAAGTATTTCTCTGTTATCAACTCGTTCCTTTGATTCACATCCACAGTTCTCCCCAAATCCCCCGGGTCAAAATCAAATCCTAACTCGTGAACTCCATAGACGTCCAAATTTGTTTTGAACTTGAAATAGACGGTATCGGCTAATTTTCCATCCCGAACACCTTGTCTATAGGTGTATCTAAAAACAGGGGGTCCGAAATATCTATCTGTATTAACGGTTTCTTTATCAGAAGGCGTGGCGGTCATACCCAGAATAATTGCTTTTTTATCGCTCTTCCTAAAATGCTCCACTACGCTATGCCATTCTCCAAAATAAGAGCGATGGCATTCATCCAATATAACCAAATCAAAGAAATCGCCGGGATATAGCAAGTATTTATCGCCTGTTGCCAACATCTGGACTGTTGATACCAGCACATCAGCAAATCTATCTTCAGTATCCAAAGACAATCGCTTAATCTCATAATGCTCTCCTATTGCGTCTTTAAATTTGCTAACCGCCTGTTCTGCCAGTGCATCACGGTCAACCATGAATAGAACTCTTTTAATCTTACCCATAGAAAAGAGTTTTGCAACAAAGGCACCTGCAACAATTGTTTTTCCTGATGCCGTTGCCATGTGGATATACATTTTATCTCTACCACTG
>Ga0209986_10005257_pt1 | contig 10780 bp, 6 predicted proteins | sample BlataG_FD_183168 | JGI IMG/M metagenome (GOLD analysis project Ga0209986, IMG submission 183168) | Deep subsurface microbial communities from Black Sea to uncover new lineages of life (NeLLi) - Black_00105 metaG (SPAdes) (version 2) | ecosystem: Environmental > Aquatic > Marine > Oceanic >...
AGCCCTTTTTCTAGATTCCTGCTTTCGCAGGAATGACATTCTGTAAAAAAGGTGTTAATTTTTTCAACTAAATGGGAGATGAGCCTTAACTACTTACCATTTACCATTAACCATTAACCATTTACCAATAGACGGAATAGACTGTATAAAGGTTGACTCGTTTATCCTTTTATTGTAATTATGAGAAAATGTCTCAGAAAAAAACCATCACACTGGTGTTATTTTCTCTTTTTCTCATCCTCTTTCTTATCCGCTTCGTTCATCTCACGGCTGATCCGCCTTACGATTTAAGCACAAGCGGAGGCCCGTATGGAGACCCTGGGGGCTACAGCTTCAATGCTCGCAATAAAACCCTCTTTGGCTCGTGGGAAGTCGATAATTTCAACATGATGTACCTGAGTTTCCCCCCTCATTCTGTGACCTATCTTGTGTTCAGGCTATTAGGCATCGGGTATGCCCAGCAAAACCTGGTTCCTGTATTGTTCAGTTTCGCCAGTTTAATCTTTTTTTTCCTTATCATACGCGAAAGGCTTGGCAATATCTTAGCTTTAATAGGAACCGGACTTCTCGGGTTCAATTACCTCTTTCTTATGTACAGCCGAATCGCTAACAGAGTCATGCCTCCGATTTTCTTTATTCTCCTCGGCATCTATCTCCTTCAGAAGGGGAAAAAGAAACCCCTGTGGCTTATCGGAGCGGGAATGTCATTATTTTTAGCCCTTATCTCAAAATCTGTAGTATTTTTTGCCGTCGGAGCTGTCCTGGCAGGATATCTGGTTTATGTCCTTCTGAATACTTCTATCAAGGAAATTGCAAAACGGCTCAGCCTTCTTCTTGTTGGAGCTCTTCTCCCTTTCATCCCCTGGCTTTTTTTCTTGTATATCCCGAATCGGGACTTCATCAATTCTTTCAGCCAGCTCAATGTTCAATATCTTATTCCTCCTAAAAGTCTTTCTCTGATCTTGAAATACTTTTGGACACGGCCACAAATACTCCTCCACGAAATGCCTGTAATCTTTCTGCTGGCTGCTCTCTTTTCCTTGATGCTTCTCTACAGAGCTGTCCATGCCTCAAAAAAAGTCCTTCTTGTGGACTGGATCTTCCTCTTCTGGTTTTTCGCCGGATTCTTCTATTATGCAGTGATTCAGCAGAGAGTGACACGACACTATATTCCTCAGGTTGTGCCGTTGGTATTTTTAACAATCCTTCTGGCCCATCATCTTTTTACAAATCTGAACTTTGAGAAACCTAGAAAACACAGGCTGCTCTATGGGCTGCTTGTTTTCCTCTGGATGCTTTTCCCCGCAAGCATGCTCATGAAAGCAATAATGAAAGAATTCCCCCGACTTTTCCGAGGACAGATAGGTCTTAACCTCTCTCTGCTTATTCTTTCTCTTCTCATGACACTTCTTCTTTTCCTCTTTCTGAAATTCTGGATTAAAAAAGAAAAATTCTTACCTGCTCCTTCTTTTAAGATAATTCTGCTCATCCTGCTGCTGTCAGCCTCAATGATTTTTCAGGTTTCAAAATACATGGGATGGGCATTAAATCCCCAATTCCAGCTCAAAGAGGCTTCTCAAGATTTCGGAAAAGCCTTTGACAAGGCCACTCTTGCAGGTCTTTGGGCTCCAGCGGTCTGCCTTGAAAATGAGCACAGGGCTCACGAATATTTCCAGGGCTACATAAACGACCGAAAGGATTTCTTTGAAAGGTTCAACATTACTCACGTGTTCACCACGACCGCATTCAACGAGGATCTCATCTTTGAAAGAAATTTTCCCCAGGTCATGAACAGGGCTAAACTTCTGGCTCGTTATCATATCTGGACTGTCGAGGCTCTTCTTTATGACGTCAATCCTGTCATGGAAGGAGCAGATGAAGGGCTTCTTGAAGCAGAGCTTTTTACTCAAAAGGGAAGTACTCCCCGTTTCGACAGCACAGCTTCCAAAAAATTTGCTGTATTGAGCGAGTCAAAGAAACCGAATTATGTCGCTTCAATCACGAGTGAGGAAAAATATCCTAAAGGAAATTATGAAATAACATTCAGGATTAAAAAACAAGGTTTTTATAAAAACCTATCAAAAAGAGTAGCACGCCTGGATGTTGTATCTGAGGAAATCCACAGGGTTCTCAATGCCAAAGACCTGTTTCCGAAAGACCTTGTTCATGATGGATACCAAAATTTCAATCTGACGATTCAACTCAAAAGACCTCTAAAAATGAAATTCAGGGTCTTCGCTCAGGGAAATGGCGCTTTTTGGGTGGACTGGGTCAGAGTCAAACCTTTATTAAATTAAATAAGGTAAGCAGGCCCTTTTTTTGTTTGACATAAAGTAGAAATTCAATTATAAAAAACTCTATTTTCCCTTTTTTATTATTCTCAGTTCCATGAAAAAACCTAATCGGAGGAAAGAATGAAAAAAGCAATAAGATCAATGATCATATTCCCTCTACTTCTCTTGACCACAAATCTTTTATGTGCCCAGTCTGAACAAGACACGGAACTGGTAAACTTAAGCTTTAAAAAAGTAAATAATCAAATTGAAGTTCAAATCGAATGCAAAGGAGATATCTCTTATGAAAGCTTTTCCCTTATCGATCCCAACAGACTTGTATTAGATTTTTCGGGGATCAACAAAGTCTCCTCACAACCCGTTATCGAAATCAATGATGTTGACATCCTGAGCATCAGGACCAGCCAATTCAAACCAAGTATAGGTCGAGTAGTCTTTATTTTTGCAGACGAGATTCCCCACTACAAAATAGAAGAAACAGAAAAGGGTCTCATGGTCCTCTTCTGGAAAGAAAAAACAGAGGAAGGAGAGAAACCAGAAGAAGAGGAAAAGCCAAAAGAGAAGATTGAAGAAACAATCAAGGCCGAAGAAAAAAAAGAAGAGGAAAAAATAGAGGCTGTGCCAAAAAAAATTGTCGAGCCAAAGGAGCCTGCCTTTCCCGCAATTGAAGAACAATTTCCCGAGGAAGAAGAGACAACAAAAAATATTGCCTTTGGCCTCTCTTCAGGATATTACTTTCTACAGGACGAAGCCTTCTGGGACGTCTATGGGAAAGGAGGAGCCTTCCTCAGAGCAGAATATTCATTCCTTCTTCCAATAAATATAAAAAGTTTTGATGTGTGGACGAGTGTAAGCTATTTCCAGAAAATGGGAAATACAACAATAACCCAAGAAGAAGTCAAACTCAATATCACAACATTTTCTCTTGGCCTCAGGTATTTAAGACAAATATCGATATTTACTCCTTTCGCAGGCGCTGGAATCGATTACACTGTTTATAAAGAAAGATATCCAGAAGATTTTCCAATTGATTCTGTTGGTGGATCGGATTTAGGATTTCACATTCAAGCAGGATCTTATTTCAACATCATTCCATCCCTTGCCGCCAAGCTTCATATAAAATACAACATAGCCAAGACCACAGAGGGCGACGTCGGCGTAAACCTCGGTGGAGTTGAATACGGAATCGGTCTCATCTACCGATTTAATCTATAAACTCAATATTCGTAAGCCGTAAATCGTAATTGGTTTAATGTTGAAGGTTTAAGGCAATATTCGTAAGCCGTGAGACGTAAATCGTAAGCCGTAAGCCAGAACGGGTTGAAGGTTTAAGGTTTAAGGCAAGAAAGCTATTAACCATTTACCATTCACTATTTCCCATTTCCCATTCACTATTCACCAACCGCCCGTCATTGCGAACGCAGGAGATTCCTTCGCTTCGCTCGGAACAAGTCTGAGCAATCCAAAAAAAGCCCGTCATTGCGAGGAACGTAGTGACGAAGCAATCCTAAAGTGCAACGCCTTTGAATGGGATTGCCGCGGCGCTTCGCACCTCGCAATGACTGGGGGGGACCAACTTAAATCTGAGAATTGTTGAAGGTTTAATGTTGAAGGTTTAAGGTAAAAAGAAGTTTATCAAGGACGACGGCGACAGGGGGGGATCAACTCAGATTGATTTAAAACTGGATAAACCAGACCAGGCCAATCATATCCATCATAACATCAAGGTCAGTCTTTACCGATGTTCCATTTATGTTTAGGGTTGCTGCATCTCCAGTTCGCCCCTTGTTGTCCACAGCATTAAGTTCGTAGGTATAAGTTTTATCCTTATCAACATGGCGGCGCTGATATTCGAAGGTAGAAGACGAGAACTCTTCAATAAAATACCGGTTGACTCCGCTAACCTCGTACAGTCTGTATTTCTCAATATTTCTGTTGTCCGGATTAGACTGCCAGGAAAGGTATTGTATATATTCACGGTAGAACAAAGCTTTATTCTCTTTTGTTTCACCGGTGAAATTCAAAGGAGCAAATATCGGAGGAGCTATGAAATTGAGCGTTACCGGAATCTCTAAGGGGCTGTTTAAAGCCTGTGGGCTTGAAATTCCAATAATGCCGTTATAAGTTCCCTCTTCCAACGTTAAGTCACAAATATCAACCGTTATCTCAACATCCTCCTGGGAATCTAAACTCCCATTTGCCGGAGTCACACACATCCAATCTGCATCTTTGTTTACCTGGAAAGTCAGGGTTCCTTCGCCAATATTCTTCAATGTAAAAGTCGCGGGGTCCGGATATGCACCATCTACAGTAAAGGATAAGGAGCTGGTGCTCGAGCTGAGGAAAGGCACAGGTGGAGGAACTGCGATTTTAGTATAATAGACTTCCCCATGGTCTTGCCAGACAAAATGGCCGTAGCCATTATCATCTATCCAAATTCTTGAGAAAAGAGCACTTGATCCCTGTGTAATCTGAACCGGGGTTTCCCAATTGCCTCCGGTAACTTTCTTGGCATAATAGGAAGATGTGCCTCCCTCATCTTCCTGAACCCAGGTAGCAACTAAAACATTATTCCTGTATCTTAAGTCTCCAAACTGTTGTTTGGAAAACTTATTCGAAATAACCTCATTACCTTTCCAAACACCATCAATCTTGCGTCTATACATAAAATTTCCAGTTTTGGTACTGTAGACAACATGGGCATTACCATCATCGTCAACTTCCAATTCGGGCCGATAGCCAAGAGGAGCAATTTCTTCAACAGGAATCCCTTGCCAGGCGGAACCTCTCGGTGCCTCCTTAAAGAAAATTCTCCAAGGCATCAGATCTCCTACTCCTTCCATGTAACAAACATAAATTTTATCGTTTCTCACTTTAAAAGCAGGATGAGTACTATTATCATAGGCAGTCCAAGAAAGCCTTTCATAGCTGCTAGGCCAAAACTCGTCTTCTATTAATTTCGATTGCATGATAATATCGTAGCCGGGATAAGGATCGGTATGCTCATGATGCCATATGATACAAATCCTATTCCCATCTATATCTATCTTATGCCAGGCTGAATTCTCAGGGCTGTTCCATATCATAACAGGAGTTTCCCATCCGGAATCGGGATTATAGACACAATAATATACCTCTCGATTCATCCTTGAATTTCCATCAGCATAAGCAAGATGGAAAATTCCTTCTGAATCGACATCAAGCTGAGGACTCCAACCCTGTAATTTGGTAATATTTGTATTATGTGGTGAGGACCACACGCCGTCTTTATAAACACAATAAAAAAGCGTACCAGCTTCGTGGCTTCCTTCTGGCCAGACAGCTAATATGACCCCGTCCTTATTGACCGCAACGCAGGGATATCCAGACTCTGATGAGCTTTTAGATAAGTTTGTTTGACCAAACGCATTCAGAGAAATAAAAAGAGCCAATAAAATAAAAATTAGAGAAGCTTTTCTAATATTCATCCTACTTCCCTCCTGAGATAATTAAGATTTTTTATATTATCCAAATAATTTATATTTGTCAATTAATGATTTAATCCCCCGAATAATCAGGGTCGATTTCTTTGTGTTTGACTACAAGATTTCTCTATGATATAGGAAATAATGGATGTTAGAGGGCGGAAATAGCTCAAAAACGAGAATAGACAGTGGCAATCGCAAAAACCAAATTCTTATAAATATACTCTCCCAATCTAAAAAAATGCCCAAACAAAAAAACATACTCCAAATCGACGTGGAAGACTGGTTCTGTGATTTAGACATCAGCGAATGGGACAAACACGAAAACCGCGCCCACGAGGCAACAAACAAAATCCTGAAATTACTTAAAGAGACAGACAACAAAGCAACTTTTTTTATGCTCGGTTATGTCGCCGAAGCTTTCCCTGAGTTAGTCAAAAAAATTCTAGACCAAGGACACGAAATCGGAACTCACGGTTATAGCCATACAAGGATTACAAACCAAACCCCAAAGGAATTTGAAGAAGATGTAGACAAATCATTAAAGATTCTAAAAAAAATTACTAAAGAAAAAATTTGGGGGTATCGTGCTCCTCAATTCACAATTGCAAGAAAAACAGCATGGGCAATAGACATCTTAAAGAAAAAAGGATTGAAATATGATTCAAGTATTTTCCCTGTTAAAACTCCAATGTATGGTGTACCAGGAGCTCCAACTAAACCATATAGAATCTCATCAGAAGATATTGGAAAAAATAATCCCCAAGAAACATTTCTCGAATTCCCTTTATCAACTTTCAAAATTCCCTTCACAAAAAAAAGAATTCCTGTGGCCGGCGGTTTTTATCTGAGATTTTTCCCATACTTCTTTATTCGCTACGCCCTAAAAAAAATAAGCAAAAAAAACCAACCAGCAATCTGCTACATACACCCATGGGAACTCGACCCAGACAACCCAAAAATAAAATCACTAAAATGGTATTATTATTTCAACATAAAATCCACAGAAAAAAAATTCAAAAAATTATTAAATGACTTCAGATTCACCTCAACTAAAGAATGGATTGAAAATGCAGGAAGAACAAGTTAAAACATATTTCAAGGTCAAGGCAAAAGAGTTTGACGAAATCTATGATGACAGTGGAACTTATTTTAAATCAATAATAAATCGTGTTTTTAGAAAGGGAATGAAAGAGAGATTCATACGAACCTTAAAAGAATTCGGTTCAGAAAACAAAACAGTTTTAGATATTGGCTGCGGCGGCGGAAGAGTCAGCGTACTTTTGGCAAAAAACAATTTAGATGTAACTGCAATTGACTATTCTTCTGAAATGATAGATTTAGCACATGAATATAATAAAACTCACGGAAACAATAAACTAAAATTAAAATTCAAACAAGAAGATTTCTTAATCGACACACCAGAAGAGAAATCTTTTGATTTTACTTTGGCTCTTGGAATTTTCGATTATCTCAAAGAACCTTTGCCTTTTCTAAAAAAAATGAAAAATGTCACAAAAGAAAAAATGGTCGTGGCTTTTCCTGCAAAGTTTACTCCTCAAATGCCACTTAGAAAAATCTGGCTAATGAAAAGAAAATGCCCTGTTTATTTTTACACAAAAAAACAAATAGAAAAATTATACCGTGCAGAAGGAATTGAGAAATTTAAAATAACAAAAATCCCTGCAGCTTATTTTGTTGTAGCATATTTCTAAATTATTATTTCAAAACTGATTCCTTCGGGCCCGGGGGGAATAGGCTATGAGTTTTAATTCTTTTTACATATCTTTTATTAGATAAGATTTTTTCTTGTTAGTTATTTTCTCTAAACTGTCCACAAGCGGAATTTTTGTTCCTCCTGAGGTTTCTGCTTTTATACTCTCTCTGCCAGCATCATCGATACAGGTAACGGCATAGCAGTACATATCTCTTTCTGATTTACTTGAAAATCCTTGATCATAGTAATTAAATACGTTTGATCCAACCTCATCGACAAAAGCATAAGCTGAAATTGGCTCTGAATTCTTTTTTCTGAAGATTCTGTAATTAACAATATTAAAGAGCCCATCGTTTTTGGAGTTTTTCTGCCAGTCGATCCTGCTTATATAATCCTTCATCATCAGTCCTTCATGATCTGTTCTTCTTAGCTGAACATTGATCGGAGAGTAAGGATATGGTGGAAGAACCACTCCAAATTCAACATTTATCCTCTGAGGGCTGTTACCTGCACCTGAAGCTTCAACTTTTATTATACCATCATACATGTTTATCCCTAAAGAAGAGACATCAACCGAGACAGTTATAGTATCCCACTCTCCAGTGGAAGAACCTTGTGTGGGCGACACTTTCAGCCAATTTTTGGTGGTCGATATTTGATAATTCAGGGTTTTTCCTCCAGAGTTTCTGATTCTAAATGTCAGGGAATCAGGGTTGTCTCCCCCAGCAAAAGCAGAAAAGTAGAACGATGATCTATTGAGCTGAATGTAAGGTTCTTTTTTTTCTTCTACGGTTAAAAAAACACTTATCTTTACCGGACTGTTAGAAGCATCTGGAGCTGTTATTGTTATCTTCCCACTTCTAGTGCTTGCTACAAAATCCGCTGAATCCACTTCTACTGTAATTGTATCCCATTCTCCTGAAGACGTCCCCTGCTGAGGAGAAACACTAAGCCAGGACTTATCAGATGAGATGCTGTAATTCATTGTTTCTTCCCCATAAGATCTTATCTGGAAAGTTTGAGGACTGGGATTATTTCCTTGGCTCGCCGAAAATTCAAGAGTTAGTTTATCGACTTCAATAAAAGAAGGATTTGGCTCATCTCCTATAGACAAAGAGACGCTTATCTCTACAGGGCTGTTGTAAGCGTCTGGAGCTGTTACGGTAATCTTCCCGTAGTAAGTGCCATCACTAAGACTTGAGGAATCCACTTCTACTGTAATAGTATCCCATTCTCCTGAGGACGTTCCTTGCTGAGGAAAAGCACTCAGCCAGGACTTATCAGATGAGATACTGTAATTCATTGTTTCTTCCCCATAAGATCTTACCTGGAAAGTCTGAGGATCAGGATTATAAGATCCATCAGTAGTAAAGCTCAGAAAAGACTTGTCGACTTCGATGAAAGTACCAACAGGATCTTCTACACAAACCGTCTCGTAAAAGATGTCGTGATTTCCTCCTACTCCTATACCTTCCCAGACATAATGGGCGCAGTTGTTACTATCAAGAGCAACCTGAACATGTTTATTACCATCACTCCCTCCAGGTGTGTCTGCGACTTTTAATGGAGTCACCCACTCACCGCCGATGATTTTTGCTGTAGTATATACTGACCAATTTCCATCTGAACCCTGGATCCAGGCAGCAACAACTACGTTGCTTTTGTGTTTAATATCCCCAAACTGGAGCGGAGAAGTTCCGTTAGATATAACCTCTTTCGTATTCCATGTCCCGTTTACTCTGGATATGTAGTAAAAATTTCCGCCTCGTTTGCTGAAGGCAATATGGATATTCCCAGAGTTGTCGATATCCATGTCAGGATAATAACCAGGTTGATCAATCTGAGTAGGAGTCTTCCACGATCCCCCTGTTTTTTCGCAAAAATAAAGTCTTCGAGGACTTTCTCCTTCCATCCAGCAGGAATAGATATTGCCGTTCCTCACAGCAATAGCAGGATGAATGGATTCCAAAGAAGGAGTGTTAGAAATATTTTTATAATTGGCCGGCCAATTTCCCATTCTTGATTTAGATGCTGTGACAATATCAGAAGAAATTTGCCCCTTGGGGACATGACTGTGGTACCAGACCACATGTATATCATTATTCGTATCGATATCCATCTTATTCCAAGCTGAATTATAAGGACTGTAATAGATTCTCTCTGGAGTCGCCCAATTGCTTCCTGCATAATAGCTGTAATATATATCTCGTCCGTGGCTTCCGTATCCATCAGCCCAGGACGCATGAAAAGTACCGAAGGAATCAACCTCCAGTTGATTACTCCACGCCTGCTGACTGACAATTTGCGCATTTTTCATACTCGACCACTGACCATTTTTGAACATCCTGTAGAACATCTTTCCTGACCCTTCCCACTCGGTCCAGACTACCATGATTTCTCCTGCTGAATTTACTGCGACAGCAGGCCACACAGAATCAACGGAAGTATTTGATAGGTTTATTGAGCTAAATAGAGAAAAATGCAAAACAGCCAGCAATAAGAAAGAAAAGAAAAAACACTTTTTGAAAAACATTGTCGTTTTATTATTTAGTCGAATCATATTCCTAATCCTTGCATGCTTTTTAAATAAAAAAATGATTCATCGGAAAACCTGTAGAGTATCCGGATAATAACCACTTCAAATCTCTATTTTTATAACAGAAAACCTAAAAAGAGGCAATCACCTTTAGGGGTGAATTTTAGAGTAATCCTCGCCTTCTTTTTTCACCTTAAGGGATGACCCGTCAGTTGGTAGCCTAGCAGTTGAGCAGTATGACAGTATTTCAGTATGACAGTATTTACCATTAACCATTTCCCTGTGTAGCGCCTTTGAATGGGATTGCCGCGGCTCTTCGAGCCTCGCAATGACTGGCTTCTTTTTTTGGATTGCCACGGCGCTCCGCGCCTCGCAATGACATCGCCGCCTGTCTTGCCAGCAAGGCGTTGTCTTGCCTGCCCAATAGGGCATTGTCTTGCCTGTCTTGCGTACTTAAACAAACTTAGATAGACTTAAACAAACTCAGATAAACTTAGATATGTTGAGAATATGAAAAAAAGCAAACGAAAAGCCTTAGGCCAGCATTTTCTTGTTGATCGAATGGTTCTAAAAAAGATCGTAAACACTATCGATCCCCAACAGCAGGATCTCATCATTGAGATCGGAGCAGGAAAAGGAGCATTGACATTCTTTCTCGCAAAAAAAGCGAATAAAGTCATCGCAATAGAAAAAGACAAGTCTCTTATTCCCGCCCTGAAGAGGAAAGATTTTCCAAATCTAACGGTTTTAGAAAAAGATGTCTTGAAGC
>Ga0209986_10005261_pt1 | contig 10776 bp, 5 predicted proteins | sample BlataG_FD_183168 | JGI IMG/M metagenome (GOLD analysis project Ga0209986, IMG submission 183168) | Deep subsurface microbial communities from Black Sea to uncover new lineages of life (NeLLi) - Black_00105 metaG (SPAdes) (version 2) | ecosystem: Environmental > Aquatic > Marine > Oceanic >...
TTTTATATCATCCTCACATCTATGTACATCACCCCTCAGTGCTGTCATTGCAGCCCAGGATCTCTCTCTCGCTGCAGTCCACACCTCCAGCTCCACCAACTTGCCCAGCTCATCTTTCAACGCCCTATCACTAGCCTCTAACAATGCAGATACATCATTCTGCCCATAAAACACAGTACGCCCCAGTAAATGAGTACCAAGTAGGCTGTCAATAGCAGCCTGTGTCAGTCGTACTTCTGCTGCAGTGCAATCTTCTCCGTCAATCCACAACTTCAGTCCCCCTCCACTCCCCCTCCTGACCGCCACTCTCTCCACCATGAAATCAGTCTCACCATTCACTCTTCCCTTCACCCTCACCCTTGCTACTTTACTATCCTCGTTAATTAAATCAGCATTACTCACCCTACCCCTCCCTCTTGCATTAGACGCAGTAGCAGTAGTAGCAGAATCTGCACGTGCATCCACACATCCAGTGGCTGCCCAAAGAGCGGCCATCACCAGTGCCGTTTTCCCTGCACCATTGCTTTCCATTCCACCGTCAGCAGGGCCGTCTACATTGCCAGTGATCACTGTCAGGCCTCGGTTATCCAGTGGGTAGGTTGTTTTATCCTTGAATGAGAAATAGCCTTCTAGCTCTACCGAGTGAAATTCTACAGACCTATATTGATGATGATGTTGTTGTTGTTGGCTAGTATTATGAGTAACAGTACTAAGCCCACTACTACTACTACTATTGCTTCTCCCTGAATAAACATCTTCTAATATTTGTACTCCTATATTGACTGCACCATGAGGAAGTCTCTTAAGTTTAGCATATTTCATGAATATCTGACTGGGTGTCTCATCACCTGAAAATTGTATCCTTGCGTTGGTAGCATTCCTATTCTTTGATGATGTTCCATCTCCTCCTCCTTCTCCATCTCCTTCTTCTCCTTCCTGTAAGGAGGTAGGGGGAGGTGCTACAATCTCTATTTGTATCCCTCTAGATTGTAATTTCCTCAATTCTTTCTTCCTTTCTTTGATATCTTCATCTCTCAGTACCATCCTTACTCTGTCTCCTGTTCTTAGTCCCAGCTCTTCCCACAAATCCCTTGAAGGAGGAGCAGATAATTCTCCCTCTCCTTCTCTATCACTCCCCTCCTCTCTGTTCTCTCTATCACTCCTCTCTTCCTCCTCTCTATCGACAATGAAATGTCTAGGCCCAATATCCAGGGGAATCTTCTCAACAACACCCCACCCCTGACTGCTATCCAGTACCAGTAGCTTCTTCACCTGACCAGCTTCTGATCTACTGACTTGGTAGGGGGAGCCTACATAGGTGATGTTGGTACCGGGGACGGTGTGTGGTTTGTGATAGTGGCCCATATAGGTGGGGATGGAGGGGGGGAAGAGAGAGGGGGGGAGACCGTCTCTGGCTTGGTGGGCTTCATTGAGGAAGCCACCGGTGATGTCTGCGTGGCCAAATATAGCTGTTACTTTGAGTTGTGATGATGATGAAGAAGGGGAGGAGGATGGAGAGCTATTGCCATTACTAGAGGGAGAGCCAGTATTACTACGATTACTACTACCATTATCACCATTACTAGTGCTACACTTGATAGCACCAATTGCAGCAAGCAATTCAGTTCTATCTCTCCTATAAGGCAGCCATAAAGCATCTTGAAACACTGCTGGACCATCAAACACATGTATATTAGGTGAAGCAGCTGCAATAGGGGAAAGAGCATGTACCAGTCCACCAAGGGTGGCCTGATCATGGTTGCCAACCAACATAAGAGTAGGGGGCTGCCAAGTCTGGAATATCTTGATAACATCGTCTAGAGGCTGGATAGGGAGAGCACCACGGAGATGCCAGAAGTCCCCTAAGAAGATGACACCGGCATCGCGTTCCAAAGCAGTTTGTTGGACGGTTTGGAGGACTTGGAGGGCGATGGGGCGGGTGCGAGGAGCGAGGTGAAGGTCGGAAAAGACGATCCAGTTGTGTTTGAGGGAGAAGGGTTCGGGGGAGGGAGGTGCATATTTGTGTAGATCTATGAGTGAGGAGGTGCATCTGGTGGTGAATCGGTTTAGTCTGAAACTCGTGAGACGAGCCCTGCTGGGTAAAGACATTTTTGGAAGATCACATCCACTTCGATTCATATCGAGTTAGTAGCCTTATAGTTTGTATTATGCAATCAGATACATGACTCAACATTGTATCTACAAGACTGGATCCCCAATTCAACCTAAAGTTAAATTTGGCTCTGAAATTGGGGGAGAGCGACAGGTAGCCTCCGAGGTCCCTGGCTCCCCAAAATCAATCTGCGGGGTGGCAAGGGGTGGGCAAAGTTAAAATTTGATCGACGTCTTAAAGACTCCTGTTAGCCCTTATTGACGTGCATTTCCTTCTGAAAACGGTATCGACGTGAATCTGGCACGTTTCATAAAAGAGTAAAGGGAGCAACAGCTTGCCAGACAGGAAACAAGCCATTTCGAGGCTGATTGAATTGGTGCTTCAACTCCTTTAAGCAGAGTAACATTCATAATTTGAACGTATCAATTACAATACGGAAGTTTTGTGCATTCATATTCGCGCTGAACCGCTTCTCGAGACATCAAGACACTCATAATTTGCTTTCTTGAGGAAACGAGCTAGAATTCCCTCTCGAAAACACAATCTGTTGTTCACGACCATCTCGTGCGATACCAAGGATAAAAGACCAGGTCTCACCTCTCAATTTTATCAATACCAGGAACCAAGCCCTGGACACACATTCCCCGACAATTGCAGCTCCCGCTCTCCACCCCCGTTTCTCTCTCTCTCTCTCTCTTCCCCCCCTTCTGACGTCAACAAATATATAAAACTTCTCTATTACAATGAACGGCAAACCCCTAGCTCGATCACGTCCCACCAACAACCAACTCCTCTATAAAGCTTATTTCAGGTGGGATCACAACACACATGAACTCCAACCAGGTACCATTCTCCCCGATGACACAGAGGCGTGTCCCTCAGTCACCTCTGCCTTCCTCCAAATCCTGGCCACCATCCACCAGGTAGAAGCAGCCAGAGTCAACAAACCACGTAATGTCCTCAGAATTCTATCCACAAACACTAGAAGAACTAAAGTCGTAGAACTGTCATCAGGCACTCATCGAGTAGCAGAGGATCCCAGAAAGCATTCCCTTGCTGATGGAGAAGGGGGGCATTATTCTACTAATTTGGATAGGAATAGGTATGGATCTGATAATAACTACCTGTTTACTGTCACTAGATTTGATTTGGAAGCACTAGGGATGTGCCCTTGTATGGTAGACATTGAAATTATCGACACAAGGAATGGAAACGAAGCTCAGCTGGTGTGTGCTGGCACTGGTGCCTGTACTTGCAACGACCCAACCAGAAAGCAGCTGGCAGACTTGAGTTACTATCCTCAAGAAACTAGAGCTCCCAGCCCACCTCCAGCCAGAGAAATGAGGAGAGTAGCATCAGCTGGAAACTTGATGAAAAGATCAGGCTCTGCTGCTCAACTCGCTGGTGGGGGGGGGGGGGGAGGTATGGGTATGGGGGGGATGATTGGTGGTATGAGACGTCCACCTAGTTCTAATAGACTGCACATGAATGCGTATGCAGCTGAACAATCACGCGGATCTGGTGGATCTGAATTATTTGACGCTCTTCTCATGGCTGCCACTGATAATCTTGACAAGGAGCAGACCAAATCACAAGGAGAGCCCCCTGTCAGCAGTCGATCAGGACAACGGCGACAGCAGCAGCAACAGCAGCAGCAGATGAGGATCAATGAAGTTGATTCCTTACAAGCCAACATGGATGCGCTGGCCAATAGCAATGCAGCTGCAGCTCGGCAGCAAACCAGACCAATGTTGAGACGTAACAGTGTATCTATGATTATTGAAAATCCAGTGCTGGCCCAAACTGGGGCAGCTGAGTCGTTGTTGATGAATTATTGGCAGCACCCATTTATGCCACATATGATTATGGCTGGTGGGGATCCTGATGCTATGATGATGATGGGAGCAGCTGGACTTGCTGGTGGAGGTATTGGATCCCTGGGAGGTGTGCCAGGAGGAGTTGGAGCGATTGGAGGAGGAGGAGAGGAAGGACAGGGGGATACTGATAAAGCTGATGGAACAGAACTGCAAGATGGAGGTGGTCACGCTCCTGATGTGAATAGTGTGGAGGGGAATTTCAGAGAGGGATTGTTGAAACATTTCCAGAAGCAAAGCTCTGCGGTTAATTTGACTCGACTGGCAGGTGGTGGTGGTGGAGCAATGTTAGATGCAGATGTGACAGAGTTGAAAACACGGGCTGAAGCGGCTGAATCTAAACTGAGAGCTACTGAAGCTGCTGCAAGGAAAGCAGCGGAAACAATCCAAGTCCTGCATTCAAAGCTAAACGAAGCTGGCGTCATTGATGTCCCAGATGTAGATTCAGCTGAACTGCAGACAGCAGAAGAAAGAATAGCGCAGTTGCAAGATGAATTGGCAAAGGAGCAAGCTGAGAGGAAGAATGTAGAAGCTAAATTGAAAGCAGCTACTGCTGCTGTTGTCACTACTGGAGCAGCTTCTCTACCAGGAATGCCTCCATTGCCTCCACTTCCATATGCAGCTGCAGCCGCTATGTTGCCTATGTTTGGCCTCAATCCATATGGCAACATGGCAGGTGGGGCGTCAAAGCCACCCATCCCTCATCATCATCCTGGGGGTGGCACAGGTGCTGCTGCTGCTGCTGTTAATGGGGTAGTATCCATGATGCAAAAGGTAGCTTCGATGCCAGCAATGCATCACGGAGGAATGTCTCCTGCCTCTAAACCAAGTCCCCCTGGATTCGGAGCAGCACCGCCACCGCCACCTCCTGCTGCTGCTACTGTTGCTGCTGTTGGTAGAGGTGATGTTGAAGAGAAGCAGCAGGTACAGAGGGAAGATGATAAGGCTGGTAATGGTAAGAGAGCATTCGATAATAATAATAATAATATGGAGGAGGGAGAAGGTGGGATTAAAAAGGTAAAACATGAAGATGGCGAGGCAGCAAGGGAAGAGAGGAATGGAGTTGAGAAGGAGGGAGGTGAGGTTGTAGCCGCCGCAGCAGCAGCCTCTTGATAATGATAGTGATACTACTAACGCTTGATGATACATATAATGACACACTAACTGCTGTAAGTGACACACTCACTACTTTACACACACAGAAATGCTAACATATGAATTCTCTCTAATCTTCTAGGATGAGTCTAATTTTAAGGGGTGCTACCAAGGCTGGATCATTCACAAACAGCTCAGCCCCACTCTTATCCAAGTCATCAATACTTCTACCATCACCATTAATACCACACAATAACTCAGCCATTGTCTTGGTCAAGTTAGGCCTCGTCATCTCCTCCAACGCCCCTCTCACATACAAATTCCTACTCCCATGACTCAAACTAGGCTTCTCCACCCTCCCCTTGAGATGAACATCTCCCATAAGTGCATCCATACACTCCTGCAATGTCGCATTCCTGCTTACCCTAATAACAGTCCCACTAGAGCACAGTGGACAATATTCATCTTTTTCATACTTACTGGTCAGCGTATACACCCCATCAGTGCCTACGTACATCAAATTATTATCTAGGCCCATGCTACAGAGAGTGATGAGCTTTAATGCCTCCAAACTACATGCAGCAGCTACAATGGCGTTGGTAGAGGCTATGGCTGGTATGATATTTTTAGTGACTCCTTGTGTGAGTTGATAGGTGACTCCTGGGATGCCATATTCTTCTGCGCGGATGAGAGCTTGGTTGTAGACCCATTTCATGTGTTCCTCTACGTCTGGGTCGAAATCTTCATCTGGGCGCTGCCTGGGCCATAGGATGAGCTTAGCGTACTCGATGCAGTGAGCTGGAGATCGGGGGGTCTCTGCAAGGGTGCATAAAGGGAATTTGACTTGAGGAGGGAAGAGCCAGAGAGTACATTCAAAGCAAGGGGTAACACCGGGGATGAGGACCCTAGCATGACCTTTGAACCCTTCCGTACCGCCGTCAATCAGAGGCTTGACGGTGGAAAGGTTAGGGGTGCCGTCTTCATTGTAGCGGAGGAAGCTGCATGCTATGGCGTTCATGTAGCGGCGAGCTTCTAGGGAGTCTAGGCCGAGGACAATGACGTGGAATTGTTCGTACCAGTCGTTGGGTTTGTCTTGAATGGCAGCGTGGTGAGGGGTGACTGTGACGGCCTGGATGCGTTGCATGATTCGCGTGGCTGCGACTTGGGCTTTGCTGTGGCCGACGTCATGTGTGCGGAAGAGGAATTGTCTGTTGAGGTTGGAGACGTCGATGGTGTCCATATCAATGACGTCTATGTGACCAAAGCCGCTGAGGGCGAGGTCTTTGAGAAGCTCGCAGCCGAGACCGCCGGCGCCGACGACGAGGATGCGGCAGTCTTCTCGTAAGAATTGGCGGAGATGGGAGCCTGGCTCGAATCCTGGGCCGACAAGGTTGCCTGGGCGGTTGAAGAGGTAGTCCAGATCGCGCCAACGACCTTCAAGCTCTTCTTGTTCCATCTTTGTGATCAAATCCGATTATTAATTATTTCAATAATGGATGTTAATCAAGAAGATCAGTGTCCTTATATTTGTCTATATCATTCTATCGATTACAGATGAAGATGCAGTATTACGACACTACTGCCTTCTCATTGAAAGCTCAAAGATGAAAAGAGGCCTGCTCTAACACTGCTTTCAATGCCCTTTCCTGCTCCCTCTTCACCTGCATGATCGACTTTGTCTTCGTCTCTCCACCTCCACTCACACTGCTCTTTATCATGGCCGGCTTCCTAAACTTGTATGCCACCTCCTTCATCTCATTTCCACTCTCCTCTACTGTCACTGGTGCTACAGCCTCTCTTCCTCCTTTTCCCATCTTTGAAACTGTCTCCAGGGCCACTCTTGGCAACCAACCCTTGGGCATTTTCTTCTTCCCTTTCCCTTTGATAATAGACTCATCTACTGCACATACTGGCTTGGTGTCATCATCACTAAATGACAACAATCTCATCTTAAGTGATACCTTGACAGGGTGACCTGCTGGCACCATCATTGGTTCTTCATTGGTGTGCTGTGGCTGTTCCAATGGGCAACAGGTTGTGGTGGTTGTGTCGTCTCCCTCTCTCTCCTCAATTTCCTTCTCCTCTTTCTCCTTGACATGTATGTCTAAGTTGATATCCACAGATTTATCCTCTATTTGATCACATAAGGTACATGTATCATTGTTGTCACTGTCAATACGTGGCTCCTCCTCTTCTTCTTCTTCAGAAGAGGGTTGTGAATCAGAGTCGGAGATGTAGCCTGATTCCAATGGAGCCAGTGGAACTTCAGTGTCGTCAGAGCTACCACTGTAGACTTCCTTGTTTTGGACTTCCATTTCCGTATGTTTGTGTGTGTGTGTTTATAGAATGGGTAATTGATGTAGTATGGCTGTGAAGTTTGTTGTTAGAAGGAGGCTCTCTGGATGTTGCCCACCGAGCCAGCCAGCCATTTTTCATTTCGTGGTGGGCGTCGGTGGGGTTTCAAGGATGAGCTTCCTCGTTATTGCTGCATATTTTGATGAAATACAACGTGATGGATTGACCGATATGTCTAAGAAAGCCGGGAGGTATGCAACTGCTGCACAAGCAGCAAGAGAAACGATTGACAAACAATTAGATCACCTTCCCTGTCTTTGTGCGGCAAATAACCTCTTATACTGCTTCCTGGTGGAAGCTAGACGCATCAAAGAACAACAAGCTACAGGATACTCCAACAGCAACAGGAATTTCCAAGAGAATTTCACCGCCAATCTGAAGAGAGCTGCCGACTCAGTCAAAGATCAGGCTCTGCGCATCTACGATGGAACCACTGCTCAGAAAGTCCCTTATCTGGGCCCAATGATTGCTAAAATGATCAGAGAAGAGCTATGGTCTCTCTACCCACCAGAGCCTCCCAGCGAGGAAGAGTTGGAAGAAAGAAGACGCTTTGAAGACAGAGAAAAGGAACAGGCCAAGAGGAAACGACAAGCTGCAAAAGAAAGAGAACGGGCAGCTGCAGCAGGAGCTGACCCATCCACGTCTGCTATGAGAAGCATCTCCCCTAATCCCACCACCATCACCACCACCACCAACAACAACAACAACAACAACTCACCACCATCTTCATCAAAACCAAGAAAGAAGAGAGAAAGAAAACCAACCGAATACATCCCTGCCTTCGGATCAGCCAACTACGCCCTCATGCTCACAATGTATGAAGCTCAAGCAGGCCCTGAAAACAAAGAGCATCTATCCAAACAAGACCTCCTAGACAGAGCAGAGGCCAGTGGTCTCTCTAATATCCCTCTCGCTGGCAACAACCCCTCATTAGCAACTATACAGGGCGATCCCAGGAATTTCTACAATGGGTGGAGTGGGTTTAATAGTCAGTTGGTAAAACATGATTTGATGAGGGCTTGGTCTAACCCTAAAAAGATTCAATTGACTAGGAAGGGACTGGATTTAGCTGGCAGGTTGTATATGGATGCTATTGCTAGAGGTACTTTGAGACCCTTTCCTATACCATTTGATAATAATAATAATAATGGAGGAGGGGGAGGAGGATTAGAGAATATAGCACAACAGCATCAGCACCAGCAGCAGCAGTCTAAGAAGAGACAGAGCAAGGGCAAGAGTACTGATATTAGTGAGGAGCAAGTTAGGAGATACAGCCTTGACGTATCATTGGCCGACAGACTGAGGAAGAGAGAAGAAGATGAGTTGGCATCAGCAATGGCAGCAAGTCTTGGTACTGGTGGAGACAAAGAAGAGAAGAAGAAAGAGAAGAACCTGAAGGAGAAGAAGACACAAGGAGGCAAGAGGCGAGCTGTTTCTTTGTTCAACAATGATGATAGCAATGATGACAAAAATAATAATGATATTGACAATGCACCAAAACAAATCATTAGAAGCCGAAAGACTCAAATTATAGTAGTAGAAGAAGAAGAAGTAATTGACTTGCTTGATGATGACAACGACGATGCAGACGCCAATAAACACATTGTGGCAGCCCAGACACTCACCAGCACCACAACAAGAACAAAAACGGATGCAAATGTACTCTTAGAACTAGGCTACAGCAAGAGAAGATCACTTAGAGTACTACGTATGACCAAAGACATTGACCAAGCACTGGAAATTATTGACGCACTGAGCAGCAGTTCTGAAGCAGAAAAGGAGGAGGAGGAGGAGGCTGGACATGTACATGCAGCATCACTACAACGACACCAACCACAAATAACCAGTGACGACGGCGACAATGATGATGATGATAATGCAGCAGAAGAGGAGGAGGAGGGGGAAGGTAGATGCCCCAATAGAAATAAGAAACCCAAGAGATTGGTAGACTTTGTACCTCTCTTCTCACCAACACCCAAAGAGATAGAAGAAGAGAAGGAACGTGATCATCCTCCAGTAGAACGTAGAAGAAGAAAGAATACAGAGATTGACAATGACCACCACCACAACAACAACAACAACAACCCACCATCCCCTGTACCACCACCACCACCACAATCATCGTCTCAACAACTACACCAGCGATTGTGTATGTCTCCACCATCTAAACGACCTTTATCGCAACAGCCTCTATTTGCACCATCCCCATCCCAAACCAGTAGTCACCTCCTTCATATGGGACACATTAGAGGACATCAACCCATGACACTAGTTGGTCAACAACAACATAGTCAACAGAGAGGGTTTGCTAGCAACAACAACAATAATAACAGTGCTATTAAATTGCCTCCCCTTCCTCCTGGTGCATGTTTCAAAGATATTTATGATGTAGTCATGTTGGTAGATGGCAGAGAACAATATGCGAGAACTACTTCTATTACTTCTATTACTGCTACTACTACTACTACTAATAATAATAATAATAATGTCAGTGCAACAACAGCTGCTGGTGCCAGTAGAATAGCTGCTCTCCAGACCCATATTCAGACAATGACAAATAAAGGTATTAATGTAGAACATAGAATGCTACCCATTGGAGATGCCCTTTGGGTAGCTAGACCCAAGAATAATAATAATAATAATAACATAGTCACTGGTAGTGCTAGTGGTACTAATCTGACACATCATCACCACCATCAAGAATGGGTGCTGGACTATGTTTTGGAGAGGAAGTCCTTGGCTGATCTGGTAGGCAGTATCACCGGGGGTAGATACGAAAGTCAATGTTATAGCCTAAGAAGATGTGGACTGGACAATAGATTCTACCTAGTAGAAGGAGAAGTAGACAGAATGGCCAAACCTACTGATCAAAAGATGATTAGAACAAAGTGTGCAGAGATTGATGTGGAAGGTGATTTCAAGCTGTTGTGTAGTACTAATCACCAAGATACGTTTAGATTGTATGATAGATTGACAACTGCTATATATAGCCACTATGCTGATAAAACAGTGGTGGGCGATGATAGTAACGATGCTGATGATATTGATGGTAGGTTGATGACATATAGTGAATGGAAGGATCATGTAGAGATAGTGACCAAAGGAGCTACTACTGTACATGATCTATGGGGATTGATGCTGATGCAGATACCTGGACTGGGCCCTGAGACTATAAGTACACTAATACATCATTATCCTACACCAATGTCTTTATACATGGCGTACAGAGAGGTGAAGATGAGAGATGGAGGAGGGGGGAGGGAGTGGGTGAGTAGAGGGGAGAGGATGTTGGTGGGGCTGAAGCCAGGGGAGGGAGGGGGGGGAGGGAGGGAGGTGGGG
>Ga0209986_10005262_pt1 | contig 10772 bp, 9 predicted proteins | sample BlataG_FD_183168 | JGI IMG/M metagenome (GOLD analysis project Ga0209986, IMG submission 183168) | Deep subsurface microbial communities from Black Sea to uncover new lineages of life (NeLLi) - Black_00105 metaG (SPAdes) (version 2) | ecosystem: Environmental > Aquatic > Marine > Oceanic >...
CCCAGACAGAGGAGCGAGATATTCGCTGCTGAGGCATGTGACCACTATCTAAGCGAACGAGAGCAGACTCGGCACAAGAGTTGCGGTGTATGCGTTTATATCTGCCCGTTCGGGAGAAATCAGTGAGCAAAAACTTTTCTTGATAGTCTCCGCAGTTTGCTTTTCACATCTGTGTTTGATAAGCGGCATCAATTACCGGAGCGAAGAACCCGATCACAATTGGTTTCATAGCTATATTCACATCCTCAAAATAATTCAGGCGTTGCCCAACATGTCATAGATTTGAGAAGTCAGAGCGCCAGAAGCCAGGAGCTGGAACTTCATATGTTCCGCTATCGCAAGCCAGGCACATTACTCTGTGAACCTCCCATTATCTCTCGATGCGGAAAGCTTATGCACACTTTTCTCTAGCCACCCTATCCTTTCCACTTCCCTTGTGTCAAACTCGGGAACATAAGGTTTAATATCCAAAAGGGGGGTCCCATCCACAATGTCCACATCTTGAATATGGAGCATGTTCCTTTCAACCTTAACGAGGCACACTACCGAGATGCCAATAGAGTTGGGTCTACTGGGGCCCCGCATAGCAAAGACTCCATGCGTTTCGTTATCCATGTAAGGATTTGCTATCAATGCCGACCTTTTGGATAAGTGAAAGTGGTATAGCAAAATAATGTGAGAAAAACCTTCGACATCTTTCAGACCTTCAGCATATTCCGGGAATATCTCGACTATCCCATTGATACCTTTAGCCCCTGCAGGCTGTATAGGTGTCCCTTTGGGTTCCTTGAACGGAGAATGAATAACTCCGATTGGCTTGTACTTTATCTCATCCATGCTTTCGCCCTTTGGCATAGGCGAGCCTCAATGTTGCCCCCAGATGAAGGAAGGGGAATCGTTGCCCCTAAGATCTATTTAATTTTAGCACACAGCATAGGTTCAATGAATTGGAAAAGAGATAATCGCAAGGCAGGATTAATAGCGAGAAGTTTTGCTATACTATAAATAAAGATTAGCCTTATGAAAGACGTAAATAAAGCCAAGCAGCGGATAGCAGAGCTGCGGGAAACAATTAATTACCATAATTACCGTTACTACGTGCTGGACAGCCCTGAAATCAGCGATGCCGAGTACGATGAGCTGATGAGGGAGCTCAAGCAGCTTGAGGTTGAGCATCCTGAGCTTGTTACCCCGGATTCGCCGACGCAAAGGATTGGAGCACCTCCTGTAGAAGCGTTCGGAGTTGTCGAACATCCCCAGCCCTTGTTGAGCCTGACCAATGCTTTTTCTTACGAAGAACTGGCAGCCTGGCATAAAAGAGTAAGCAAACTTTTAGGCGAGCGCCAGTTTGACCTTGTTTGCGAGCCCAAAATTGACGGGCTGGCAGTAGCTTTGACTTACGTTGATGGCTTGCTCGCCACAGGAGCAACCAGAGGGGATGGCTACCGGGGTGAGGACATCACCCAGAACTTGAAAACCGTCAGGAGTATCCCCCTCTCCGTGCCCAAGGAAGCTCCGCCCAGATTTGAAGTCCGGGGCGAAGTTTATCTTCCCAAAGCTGGCTTTAAAAAGCTTAACGAAGAAAGGGCTAAAGAGGGGCTGCCGCTTTTTGCCAATCCCAGGAATGCCGCTGCTGGTTCGGTAAGGCAATTCGATTCCAGCATCACTGCCAAGCGCCCTTTGGATATATTCATCTATGCTCTCGGTTGGACTGAAGGCAAGGCGGTGCCTGACACTCACTGGGAAATCATGCAATACCTCAAGTCCCTGGGCTTCAAAATAAACCCCAATATTGCCCTACACCACTCCCTCGATGAAGCGGAGAAATATTATCAGAGCTGGGTAGAAAGCCGGGAAAAATTTCCTTACGAAGCTGATGGCATAGTGGCAAAGGTCAATTCTATTGCTCTTCAGCAAGAGTTGGGCACTGTGGCTCACGAGCCAAGATGGGCTATGGCCTACAAGTTTCCCGCTGTCCAGGGCACCACAAAGCTACGTGATATCGGCATAAATGTGGGGAGGACGGGGAGCCTCAATCCTTACGCTATTTTAGAGCCAGTTCGAGTCGGCGGTGTCGTTATAAGTTCGGCGGCGCTGCATAATGAAGAAGATATCCATCGTAAAGATATCCGCATCGGCGACTGGGTTGTTGTGCAGCGGGCTGGTGAAGTTATACCCGAGATAGTCGAACCTATTGTCAGCCGCCGTACTGGCGAGGAGAAAATCTTCTCTATGCGCGAAAAAACCTGGGAAATTTACAAGCAAAGGAAAGACATCTCAGGGAAAGAAAAACCTCCGGATTATCCCGTTTGCCCAGTTTGCGGTAGCGAGGCGATAAAGCCCGAGGGTGAAGCCATGCATCGCTGCACCAATGCTGCCTGTCCCTCTCAAGCCCTGGAGAGAATCAAACACTTCGTCAGCCGCGGGGCCATGGATATAGATGGCGTTGGTGAAAAGCTATGCCGGGCTTTGTTCGAGGCCGGCCTGGTCAAGGATGCTGCCGATTTATACTACCTAACCAAGGAGCAACTTCTCAGTCTGGAGAGGATGGCAGACAAAAGTGCCTCCAATGTGCTTAATTCCATCAAGGGAAGCAAGAAAAGACCCTTAGCCCGGGTTATTTTTGCCCTGGGAATCCTGCATGTCGGTGAGCAATACGCCGAACTACTTACGGACCGCTTTAGTAGTATAGGCGAGCTGGCTAAAGCGAGTGAGGAAGACCTTTCAACCATTAAATCTATCGGCCCCAAGATAGCTCAAAGCATCGTTGCCTTTTTCAGACAGAAAGAAAACAAGCAACTTGTTAAAAAGCTACAGAAGGCTTTGAAAGAGTCGGAAAGAGAGAAAGCCAAGGAAGCCCAGCCTGAGGAGTTACCTTTAGCCGGACGGGAATTTGTTTTTACAGGGAAGCTGGAATCCCTCTCCCGTTCAGAGGCAGAAGCGAAAATAAAAGCTCTCGGTGGCAAAGCTGGCTCGGATGTGAGTAAGAAGACCTCCTACGTGGTGGTGGGGGCTGAGCCTGGCTCCAAGCTGGCCAAAGCAGAGAAGCTAGGGACAAAGACGCTGAGCGAAGCTGAGTTTCTGAAATTGCTGGATAAGGCCGCAGGCAAACTATAGAAACTCTCCTGGCTCCACGTTCACCTGGTTTGCGCAGTCTTTCGAAAAGAGTGTCAAGGCCAGATTACACGATAGTCAGAATTGTTGGGGTACTGCTCGCTATCTTGTTCCGCCCCCTGCAAAGGCGGAGATAGCGAAATGAGCCTTAGTCAAGAGACAGCTAGATCCTGGCTACTGTTGCTCCCCTTTCTGTCTTAGCGAGGCTTTCTCTGCAAGTAGTCGATTCGCAAGTATACGGTTGCGGCAAGTGAGCAAACTTAACGGTAACCCTCATACCGGGTTGTCAACCGTTGGCTCGGAGCTGACTGTTCTTACATCTTTCCACCTAACCACGCCTGAGCCTATACCCGGAATGCGACAGGGTACTAGTGGTCCGACTGCAATCACATTGGCGCCTTCCTCCGGGGCAACCTTACGAGTACTGCCTGTGTCCACTACCACCTGAACAGCCTCCGGGCTTCACTCCAGCAAAGTCAAGGAGCCAGAGGCAATGGCCTCCCCAACCGAGTCTGTAGCTCTTGCCTCGATGTAAATGGTGTCTCCGTACAAAGCGTCATAGTACAGATAAGTATCCCCGTAGTAGCTTTGAGATATAGAACCTGAATCACGCTTTACCGCCCAGTTTACCTTTAGAACCACATTGGTGACCGGGTAGTTGCCCCCGCTGCTAATGTCCTTCCCCCAAAAATCGATAGTGACGGTACAGCCGGTACATGTCTCACCATAAAAACTGCACTCCCAGTTAGCCAGCCAGCCAACCTCTAATACTTCTTCAACGTAAACGTACTCTGATTCACACTGACAATCATCGGTGCATTCTTGACCTTCCGGACAAGGTACGGGAGGGATGCCCGCGGCAGGATTTCCCGGATCGCACTCTTCACCGGGCGACAGAATCCCGTCTCCACAATAAACAGTCGGGGTTTGGCATGTACAGTTGATACAATATTGCCCCTCGGAACACTGGCCGCCCTCTATAGTCTCCAGCTGATCACAACACTCATTTTGCCCTAAGTCATTAGGCGTTTGAACTATTCCATCTCCACACCAGGTTTCAGAACAGTTTCCACCACATGTACAGTCCTCGTTACACGTGAGGGGAGCCCCGCCAGGGCAGTCGGGACAGCGAGGACAAGCCTTTGCACATTCTTTGTAAGGGTCGCATTGCTCTCCCGGATCTAACTTGCCATCACCGCATTTAGGCCCATCTTCATCTGTTATTGCAAAGTCCAGTTCGCAATTTGCATTTTTTTCACCGTATATATTATCCTCTGGTCCGATGACCATTGCAGCCCATGTTTTGTCTCCCACAGTTACCTTTCTGACGCGCTCCCCGTCTTTCTTAACAGTGATTTCTTCCGTTGCTGTTTTGCCTACTACGATCAGGCGTATCTCATTGTCCTCATAGATAATATCTTCATGTGGATCATGATGGGCGTTCGGGTGACAGTAACCTGCCCCATAAAATGTTGCATTAATACTCCAGGTATGGCCACCGCAACCCCTCGTAATTTCAAATGACTCCGGGTACTCAATAGAATAGCGGTGCTCATCTTTGATCAGAAGGAGGGGAACATAGTGTTTACAATCTTTGGGACCACGGGTCCCCACCTTGACAGGGTCGTATTTCACTTCTGCTATTAACTCAACGGTCGAATCCTCATGATGATCGTGCGTTAAGTCTGAAACTTCTGTGAGTATAAATGGGTTTGCAACCTTAGCCCATGTCTTCTTGAAATCTGTATCAAGGCAACTTGGGTAAAAAACCTGCCTTGGTGTTAGCGACCAACTAGGATGATCAAAATTTACAACTGCGGCCCATACGTAAATTTCTATCTTGTTTTCTTTTTTGCAATCCCACGTCTGAGCCGAAAGCGCCAAGTTGAAACTAATCCTAGTCTTCTTATTCAGCCAATTCAGCTGTCTATTCACCCAGAAACCGTACATCTCAGCATCCACTTTATACCATGGCGCATTAGGTATCGTCTTGTAGCCTTTTGGTTTGAAAAGAGGGTCGCCATTAATCTTGACGCCACAAATTCCCAGCTGCTGATCATCCGTAAACACACCCATCTTTCCGGGCTTGTATAATATCTCCACAGGCACCAATAATATGTCGCCTATATTGGTTCGATAGTCAGACTCATGAGGAAATTGAATTAGTACATCTGCCTTGCCAACTTTGTTTGCCGAAGCGACTTTGTCAATAACCCAGTCAATTGCTGTAATAATACCAACAACCGTCATAATGGTTGCAAACGCAATAGGAGAGCCATGAACGTCAATTGCATAGCTATCAAAATCCCTTCCAATCTTTCCTGGCAGCTCAATGCTAAACCCCTGCGATTGATGGGCAGCAAGGAACCCACCAGATATGTTGAAACTGGATACATGGTATTCATCGAAGATAGTGAAGGTACGTATTTCAAATAGGATATCAGCGTGATCTTTCTTACTCTTAATCTCAAGTTCTAATACGGTTTTGTTAGATGCTAACTCATATCCGGATGAGAGAATCTTTATTTCCTCGAAAACAACCTCACTCAAATCGACTTCGGGATCTGATGTATCTTCGGGAAGGAAAAAGATCTCAGAGCTAGCAAGAAGGCCTTGATAAGATAGATCCTGCTTGTCATACTCAATTTCACTTCTCTTATTCTTATGGTCAAGTCCATCTTCAGCACGATAGGTTCCAATTTCAGGTGGATTTTCCAGTATATCTTCCAATGAGAAGCCTCCTTCTTGCTCAGTCTTATTGAAGGCTATCGTGTTTGAAACCACAATGGGCGCCTCTCTTTCTCGAGTAACATATGCTGCTTTCCATTCTCCTTGCTTCAAGTGTCTAATTGATACTACAAAGCTATCTATACCACCTTCGAATATCTGATGAATTGTTTCTTTACTGCTTAGCACAAGAGATCCATGAACACCCTCAAGTTGATACTCTGCTTTGTATTTACTCACACTAATCTCTATTTGATTCTCATCAAGTTGATCAATTTCTATCAATGGACTAGGTGATATCAGATTGGAATACTCCTCTGCTGTAATTTCAGTAGTTATCTCAGTCGGCTCAAAATACAACGACGGATTCTTATCGGCGGTCTGAATTTTATCGATGAAATCAGAATCTGTCGCTTCTTCGAAGAGTTCTCTGCCAATCCATCTGCTGGTAAGAATGGTATCTCTTAGGGCTTCTTGCTCAAGAACAGAATTGGCATTCTCCTTATCTAGCCATTTCTGAATGCTCTCCTTCGCTATGGCTTCGAGGGTCGCCGAACCGAGATGACCTGAAAGGTCAGAAAAAACAGCAGAATCAAATAAGCTGAGCTCTGCAATACTCAATTCTCCAGTTTCAACATCATAACCTAGAGTTGAGCTACTGTCTTTCGCAAAATCTGTTATGACGGTTTTGATTGCTGAGACAACATCATTACCCGAGACGAGAGAAGGCAAATCGCTTGTCCCATACTCTGGTATCGCAAGGTTGAATGTATCACCACGTGGGGAAACCGCTGAAGCTGTTGCAGCAACGGCATTTTGCAGGTCCTCTTGAACAACATCAACATCATACACACCGACCAATATCGAATCTTGTGATCTAACCTCCATTCCGTCTTTAAGGTAATTCATGGTCAATGTAGCCGGATATATGCCTGCTTTAACATCTTCGGTAATGATTTCCGCCTCGAATTCCTTTTCATCACCTCCCATTATTACATTCTCTGGAAGAGCAACAACAGATACATTCTCCGTCGCATATTCAAAGATACCCGTGTATTCTAAGAATGAAATGCTTTCCAGAGTAATACCAGATTCAGGTGGAGCTTCAATATCGATGGAAAGACCTCCGATTCCCTGATCTGCTCCATTCTTTATGGTAAATATTACACTATTGCTTCTATTACTTAGGAGCGAAACACTATAGCCAAGTATTCTGGAATCTAATGCGGTACGAAACAGCCAGGGATAGTCTGGGTCAGTAACGTTTAAAATGCCCACTTCTATGACTCTGAGCATAACAGTAGACTGGAGACTCTGTTCTCCGCTGGCATCTTGGTAATTCGTAGAAAGACTCAGATTATGAAACCCAGGGGTCACGTTAGTGGCTGAAAACGAAAACCTTCCAATGGCAATATCTCCTGCCTCGATACTCCCGAAATCGAAAGTATCGTCGATTGGATCAATCCCAATGCCTTCAGAGCTGTTCAATGCAGCTGTTACATCCTGTGCATCTGCATCGCCCCGATTCGCCAAATAGATGTCGACGGTAACGTCGTCATTACAGAAGGCTGTTATATCGTATTCTTCACCCCCTGTATTAACCCTATCAGGCTGGACAACCATGCTTAGAACGATTTCGCTCCTTTCTATGGGCCCTCCGCATGTGCAAGAAGCCGTGCTTACCATGGCGATTACTAAGAGAAGGCTCAGGGCCTTCCAAAATAGATTTCTAGATTGCATGACGAATTACCTCCTTTTCAGAATCTTTTCCTCTATCGAGCGAACATTCCCTATCGTCTCCCAGCCACGGTCGGTCGAAGCAGTCAAAACCAGGGTCAAGAACAAGGTTCCTGCCCAGGCTATAGATAATCCTACTCTCATCTGCTTCACGGCTCCTCCTTTTTGGACATCACTTCAAACAGGTCAGGTTTGCTGTGGAACAGAAAACAGCCGAGCACATCTGATTATGTATGCTCGGCTGAGCATCACGCCAACTACTGCAAACCCGTGACGTCCACATTGGACCCATCCCCAAGCATGTTACCCCTGAGGCACTATCTCTCGCAACACAGCCTCTCTAAGTAACTGCTCTTACGAGTATCATTATACCGCTATCTAGGAGATTGTCAATAGTCTTTGGACGGTGTCCAGGACATATTATGAACCTGAGGAGTCACAAAACGTCAGAATGTTAAGGAGGCCCAGCCATCTTTTAGCATGTGACAGATTATTGGACCAACGTATACAACCTTGATTCCCGCATCCTCAAGTGCAGCCGTTATCTTCATTCTATCTGCGCACCATTTGCAGGCCATAACCTCAATCCCGGCTTTCCGTAATTCATCGATTCTCCCCCGAACCTCCATATCATGGGCGGCAATCCTTTCTGAAGGGCCAAAGATGATCAACTTCACTTCATCCATCCACCTATTCTTAATTGCATTCAATGGATATACGAGGCCAACCTCTAAGGCAACTTCTCTATCACCACTAGTTAAGATAACGAAAACTTTCGTTCCCATGATATGCCTCCTTTTCTGATTCCAGCCGAATCGCCACGTTCAACACAATAAGGCTTTGGCACTTAATTGTCAAAGTCTTAGCGTGAAGGAACATTCATGTGCAGGAACACATAGATAACCCTGCATGTTTCGGCATTGTGAACCCCTAGTACGCATCTCTGATGTGAGGGGCAAAGCATAGCTGCACTTTTAGCCAATCTGCGTAGTGACTTGTGTTCTACTGATGCATTCCGTATGACCTCAGCTCGCCAACTGAATAGCTATAACTGACAAGCGGTGATAGCAAATCCTGGAAGGAGCCCAAGAGGAAAGACAACAACTAATGCCTATTCCCCTATCGTCCGTACTTCAACTTTGCATATAGAAGTAGCGCGACGAGAACCACCCCTATTGCATTCCAAAGGATAACTGGAATCAGCCTGAGAGAAATCCCATAGGCCAGCCAACAAATCATACCCACCAAAAGCAATATGGTGAAAAGTTCACTTATCTCACGAGCACTTTTCAATTGGAAGACACGAACCAGTTGCGGAATCATGCTACATGTTACCAGCGCTCCAGCGAGCAAACCGAGAGACTGTTCTAATTGCAAGACTGACCTCCTTATGGTGTTCAACTAGACTTAGATTGATTATAGCAGTGCGTGATGATTGCTTCCTGCCCAACTAGATCCGCAAACAGAAAGCAAATGTCATCTCACTTGCACAATCCATCGGTTTGTTACCTGATATCCTCGCTTACCTACAGAAGCGTCCGCTACCCAATCTCTGCGGCCCGGCAGGCAGCCCCCAATCTCCGATCCCCAGTCCCCCAAATGCATCTCTATTTGTCTCTACTAGTCTCCAAGTATCTGCAGTCTCCTTGAACTTTGACATTTGGACTTTGTTTCAGCTTTGCCCTTTGGCATCTGAAGTTCGTTGCTGTCCCCAATCTCTAATCTCTACGAATCTCCAGCAGTCTCCATTGCATCTCCATTGTGTGTCTACTGTATCTCCAGCAATCTCTACTTATCTCCACCAATCTCCGTGAATCTCTAATTGTCTCTACTGTATCTCTAATCTCCTCGGCGAAAACGCGACATTTTCCCCTTGTTCGAATGCAGAATTCATGCTAATTTGTGCTTAGAACCCGTGTGCTACCCTGACAAATCATATCCCGCAGGTGAGGCTTCCCGGAACGTGACTGCAAACCAAACACAGACTAAAAGGAAGCGCGGCGGCCAGAAAGGCAACCGGAATGCCCGCAAACATGGCTTCTATTCCGGTACCCTTAGCCCCGCCGAAACATCCCAACTGTGGAACATTACCAATCTGGAAGGCGTCGACCCTGAAACAGCGTTCATTCGCGTCAAGTTACAGTCTTCTCTTCACCACGACCCTAGTAACCGCCGCGTAATCAGAGAAGCCTCCAGATTACTCGTAAAATGGTATTCTGAAAACTACGGGTTGGACCCAACCAACCGCAACTACGTGAAAGCTGTTGTCGAGAATCTTTTGGAAACTGCCTCCCTGCGCCAGTCTGCCGGACTGCAGAGTTCGCAAAACCAAATGCGAGGCCGACGAAACGAATCGTGTGTACTTCAAGAATTAAATCCGCCGCCTTACGTATGCAAAAGAGCCATTGAACTTCAGAAAAGATAGACATTTTTACAAAACGAATCATCCCGGCTTGCCAGCGTCAGCCCGCCAGCCCCTCATGGCTCGTAAAAACAAATGGCAAACCGACGAAACGAATCGTGGTACCTTAACAACTGAATCTGCCGGAGGTAGTGGCCTTGCGTATGAAAAAGAGTCGTCGAACTCTTGGAAAACAAGTCATTCTTACAAAACGAATCATCGCGGCTTCCCCGCGTCACGAGGACCAAGCTGCCTGATACTGGGGCATACTGAACGAAATAGACCATTGCATATAGTGTGTGGCATAATAGAAGGAGAGTTGCTCATTATTACGGCATGTGAACCTAGCCTTGAGGAGTGGAAACCTGATTGGAAGACAAGGAGATAGTTAAATGGCTGACAAGTGTTTTTTTTGCAAGGGTAAGGTAGTCCAAGAAAAGGTTAATGTAGATTTCCGCTGGGGAAAGGATTTGATAGTTATTGAAGGTGTTCCTGCGATGGTGTGTCGCCAGTGCGGTGAGAAATATTTTGATGCCGAAGTCTACAAGGAAATGGAAAAACTGGCGAAAGGCAGAATAAAGCCACTCAAACGTCTGACTATTGACGTTATCAAGTTTGAGCATCCTGTGCCTGCTTGATGGTAGCAAAATTTGATGAAGCTCATTGTCGGGCTGGGGAATCCCGGTAAGACTTACGCCCATAACCGCCATAATGCTGGCTTCCGGTGCCTGAATTACTTTGCCAGGCTTCATTCTATCCGCTTCGACCACAGGCAATGCCGGGCTAGAGTAGG
>Ga0209986_10005263_pt1 | contig 10771 bp, 11 predicted proteins | sample BlataG_FD_183168 | JGI IMG/M metagenome (GOLD analysis project Ga0209986, IMG submission 183168) | Deep subsurface microbial communities from Black Sea to uncover new lineages of life (NeLLi) - Black_00105 metaG (SPAdes) (version 2) | ecosystem: Environmental > Aquatic > Marine > Oceanic >...
CAGGTACAAGTCGGGTAGGATATGGTAGCGACCAATCCAGTAATGGCTATATGCGTAGTGTCACTTTCTCAGGATGGCTAGTATACCAACCACGATAAAGCCAATTCCCAGGATCCATCGCAGCAAGTCGGGTACAGCTAGAATCAATATTCCAATAACAATCGCTATTATCCCCATCCACAATCCAGTTATTCTAGGCATGATAGTCCTTTACCTTCTTTGCTGAATTTAAAGCTATAGTTCCATTATGATTAATGAAGTGTCAGAAAGTCAATAGCCTGTCCCAAATCCACCATCTGGGCTTTGAAGCTAGCATTACTCAAATTGCCCCCGGTTTAGAGCCAGAAAATAACTGCGTAAGTCTAGATATGAAACTCGACTATGTCGCCATCTTGAAGGACATGTCCCTTGCTAATCCTCTGCCCATCATACTTTCCTGAGCCCCAAACGACAGCATACTTCAAATTCTGATAGAAGTCCTTATGCAGGCTCTCAGCAGCTTCTTCCAGTGTGCTGCCCTTCTCCAGTACCATAGGGTCAGTCAGGTCGGCCTTGCTGCCGGGGGTCTTGGTATAAACCCGGATTATATTCAGGGCTTGATAAACTGCTCTTTTAAACTCCTCCAGGCTGCGACCTTCCCTGGCTGAAATGGAAACCAGGGGAAACAGCTTGGCATATTGCGAACGCAAGCGCTCCCAATTATCGTTCGAACCTGCCAGCTCATTCTTGTTCCCCACGATTAACATTTTCCGGGGATAACTCCCCGGAGTTGCTTGTGTCCCATCATCTGTTAAGGGCTCTATTCTGGCCTCTCTCAGCCCTTGAAGAGTTGCCTCTACCTGGCTTATTGGCTCCAGGGATAAATCTATTACAATAGCAATGAGGTCGGCGTTTCTCAGGGCATTTGCTAATAGGATTCTCACTTCTTTGTGCCCGATGGGCGGCGTATCCACAAGTTGTATCTGGATATCCTCCAACTTCATCATACCCGGCACAGGGGTTTTAGTGGTGAAGGGATATTCAGCTATTTCTGGAATAGCCTCGGTTACCACCGCCAGTAGCTGTGATTTTCCGGTATTGGCTGGCCCTACTAACATTACCTGTCCGGCGCCCTCCCGATTAATATAGAAGCCTGATCTCCGGGCTGTGGCGTACTTTTTTTCTGCCTCTTGCGAAAACCTGGCAATCTTCCGCCTTAGCCCGGCATGAAGCTTATCGGTGCCTTTATGCCTGGGCATAATGGCAAGCATTGCTTGCAGGGCGGCAATTTTTTCCTCTGGCTCCTTGGCTGACCTGTATCTCTTCTCAGCCTCAAAATACTGTGGCGGTAAATTCGCTGGCATATAACTAATTTTAACATTATGCCCTTTCTATCGAAACATCCAGTGCTCTTTCCCTTCCTTCACAAAACGAGGCTGGTTAGCTTCGATTTATACCGCTAAGTAACTTTTAGTTTTTGGTGGTGAAAAGTTCGTTAGCAAAATATGAAATAATTCAGAGAATAACGGACTTCAATAAAGACAAGGTGAAAGCCAACTTAATTAAAAGGTGTGGTCTGCTCAGAATGTAGAGGTCACAAATATTGACAATGCTATTATGTGTGATTAAAGTATCATCAATGTGCTTAAAAAAACAATTTTCTATATTGTTCTCTGAGATAACGGGATGTAAGAAATGCCTGATAGGATAAAGTTTTCAAAAGAAGATATCGGCGGTGAAATACTGCCAATACTTACGACCGGACTGTATAGAAACAAGCTGGATGCTTTGCGTGAATATATACAGAATTCTATTGATGCAGAATGTAAGGAAATTGAATTAGTAATAGATCCTGACACAATCATGGTTGACGATGATGGCTACGGAATGAGCTTTGACGAAGCAAAAACCGCAATAAAATTAGGAATCTCTGAAAAAAATCCTGAAGAAGATGTTGGATTTAGAGGGATAGGCATATATAGTGCGTATAACTTATGCGACTGTCTAGATATATATACGAGGTCAGAATCTGACAAACATTGTAATTTAATACACATTGATTTTAAGAGTGCCAGGCGGGCATTAATCGAAGACCAAGAGCGGAAAAAGCAAAATATGCCTACCAATTTATACCTAGAAAAGTTATTGGAGGAAATAGTATATGTTGATGTAGACCAAGAAAATACGCTTACTAAGGTCGGAACAAGGGCTATTATGAGCGATCTTTTAGATGAGGTGTATAAAGAGCTAAACGATTGGGAAAAGGTGGTAGGATATCTTAGAGACGTTGTGCCACTACCGTTTCAGGAAGATTTCAAATATGCATCAGAGATTCAAGAGAGGCTTGAAGAAGCCGGTCATAATGTAGTCACGGTTACGTTACAAATTGGCAATACACGTGAAGAAATCACAAGGCCATATTACAATGCGATGTTTGCCCATGGAGGAAAACATTCGCCAAAGTTTTTTGAAATATCAGATGGGAAACAACGTTATGGATTTGCATGGGTTTGTATAAATGATGCAAGGCGAGTTCTAAAGGATACAATACTTAGAGGATTGTTAATAAAAAAGTTTGGTTTCTCAATTTCTGACCGTAATTATTTAGAGCCTTATTTTGCTCGTCCAGTATTTAATCGACGTATAACTGGAGAAGTTATTATTCAAAATAAGAAGCTTATACCAAATGCAGCGAGAAGCGATTTTGAACACAACTCGACAAGACAAGGTTTTATACAAGCGTTACCTAAATTTATAAAGCAGTTGTCTGAATGGGCCAATACTATTCAAGAAGAAGCCAAGGCTAGGGATATTCTGGGTTACGTCTTAATAAATTTAAGAGAGATAAATAATAAGCTACCATCTATAAGGCGCGATAAAGAAGCGCTTCTAGAAGTTAACAACTATCTATACTATTTCCAACATGAACTTAGACCTCACAGGACAACCCTGAAGCGAATAGAAAGTAGCAGCTACGAAGAAGCAGATACCTTGTTAAATGAATGCAAAGAAATTGTAAAATCAGCCCTTACTCAAAAAGTAGAGGATCAAGAAAAGATAGAGCAACAAGTAATAAGGTCAATACAAAGAGAGGCTGCTGAACTGACAGAAGCTGAAGAGGAAACAAAAGAAGATATACCCAAGGATATTATAGAACTAATACAAGCGTATGGTATAAGACTACCAGAAGAAGTAACCGAATTGTTAAGGTTGTTGGATGATAACTATCTAAAGGCTATTCTGAATAGGAAAGAATACACTGAAATGATCAAGGAGTTAAAAGATTTCCTAGATGAGCAAAGTGAGATCTAGCTCTTTCACTGCTTCGTCTGCAAAAAGAATCGTGAGGGAAACCTGGAATACTCCATTCTTAGAGTATATTCATAATCAATACAGAGTAAAATACAGATATTTCGGGCTACCTGGCCCCAACATAGAGGATGTTCGCTTGTGGAAAAATATGATTGAAGAGGTGGTAGCTTTCGAATTACCTCCTTTAGGTGTAGATGGAAGATCGGATATTATACAACTAAGGGCAAACTTAAAGAAATTAAAAATTCTTCATGTAGTATATTGCGGGAGTTTTGAAGATGTTGTAATAAGAAGAAAGGACATGGAGGGGCAGGAGTACAAGCAGGATAGATTAATCACTCTTTATAATCTAGATTTCTGCGATGAAATAAGTAGTTATGTTGCAACACAAGAACCAGGGCAAAAAAGATTAAGATATGAGGCGATTCGGGTAATTCTATCAGATCAAAAGCAATGCTATCGTAGTAGAAATGATGGCCAACCTTGTTATTTCATTATATTACTGACTGTCAGAAATCAAATTGAAGCGGAAAGGGTCATAGAGTACATGAGTCGTGATAAGCCGCTGGAAGATACTCATGCATATTTTCTAAGTTGTAGCAAGAAACATGGAATCCCTCCAAGTGGATCTGTAATGGGTACTCACGCTTGGGCAATTAAAGCACTGCTATATGATTTTTTAATAACAGATTTCAAGGGAAATAATATTGATTCACTGCTTTTCCCAATAGTGAAATACAGGGGGAAACCCATTGTGAAGCCGGGAGAACCACGTATTGAAAGTCCAATGTTTCATTGGATGCTTCTATGTAAATTCGGCTCAGAGGAAAACCCATCGCCTAGAGTGTACCCCCAAGAGTTTCTTAAAGAAGTGAATTCTCTAAGTGTAGTAGGTTCAAGGATCAGCATTTCGACTGAGCCAGAAGAAAATTTGAATAGGACCCAGCAAATCCATCCTGTTGAGTGGTTTAAACAATATGAATCAGCGTTTGTTTCAGGTGGAAGATTGATATAAGGTATTTGAAGAAAATAGTGGAAAAAGATGCATTGGTCACTTTAATTGAAATCTAGTAAGCCATGAAGAACAAGCGCATTTTATTAATAGAGCCTGGATATAAAGTAAAATACCCCCCTCTAGGATTGATGAAAATATCCACATACCACAAGAGGAGGGGTGACGAAGTCATTTTTTATAAAGGTACTAGAGCCTCTGTTAGAGACCAGCATTGGGATATTATATATATAACAACTATGTTCACGTTTTATTGGAAACAAACGATTGAAACTATCAAATTCTACCAACGCGGCAAGATAAAGCACAATATAAAAATAGGTGGCATACTCGCCTCTCTGCTAAAAGAAGATGTAAAAACAGAAACAGGGATTAATCCTCATTTTGGACTATGGGATGAAGTCGACAGACTTCCGCCTGATTATTCGCTGACTAATAGCGTATATAATTACGCTTTGAATAATGCGAGCATAGGTTACATGACTAAGGGGTGCAAGAATAAATGTGCATTCTGCGCAGTACCATTCTTGGAACCGGAATACGTTGATTTTATTCCGTTAAAGGGACAGTTGAATAAAGATAAGAGAGACCTGATTTTATTAGATAACAATGTGTTGGCCTCTTCACAGTTCCCAGAAATCATTAAAGAAATTAAAAGATGTGGATTTAAAAGAGACGCAAGACATTATAATGCATACCGACACGTTGATTTTAATCAAGGGTTAGATGCTAGGTACCTCTCGGAAGATAAGATGGCGCTACTAAGTGAACTACCAATAAGGCCATTACGAATAGCATTCGATGATGTAAAGTATGAAAAACTCTACACTGAAAAAATACGCTTAGCTCACAAATATGGGATAAAACACTTATCAAACTATATATTATTCAATTTCGAGGATACCCCTGATGATTTCTATTATAGGCTTAGGTTGAATATTGAATTAAACGAGGAGCTAGGCTTAAGCATTTTCTCATTCCCGATGAAATACATACCACTTGATGCGAAGGATCGAAAACACATAGGCCCAAATTGGACTAAAACCCGCCTAAGGGGTATACAATGTATATTACATGCTACTCAGGGCGTTGTTGGGCCTAAAAAGAGCTTCTTCGAAGCAGCCTTTGGCCATAACGTCGAGGAATTTAAACACATTATTGAACAACCGGAAGAGGCTATTTTTTACCGTAGCAAAATGAAACCTTTTGAACCTATTAAAGAATCTGTTTTACTGTAATTAAATGAAGAGGAATATTTAGACAGTCAAGAACGGCTGAAAATCGGGCAAGGTCTTTATTCTTGACGGCTGACAGAGCGGACAGACAATGAGAACCCGGGGAGCTGATATAGCTCCCCGGATTATTTTCGATAGAATTGTGATTTTTGACTATTGACATTTTAATTAAAAGATACAAGAGATTTGTGGTTAAGGGTGGGAGTTGGTAAACCCTGGGACTCTTTTGTAGGCTGTTTAGCTTCGATTTGTGCCGCTAGGTCACTCTTGGTTTTTTAGGGTGGTGCAAAGTTCGTTAGCAAAAATGTTAGCAAATTCGAATTAGTGGTATGACCTAAAGTCGTGGTATGTGTAAATGCCTGTGCAAGTACTATTGAAACTGGCCATCAATCGTCCGCGGCCCTCGGCCGACCTGGTTCACGTCTTATCCCGTGAACAAAGTAGTGGATTCCCTAGTGGACATGCATTCTTCATTGTAGTTTTCATACTTTTTTCCTTCGAGGTTCGCAAAGCATATTCAACGGCGATAGGGGCAGGGATTACTGATCCCCGCCCCTATCGTTGCCGGATGCTAGCTGTTCTAGTCTTCGACAGCCTCTTGCTCCGGCGCGTTCTCAGCACCATCTACCTCAGCAGCATCGTTGCCAGTCTGTTCCGTCTGCAGAATCTCTCCGTTACCAGCGTCCACCTTGACGTCCATGCCGTTGCCCAGTTCTACGCTATATACCAGCACGCCGTTCTCTGTATCAAGCTCCGTCTTGACGACAGTGGTTCCTGGATTGGCCGCAAGAGCAGCCGCTTCAGCCTCAGCACTGCTGATAGTAGCTATAGCCTGCAGAGCCGCCGCTTCATCAGCCTCGCTCATGCCCTCGTACTGCGACTCATCCACAGTGATAGAACCCGTGTACTGGGGCTGCTGCTCGTCAACCTCGTTTTGGTCGCCCGCCTGTTCTTCAACGTTGTCCAGGTCCGGGCCACTTATGTTATCTTCAGCAGAACTAGCGTCTGAGCTTAGTACAGCAGCCTGTGTCGGACTGGTATTGGCCGGCATCCCGGCACAACCTGGTATCACAACAAGGCTCACCAGTAAGAACATGCCAGTGAGGACCGCAGCGATGTTGCTTCTGGTCGGCACCTTCTTTAGCATTCTGTTTCACCTCCTTTCTTTTGTATTTTGTTATAAGTATACCAAAGCAAAGATGGGAAGAACGTGGGAATGGTATGGTATTTAGATGTTAACTATGGGGGAGTATGACAGTAAACGTCGAGCCTTTCCTTAAAGCGGAGCGAACGGTTATTCTTCCGTGATGTAATTCAACAATTGATTTGCAGATGGCAAGTCCCAGACCGTACCCCTTGGTCTGGGAGCGGGACGCATCCACTCTGTAAAAGCGATTGAATATCTTTTCTTGCTCTTCCGGTGGTATGCCCACACCAGTGTCCCTTACTTCTACTTCTACGTATTGCTTGCCAGTTGACAGCGAAATCCAGATCTCTCCGTGTGAGGGCGTGTACTGGATAGCATTCTGAATAAGGTTGAGAAAGAGGCGCCTGAGCATGCCTGCCTGACCCCGTGCAAATGTAGGTTCCTCTTCTGGCTGAAAATGTATTGCGATCTCTTGCTTTGTGCTTTGAGCCTGTAGGCCGGCAATAATGCTGCCAATCAGGTCAGTAACGTCTACTTTCTCAAACTCGATTGCCTGTCTCCCCTGGTCTGCTCTCGCTAAGAACAAGAGGTTCTCTGAAAGTTCAATCAGGCGATCCGTTTCTTGCTTGCTGCTATTGAGAACTTGCTGATAATCAGCAGGTGTACGCTCTTTCCTCAGTGCAACCTCCAACTCACCACTCATTATCGAAAGAGGAGTCCTGAGTTCGTGTGCCACATCAGAAACAAACTGCTTCTGCTGTTCGTGGATGTGTTGCACTGGGGCAAGTGTACGCCGGGTCATAAGCCAAGCGATAACGGGTACAATGATTATCATTGCGCCATTGAAGATAATTAGAGTATTTTCCAACCGATTCAACGCGACATCTACTGCGATGTTCGCAATATCCATATCTTGTTCGTCTAACTCAGACTCACCCTGCTCTTCAATCTCGCTAATGTAGCTGTCTTCAAACGAATGCTCCATCCAAACATAAAGGCCAATACTAAATGCCCAAAAGGAAACCAGAAACAAGATGGAATAAATAAGAGTCAGTTTGATATTTGCTTTTCTAAACATGTCCTTTACCTTAAGATGTATCCCGAACCTCGCATCGTATGGATGAGTTCTTTCTCTTCTGGATGTACCTTGAGTTTCTTTCGCAGGTATTTCACATAGGTTTCAAGAACATTGGAAAGCCCGTCATAATTATAGTCCCACACGTGTTCTAGTAGTTCGGTTTTGGTCAACACTCGATTTGGGTTACGCATGAAATACTCTAGAAGGGCATATTCCCGCGCTGTAAGGGTAATCGTTCTGTTCCCGCGTTTGGCAATTCTCGTTGCCGGGTCGAGCGACAGAGTATCAATCGTCAAGATTGTGGGGTCCGCTTTTTTGCCTCTCCGAAGCAAGGCCCTGACTCTCGCGGAAAGTTCAGCGAAGGAAAAAGGCTTTGTCACGTAGTCATCGGCACCCGCATCAAGTCCTTTGATTTTGTCTTCAACTGCATCCTTGGCGGTGAGTACGAGGATAGGGATACTCGTATTGATCTCTCTGATTTTCTGGCAAACCGTTATGCCATCTACCTTCGGTATCATGAGGTCCAGGATGATGAGGTCATACTCATTGATTTCAAATTTATACAAAGCATCTTCACCGTCACCAGCAATATCTACACAGTAGCTTTCTTCTAGAAGGCCACGTCTCAAGAAGTTAGCGATTTTCTCTTCGTCTTCAACGATAAGTATCTGCACATAAATATTATACCGTAAGAAATATGAGAACAGCATGAGAAAATTGCTCGGGATGTCATGTTCTGAGTAAATACGACCGATTACGGCACCTACTGTAACATTGACTCAGGCTGACACCCGTGACAGGGAATAAGTCAGAATAAGCTGGACTAGTGTAACCATGGAAATATTATCGAAAAGACTCTCAAGCGGAAAACGCTTTATTTTGCACGGCTGGAATCTTAGTACTTCTGCCTACTGTACAACACTACCTCTATCTTTGAAGCTAGTAGGCCGTACAGGATTCGAACCTGTGACACCCTGATTAAAAGACGGAGGCACAGGGTTCCGCCTTTCCATCTTTTTGAAATTTTTTTAAAAATATCCGCACAAGGACTTGACAAAATTAATTAATGGCATAATAATATATTAAGAAAATTAACTTATATATTGATTTTAATAATGGAGACCAAATGACTACAGAGTGGAATGAGCTAACAAAAATGACCCAGGGTAAGCCCGTAACGGTTGAACGGGTCCGTGTGGTCGATAGCGGAATCGCCATCGATGGGAGCTTTGCACCGCCGCCTCTAGCCAGTCTCTCAGCCGAGGACCAGGTCTTTGTGATGGCATTTATCCGCTGTCACGGCTCCATCAAGGAGATGGAAGAAATGTTCGGCATAAGCTACCCTACGGTGAAAAACAGGCTTAACCGCATCGCCAGGCAATTTGAGTTTGTCGAGATCGTCAAGATTGCCGCTGAGGAGGAAGTGATTGACGGGCTAGAACGCGGTGAAATCTCCGCTGAGGAAGCAATAAGGAGGTTATCGAAATGAAGCGTCCACCTATGTTGATGCATGTGAAAATTCGAGGTGAGAGAAGGGGATTTGGCTTGTGGTTACCCATCTTTTTACTGCTGCCGCTGGCGCTGGCAATGTTTATTATCCTGTCACCACTGATATTAATCGCAATCCTCGTTTTCTGGCCGAGCGGCTGGCGGAAAAGGGCGCCGCTCATTTTAAGAGCTGCTTTCGAGGTATTCTGCTCAATGCGTGGCATCAAGGTCGATGTTCAGAGTGACCATCATTGTATATATATTTCTGCCGTATAAATGGTAAAGGAGGATATTAGCATGAATGAGAGCAAGAAAAGGATCTTAGAGATGCTAGCCCAAAACAAGATAAGCACTGATGAAGCTTATCGGCTCCTCAGTGTACTGGAAACTGAAGGGAGCGCAGCTGAAGACACTCCAAAGGCGGGGACAGCAGCAAGAGCGAAGCCCAAATACCTGCGCGTCTGCATTATGCCTGGCTCTGAACACGAGCATGGTGGTAAGGGCGATCGTGTCAATGTGCGTGTGCCCATGTCACTAATACGCTCCGGCATGAAGTTCACTTCTCTGCTACCACCCGAGGCCAGAGATAAAGTTACCGGGGCTCTGCGTGAGAAAGGTATAGATTTCGACATGCGTAATCTGAAGCCAGAAGACCTGGACGAACTTCTCGAAGCTTTGAGCGACCTTGAAGTGGATGTGGCGGGCAGTGACGGAGAAACGGTCAAAGTTTTTGTCGAATAGCGGTGCCACAAAGGAAGTCCCAAGGAACTGCGTACTCGGTTCAGTGTCCGCTTTATATTGTGATTGTGACCACACAATTTGGCTTTTTGTGTAATGTAGTTATAAAAGCAAAAGCTTTGTTTTTGAGAGAACTAACAAGTAAATAATAACCTTACAGTATGATATTCAGCTTAGGTGGTGCCATTCGGTACCACCTTGCCTTTTATGGTGGTGAAAAGTTCGTTAGCAAAAATGTTAGCAAATTCTGATGATTTAGCTGGTAGGCCGTACAGGATTCGAACCTGTGATATCCTGCCCTCGAGCGCAAGCAGCTTGCCTTAGACATGTTGAATATCACATTATGGTTAGACGGTGGGAACGTAGAAGTCACTGGCGTCATGGAGCCTGAAAAATAGGTGTATAATAAAGCAGATTTTGCTACCTAGTGGGGATATGAGGTATGGCTGTTCAGTTGGAGTTTTTGAAAAGCATTCTATACTTTTCCGCTCTTGGCCTTGCTGAGCTTGAGTTGATCAGTAAGCTCGTCTTTGAGAAAACTGCCGACAGAGCAGAAATGGTCTTGCTTGAGGGTGAACCGGCTGCGAATCTGTATTTTGTTGCTTCGGGGGTGGTGAAAGTGTTCAAGACCTCGGCCGAAGGAAAGGAGCAGATTTTGAGCATCGTGCGCCCCGGGGAGTCCTTCAATGATGTCCCTATCTTTGATGGTGGTCCAAATCCCGCCAGTGCTCAAACTATGGGCCCCGTTCTTCTTTACGGGATAAAGAAGAATGACATGGAAG
>Ga0209986_10005265_pt1 | contig 10770 bp, 11 predicted proteins | sample BlataG_FD_183168 | JGI IMG/M metagenome (GOLD analysis project Ga0209986, IMG submission 183168) | Deep subsurface microbial communities from Black Sea to uncover new lineages of life (NeLLi) - Black_00105 metaG (SPAdes) (version 2) | ecosystem: Environmental > Aquatic > Marine > Oceanic >...
CCGTGATTTACGTGCTGCCAGACGCCTCACAGCAGTGCACGTCGTCGAGGGCGGCACCCGAATCGTATTCGGCCTTTTTAAGAAATTCGTTCTGGCGGACTCCTTGGCGATCATCGCGCTAAATTCAGCCAATGCACTTCAAGTCAAGTCTTCCTTCTGGTTGTGGATTCTTCTATACGCATACGCAGCTCAAATCTACCTCGACTTTAGCGGCTACACAGATATTGCAGTCGGAATCGGGCGCCTAGCCGGTATTGAACTTCCGGAGAATTTCGATCGACCCTACCTGAAACCTAATATCGTTGCTTTCTGGAATAGTTGGCACATCACTATGGCTAAGTGGTTTCGGGCATACTTTTTCAACCCGCTAACCAGGTTTTTCCTACGAAGTAAACATAAACTGTTACCGTGGATCGTGATATTCCTGGCTCAACTCAGCACGATGGCTCTGATCGGTTTATGGCATGGTGTTACCTGGAACTTCCTGGTCTGGGGAATTTGGCATGGGATGGGGCTTTACATACACAATCGCTGGGTGGCTTTTCTCAAGGCACGCTCGCATGTCCTTCCACCAAGTTTGTATTCGAACCGCGGGTTAAAGGCGGCGAGCGTTCTGCTGACCTTCCACTTCGTTACCATCGGGTGGGTCTGGTTCGCCTTGCCGGAAATTGGTTTGTCTATGACCGTCCTCGGCCGCTTGTTTGGGATGTGAACCAATGGTGAATAGGGTTGGCTCTACCTATTTCAATAGACCTTTCGTATGGCGGACAGTGGGAATTGTGCTGCTTAGAGCTTTAGTGCTCTTTGTCGTTCTGAATCTGGGCTATGCTCTTTTGAGCCCGTTGGCATTTCTGGGACAGATTTCGCTCTATAACTTGCTCTATCCAGGACGGTCGCGCCTGCCATATGGCAGCGACCCCAAACGATCGTATAACCTGACCATCACCCAACTGGAGGCCATGCTGGCTTCGCACGAGATTCATAGAACAAGTAAGTCGGGTGATGAGTACCGGGTGTTGATCTTAGGTGATTCCTCTGTCTGGGGTTTTTTACTCAAACCAGATCAAACCCTATCAGCCAGGATTAATTCTTCCGATTATCGTACTTCTAGCGGTATAAGAGTCCGCGCATTCAACCTGGGGTATCCCACAATGTCGGTTACCAAGGATCTCCTGCTCCTGGAGCGCGGTTTGCGTTATCAGCCTGACCTTATTATTTGGTTCGTGACGCTTGAATCGCTTCCAACCTGGAAACAACTCGACTCACCCATCGTTCAAAGAAATCCTGGACCGACACGGGTGTTGATCCAGCGCCATGATATTCGACTCGACCCTCAAGACGAAAAATTCTTTGACTTATCATTTTGGGATCGGACCATCATTGGGCAGCGCAAGCAGCTTGCTGACCTGGTCCGTCTCCAGTTGTATGGCGCGATGTGGGCTTCTACATCCGTTGACCATCATATCCCAGAAACATTTAATCGACTTGTAGTTGATCTTCCTGACGACGATACTTTCCAGGGATTAGGACCGGGTGAGTTGACGGATGATGACTTAGCATTCGATGTAATGGCAGCTGGTTTTGAGCAGGCTGGAGATGTTCCTGTGCTGCTGGTCAATGAACCGATTTTCATCAGCCAGGGAATGAACAGCGATATTCGCTACAATTCATATTACTCACGTTGGGCGTATGATGAGTACCGCCATATGCTGGCGGAGCAATGCGTGGAGGAGGGGTGGGAAATTCTGGATCTTTGGGACGTATTATCATCAAATGAATTTACTGAGAGCGCTATTCATTACTCGCCCGCAGGTGTTGAGCAGGTATCTAGCTTACTCGGTGTGGCCATCCTGCAACGTGCCAATCACATTCCGTGAGGAGACATAGAGTTTGTGAGTGAAGCGAAATTTACTACTCGAAACCTATCGATACGGACTCGGGCATATTTAACTTGGCTGTTGACCTTCACGCTGCTAGGGTGGGTTATTGCTGGTTGTGCTGGTTTACAGGCTGAGATCCAGGGAAGTACTGAACCACCTCCAAGCCCAACCATTCGTGACAGTGCCAACGGTGAGACCCTCTCCACACCAACCGCGAGAGTTACTTTGGCTCCAGATGCGTGGAAGGGCATGCCAGTCATTCCGGAGGTTAGTGAGACAGCGCGCGAGATATACCAATATGGTTTTATGAGTGGCAATGACCCTCATGCGTTTTCCAATGTCGGCGACTGCCAGAATGTCCCCTCGATGTTCATGGGGGTATTCGATGACCCCCGTCAATTTTCACTGGGAGATGAGTACGGCTATCTTCAGGATACAATCGATTGGTTCGCTGGTTCGTTTTCTCGAGAGAGTCAGGCTGTTCGACGTGGATATAACGCCGCTTCGATCCTTTCGCCTTTCTGGGCTAATCCAGATGAGTGTAATTCTGGAGAAACCCCATTAGAGTGCGAGTATAGGATTAATAAACCGATCATTGCCATCATCAGCTTGGAAACCTGGTGGGAGAAGGAGCCAGAAAGTTATGAGGAGTATCTGCGAGAGATCATCGAGGTCACGATAGACCACAGCGTGGTGCCGATCTTAACCACCAAAGCAGATAATTTGGAGGGCGACCACCGTATCAACATCGCGATCTTTATGCTGGCCCAGGAGTACGATATTCCGCTGTGGAATTTCTGGAAGGCTGTCCAACCCCTGCCGGCTCACGGTCTAATGGACGATGGATTTCACTTAACCTTTGCTGGTAATTATTATGACGACCCAGAGCGGATGAAAGCCGCTTGGCCTTGGCGGAACCTGACCGCATTGCAAGCGCTTGATGCTGTGTGGACCAGTATTTCAGCGCCCAGACAGCAACCCTAGGTTTCTAATCAGCTAATGATTTTCCGCGGTGTCGGTGTGATGGATGTAAAGTAATCCCTGGTCATGATGGAAGAATCCGCAAGATAAATGACTATATACAACGAACTTACTCGCTACATCGCCGGTGAGATCCTGAAAGACTCGACACGGGTTGTGATGAATGATGAGCCGCTGATCTCGAGCGGATTAATTGACTCGTTCAGCCTGGTCGATCTTGCCCTCTACGTGGAAGATACTTTCGGCGTTCGGATCGAGGACACGGAATTGACCTCCGTGGTGTTCGATACGGTGGAGCAATTGGTCGAGTTGATCTCCCGACGTCGAGCCGGAGAAGCTGAATGACTACTTTACTCGATGTTCTAGCTCGCTCCTACGAGGAGACTCCGGACCGTATCGCGATTCACCTGTTGGAAGGGGATGTAGACCATTCGATTTCATATCGGGTATTACTCCATGGAGCTGGGGGATATGCCGAAGCGTTGGCGCAAGCTGGCGTAGCCACGGGCGAGCCGGTAGTGATCATCCTTCAGCATGGTCGAACCCTGATCGAAGCCTTCTTTGGGGCCATACTACATGGGGCTGTTCCATCGATCATGCCCTTTCTTTCCGAGAAGATGTCCCCTGACCGCTACCGCGAGTCGCTCTCATCTCTGATGGAAATAACCCGACCTGCGGCAATCATCACATATCCTGAATTCGTTCCCCAAGCTCATCAAGCAGTCCACTCTGCTAATCTTGACTGTACTATCCTGCTTCCCAGCGGTATGACCCCGATCTCGGAATTGATGTTTGAATGTTTGCCAGGTGCAAAGCGCTCAGCAGAAGATTTGGTCCTGCTGCAGCACTCCTCGGGCACAACCGGTCTGCAAAAGGGTGTGGCGCTGTCCCATAGGGCGGTCCTCAACCAGGTTTATAGTTATGCTGATGCCATCCACATGACCCAGGAGGACATAGTAGTAAACTGGTTGCCGCTTTATCATGATATGGGTTTGATCGCCGGTTTTCTCATGCCTATCCTCTTGCGGGCGACGCTGGTTTTAATGTCACCCTTTGATTGGGTACGTGCGCCTCACCGGTTGCTGCAAGCGGTTTCACGTTACCGTGGGACTCTGTCTTGGCTGCCCAACTTTGCCTACAACTTCTGCGCACAGAAGGTCGACGACCGTAACATGGAAGGGGTGGACCTCTCTAGCTGGCGAGCGGTAATCAACTGCTCTGAACCGATGCGGTGGAGAAGCCACGAACTTTTCCTTAAGAGATTTGAAAGTTATGGTTTACGCAGAGATGCCCTTGCTACCTGTTACGCCATGGCCGAAAACGTCTTTGCCGTCACGCAGGGAGGAATAGGCTGCTCAGTGGTGGTGGATGAAGTTGATCGACAGGCAATGCAGGAACAAGTTGCTCGACCTGCTCAACAAGGATCGGATAGAATGATGAACCTTTCTGCCGGTCGACCGATCTCGATCACGGAAGCGCGGATCCTTGATGAGGATCGGCGAGATCTTCCAGAGCGTCACATCGGTGAGATCGCAATTAAAGGCACCTGCATGTTGAGTGGCTACTACAAACGCGACGACCTCACAGAGCAAGTGTTTCATGATGGTTGGTATCTGACGGGAGATCTGGGCTACCTGGCAAACGGCGAGCTATTTGTGACAGGCCGTTTGAAGGATTTGATCATTGTTGGAGGTAAGAATATTTATCCCAAGGATCTGGAGGAACTAGCCGGCGAGGTCTTTGGAGTACATCCAGGTCGGGTCGTCGCTTTTGGTGTATTCAATGAAACGTTAGGTACCGAGGAGATCGTTATCGTTGCCGAGGTGGACACCGATGATCCGCAGGAACGCCGTCGGATCGCTGAAGAGATACGACAAGAAATCGCCCATGGTTCCGATGTTACCTTGCGCTATAGTTGGATTGTTGACCGCCAATGGTTAATCAAAACCAGCAGCGGCAAGTTGGCACGGCGAGCCAATCGTGAGAAGTTCTTGGCCGAGGCACAGTTGATGTGATTTTGACGAGTCACTGCTATTATCTTTACCGATAGAATCTCCTCCTCTGAACGCGCTGCGCATAGCCATCGTGGAACAAGAGTGAGACTATCCTTGAGTAAAGTCGTGAAAAATAGGGAAAAGGATTTACCACCTTCCGTGTTGGACGCGCGAGCGATCTTGCGCAGATATGGCATTCGTCCCAACCCGCGTCTAGGTCAAAACTTCCTGATCGACTCCGGGGCTCTGACGAAGGTAATAGCAGCAGCTGGATTTACCGGCGATGAGGTCGTCTTGGAGGTTGGTGCCGGGTTGGGAGCGCTTACCAGGCAGTTGGCGAGGGAGGTCCGTCAGGTCATCGCGGTTGAATTTGATCGCCGACTTATACCGGTCCTTGAACAAATGGTGGAAAACCTAAGGAATGTACAGCTAATTGCTGGTGACATCCTCAGCCTTGATCTAGAGAAGCTCATAAGTGAGCAACCTTATCGGGTAGTTGCCAATATCCCCTACAATATCACTTCAGTATTAATCCGACGGCTAATGGAATCGCCTCGTCCAGCAGAACGGGTTGTGCTTACTGTGCAGCGAGAGGTAGCCGAACGAATCATCGCCAAACCCGGTGCGATGAATCTACTTGCGATCAGCGTCCAATTATATGGAGAACCCTATGTCGTAGCGCGAATCCCAGCAAGGGCTTTCTATCCCAAACCTAAGGTCGATTCAGCGGTTTTACGAGTGGATGTCCATCCTGAACCCAAGGTGTCCCGGGTGCTTATACCACAGTTATTCCGGTTGGCGCGAGCCGGATTTGGACAGAAACGTAAGCAATTGCATAATGCTCTGGCTGGAAGACTAAACGTGGCACCAGCTCAGATCGAAGTCTGGTTGGAAGAAGCAGCTATTCGACCTCAATCTCGGGCGCAGGAACTCAGCCTGGAGGAGTGGGCATGTCTGGCACAGGTTGTTGTGGAATCAGAGGGGCATCCCAAGGATTAAATCGAGAGGTTTAACCGCCGGATTGTCGTTGGGCGGGTTTCAGGTGCCGGTGCAGTAGAAGCAATTGCCAGACTCGTACCGCGGCTTCGATCTGGATGCGCAATGTCATTTTGGAGGTTCCGATCCGCCGTTCTTTAAAATATATTGGCATTTCGAGGATCCGATAACCTAATCGTTGCGCGACCAGGGCCATCTCGACTTGAAAAACAAAGCCATTAGATCGTATACGGTCGAGCGGCATACCGATAAGTGTATCGCGTCGCCAAAGGCGATAACCCCCGGTGGTGTCGAGTACACTTAAGCCAAGAATGGCTCGAGCGTATGCATTGCCGAACCAGGAAAGAAAAACACGGCCGATCCCCCAATGTTCATCGAGTTGACCGCCTTTTACATAACGAGAGCCGAACACGGCATCGGCTTGCTCAAGGTTCTCTATGAAATTGAGCAGGTAAGAAGGGGAGTGGGAGAAATCAGCGTCCATTTGGGCCACAGCCTCTGCTCCACTCTCAAGGGCTTTGCTAAAACCGGTTATGTAAGCTGAGCCTAGACCGAGCTTCCCTGTTCTGTGGATGACGGATATCCGATTAGGTTGACGGGAAGCCAACTCCTCTGCGATCTCACCAGTTCCGTCCGGAGAAGCATCGTCTACTATCAGGATCTTTAGGTTGGGAATTGGGAGCGCCCACAACTCTGCAGAAAGCGCGGGTAGATTTTTAGCTTCGTTAAAGGTAGGAATTACAACCGTAAGTTGACCCATCGAGTATAGCCGGTTAGATCTCAGTCTATCGGTTTTTTATCGATACGGAATTGGCAAGCGTCGTCGCCGACAGCGATGCAAGATATCTCTTGAACGCGGAAACTTTGGCCACCTGAGACCCAACGCAGACTTTCCTCAAGCAAACCAACGGCCACGTAACACACCGGTGAATCGGCCTGTCTTCCCCAGCAAACAGGGCATCGATAGATGCGATAAATAAAGGTGTCTTCTTCCTCTTCTGCAATGTTCTGTTGATCGCTTATGTGGGAAAAGATACGAGCTAAGACTGGTAGACCGATCGCGATCTTGGTGGGTAGGGGGAGTACTTTGAATGCTAGGTCGCTGACACCAGCTAGGGCACCGAAGTTGCGGAGTACTTTATTGAAGGTGGCCCAGCCAGCGCGACGCGCCAATCCATGTCCGCTGCGCGGACCGTATAGTTCATCTAAAGCAGCGTTGATTGCCGAGAATTCAGCAAAGTCGATACCCGGTGCTATATCATCAGCCGGGTAGTTGTCAATCCAAGACTTGAGACCAGCTAGGTTGAGGATGGCGCTGACCCCGTTCTTGCCCATCACATCTTCTAAAGCCTGCAAGTAAATGCGACCGGCTTTACTGGGGTAGTGATAACCGCTCTTGTCGATGAAAGCCACCCTGCCGCTCCAGGATCATTTCAGATCAATGTCAACAGGTCGTCAACCGCACGGCGCATGTCGAGAAATAGTAAGCCTAGTTTGGCTTGTTCTCGGGCTAGCACCGTAAGGACTGCCTCCTCCCCAACTGACATTAGAATCACAAAACCGCTTTTACCTCGGATATAAACTTGGTCGAGATTTCCCCGACCCAATTCGCTTGAAATGCGTTCGCCGAGGGATAGCATCGCTGCCGACATGGCTGAGACGCGGTCTTCCTCCACGTTGCTTGGTAAGGCGGATGCAATTGTTAAACCGTCTACACTCACTATAGCTGAAGCCTCTACATCGGGAGAGGAGGCTTGTAAATCGCGCAGACGGTCAACCATGAGCTCAGTGCGTGATTTGGCCAAGTTGAACTCCTAGCGACCAGAGGCATTGTCGGAAAATGCTGAGTAGGGCTGCGGTAATGTAGCATAGCGAAATAGGGATGTCAAGCAGAACCTACAGGGAGAGGTCTTAATCACCACTAAACAATAAATTAGCTGGAATTTGTCGAGGAGACGGCTCAATGAAGGGTAAGAACCCTCCATATTTTGAGAAAATACACCTGATCTAATGAGCTTTAGCTTCCCGCGAGCTTTAAGCTCGCGGGAAGCTTGTCAGTCAACGATGGCGAGATCGCTCTTATTCATTAGTCGTTGGGGTGTATGAATAAGTCCCCGCAGAGCTACTGCACTCAAAACAATCAGGAATATCACCCCGCTAATAAAAATCACCCCCAACAAGCCAGATGAGGATTCCGATAGCAGACTTTCACCAGATAAAGTACCGATAACGATTCCTACCGCCGCTGCGTTCCATAATGCATGTATACCAACTGCTGTGAAATACGCCAGTCCTAACCGTGACCACCTTCGCTCTCCAGCAGCTTGAGCGAGTCCCCAACAGGCTACGCCAGCGGTGAAAGCGTGTATCAGGGTGGCGCCTATGCGAGCGATCATAGTTGTGACCCATAAAGAGCCGGGTTGTGTGAGGAAGAGCGCTTCGAATAAGCCGTAACCTGCACCTCCCAGCACGCCGCCTATAAATGCTGCTGCTGGCGTTTGACGACGTCTGAGAAGTGGCCATATGGCCAGTGTTTTAACAGCTTCCTCGATAATGGGAACGACCAGGACAAAGTAGCTCAGGATCAGCAAGATCAACCACGGCTCATCAATTAACCACATAATGCTCTCTTCATCCAATGTGGTAGACCATGGATCTGGATTGATCATGGATTGAACCAACGCCTGACCTGTTTCATTGTTCAACATGGCCAGGACAAGAATCAGCACCACTGGAATTATGAAAATAATCTCAAGTATCAGGGAGAATAGTGGAGCTGCCCACAATCCAGCTAGAAATTGTCCCCAAATTCGGCGTGGAGAAAGCGAGGGACCGTTCCGGCGGGCGATCGTCACCACAACGAACACCGGCACAGAGGCGGTCAGTATATGAGCCAGTGGGCTGATCAGTCTGGGGAGTAAATTTCGGGTATAAGCAAGGTGACCGAGGGTTAAGCTAAACGGAATCAAGATGGCAGCCATAAGCCAGGAGGATGAAACCGGACGAGGGGAGGGAGGTTGCCGACCAAGAAGTGCCTGACCACTTAGGATGCAAGTCGGCAAGGCACATAGACCAATAAAGGCTATAGAGACGGCGGTTGTTTCGGCGAAATACAATCCTACGCTATCTCCGACCAACTGGGTGAAGGCTGCGGTTATGAATATACCGCTAGCAATAACCAAACTTAGAACAATACCGCCCAAAGAGACGATGAATAGGGCTATATCGAGCGGGTCACGGGAGTTATTTGCTTGGTTCATCGCACCTCGATCGTCACTGATATGATCAATGCTTCTGGAGGGGTCAGCAGGTCGTCAATCGGTTGCCGGCCATTGAGACCTTGGAGAAGATCGAGGCCTTGGATCACGCGACCGAAGATGGTCCGGCTGTTGTTTAACTCGGGGAGGGGTGTCAGCGTGATGAAGAACTGGCTGCCATTTGTCCCTGGTCCGATACTGGTCAACGCAACCATTCCTGCTTCGTCGAAGGTAAGGGCGTCATCAATTTCGGTCACGAAGTTATAACCTGGTCCACCAAACCCGGTGGCGCTCGGGTCTCCACTCTCTACCAATATGCCAGGTATGACGCGGTGGAAAAGGTTGCCATCAAACCAGCCCTCACGAGCTAAAAAGACGAAGTTATTCACAGCCAGTGGGGCGAAATCAGGATACAGCTGGATGACGACATCACCGGATTGCATGTGCAAGTAAGCGGAGTAAAGCATCCCATCTTCAAGTGACATAGGGGGGTAAGTTTCGTGCTGCAGTTCGGCTAATAGCTCAAGTCGAATGGAAGCTTCCAGGTTGGTCAAATTCGGTTCTAATCGAAATAGGAGGCCGTTAAAGAAAATATATGGGGTCCCGGGAATGCCCGAAGCTATTGATCCTAGGAAGGCGTCCTGCATTGTCTGCAGATAACGCCTGTTCTCAAGGTCATTTCGGAATTGTTGCACATCTAATCCAAGGTCCGAAGAGACGTTTATCAACCATTCTTGGAAGTCCTCAGGTGAGAGTGAAACCCATTCGATAAAGCGGGCGAAGAGCTGATCATGCATGGCCCAGAAAGATCCCTGAGCCCCGGCTGCCTCCGCGGCTTGCCCAGCTAGCGAGGCTTTGTCATGAATTTGTAGTAGTGGAAAATGGCGAAAAATCACCCTCAGGTCTTCTGGATACCATTCTTCGAGTTGCGCCAACACGGGCGCAAGTTGAGCACAATAAGGTCATTGGTAGTCAGAGTACACCACCAGAGTAACAAGAGCGTCCTGTGGGCCTCGGCTCCAGTCGTTACCCGAGATTGGAGGAATGGGGACTAAAGTGGGAGACGGGGGAGTGGGGATTGAAGTGGGTGGTATAGGTGACGAGGTGGAGGTCGGTCCAAGCCGGACACTTGTGCGGGTGGGAATGGGTTGTGGGGAGGGAGCTACCGTGCCCTGAGAAGCACAGGCGGTAATCAATAGGGTAAGAAATAACGCTGAAAGCAGAAAAGGAGATGTATGATCAAATCGGTTGAGTCCCCAAGTTATCCTCCCCTTTAATTCTCGCTTGTGCAGTATACGCCGTTTGAAGGTCTTCACTCTCTCACCTTTGGACCATACCATTCTATCGGGAACACTTGACCAGTGACATATCGTGATTCATCGGAAGCCAGGAAAACGCAGAGACCTGTGTGGTCCTCAGCCTTTAACATCCGTGATTTATCTTCTTTAATTTGGGCACGGAGTGCGGTGTCCACCTTACCAGGCGCGATAGCATTGACCCTGATGTTATCATATTTGCCCTCTTCGGCGCATGCTTTGGTGTACCCAATTTGCCCGAACTTGCTGGCGCAGTATGCTGAAAGCAGAGGGTACCCTTGTAGCCCACCCAGGGAGGAGACATTGACGATTGATCCACCACCGGCATCTCGCATCGGTCGCCAAA
>Ga0209986_10005266_pt1 | contig 10770 bp, 10 predicted proteins | sample BlataG_FD_183168 | JGI IMG/M metagenome (GOLD analysis project Ga0209986, IMG submission 183168) | Deep subsurface microbial communities from Black Sea to uncover new lineages of life (NeLLi) - Black_00105 metaG (SPAdes) (version 2) | ecosystem: Environmental > Aquatic > Marine > Oceanic >...
TACACACACACACCACCACCACCACCCACCCCACTGTAAATCCCCCCTTTGTATACAACCCAATAGTGGCTCCTCACGTGGATACTGATCTGTAAGTAGTAAAAGAACAAGAAAAAGTCAAAGAAGTGAACGAAAAAAAGGGCCGTAGTACCTACCACTTTTTGCATTTATCCTCACTTCTTCTACTTCTTGCCAAACAGACCACCCTTCTTCTCCTCCTTGCCAATCTTCTTCTTATCTTCCTTATCCTTGATTTGAGTCTTATAATAGAAAGCTCCTCCACCTGCTGCTGCCAGTACAAAGAGAGGAATGAATGGGAAGCCTCCCCTTCTTCTCCTGCTGCCTTCAATGCCCTGCAGACCACCATTCCTGACTTGTTCGGGGTTGAGGTAGTTGACAGACACTCTGATAAAGCCGCCCTCGGCACCGTGGCCAGGCTTGAAGAGCTCGAAATATTTGTCAATAGGGACTGCCTCAAGGATCTCCTTCATGTAGATGCCGCAAGCTGCTACGATGGAAGTGCCTTGCCTGTCGCCGTTTTTCTTTTCTCTGCAGAGGAGGATGCGGAGCTCGCTGGCGCCGTCGAGGCATTCCAAAGCGAGCTGTTCTTCCCAGTTGATGGTGCCGTCTTTAATTTTTTGATTGCTTGTTTGTTTCTTGACTGTTCTAGCACCGCCGCGGATCTCGACTGTAAAATGGGGTGCAGGTTTTAGGAGGGTGACGGAAAGGAGAGGGAGTAGGTGGGTAGGATATGATTGGCAGAGCGGTTTGAAACAGAGGATGGAATAAACACGTTTGCCAACTTACTCTTCACGAATCCATGGGTGAAGTTGGGGTCCCAGACCTTGACATCGTCACTGTTATGATCTGCAGCCTCCAATACCTTGACAACTAAGTAGCCTTGGATCTTTTCTCCGTTGCTCATTCTAATTCTTTGAGAAAAAGCGCGCTTAATTGATCTGTTGAGGAGTTATGGTTACCTTCAATCAATAGAACGTGATGGAAAGGGTAAAGCAATTATAGGGCTTATAGCTTATTTGAAAATGCAACAACAACCCAACACTGATCACTGGTGTTTGAAAGTTGTAGAGCCTTTGAGATCAATTGAGAATAATAACGGTGATAACAAATGTCCCAGAATGCCTGATATTCGCTCTTTATATTGCTTTCTCCTTCAAGATTAGTTGATCCATCATCAGCTCGACAATGCTATCACTCTTCTGACAGACTCTGAAAGTCGTGTGGCACCCTGGTTAGCCATGTCTTCTCCTTGTTTCAGCAACTAGATCTTGATATTCATAGTCTCCTGAGTTTCAATGTACAAACAGTGAAGGAATACAATGTGTAGGGAGGGTTGGCACAGATTGCTGACAAGCCGGGAGGAGGGAGTCCAGTTCGACGTTCGAACTCAACGGCACTTCTGCCTAATCGATTGCATCTTTTATAGGCTCGATTTTGACGGCATGGCGTCAATTATGTATCCGTACATAATATTATTACATAACATACAATCAAGTTCGACAGTGTACCGAACAAAACAACAAAGAAGTAGAAAACTTGAAACTGATCTGAAAAACTCAAACAAGGATGGGTTTGTCGAGCTGGATACCTCTATGGAGAGGTAGAGGCAACACTCAACCACTAGCCCAACTCACCTTCACCGACCTTATCCACTATCACGACAGCTCCATCAAATTAGCCACCAATCCAACCCTCGTCACCATCCCAGCGATCGACACCTCAACCGCCCCTCCCCTCCTCGCCCTTGCTTTTGCCGCCTCCACCACCGGCACCATTGCCCACCCTTCCCAGCACCTCCGCTTCACTCTCAGCAAGGATGGAGGTGAAACATGGACCCCCAGCAGAGTCGTTATGTTTGGTCTAACCCCCCTTTGGAATCCAGTTCTCCACTACGACACCCACCGTTCTCGCCTCTTTTTATTTTACTGTGAAAGCAGAAAGACTAACAGCCCCGGGGGTGACATCAAATTCATAACCACCAAAGATCTAGGCGTCACATGGACCCCTCCGTCGACCATTCTCAGCCATGAAGGCATTGAAGAAGTCCCCAAAGTATGCAGCAACCAACTGGTTGAATCTTCACTTGATGGTACTTGGTATCTTCCGATGCACAGTGAACCACGGCAGAGTAATGAGATCTTCAACACCAAGAACTTCTCTGCTCTAAATACTGTCCCAGATGCTGCATATACTAATGGGTCACAAGGTATGCTCCCTCCCACTGCTAAGAAACAAAGTCCAGTGACATGGGCGGGTGTTATCTTCAGTACAGATAGAGGCATCACATGGCGGCTGGGTGGCCTCGTGGAGGATCCTCACACCTGGTTGATTGAGCCAGCATTGCATGAAACTCAACAAGGTTGGTTGGTTATGTTTTGTAGGTCTGGTGTCGGTAAGACCTATTCATGTGTGTCTACTGATAGAGGGAAATCATGGTCAAAACCGGCCCCTTTGCCAGGAGGGAAGACTGATTTGGTGAAGAATCCCAACTCTAAAGTGAGTCTTGTGACTATAGATAATCAAATATTGATGGTTCACCACCCTTCTTCAGTAGCTAGAAGCCCATTAGTTTTGAGTTTGAGTGTTGATGATGGGAGGACATGGGAACAATTGGCTGTCTTGGAAGGCAGCAAGGTGAGTGGTAGTAGTAGTAGTAGTGATGGTGGAGGTGGGGGGGGCATCATGCCTTCACAAGCATCATTTCTTAATAATAATAATAATAATAATAATAATAATAATAATAACAACAACAACAACAACAACAACAACAACAACAACAACAACAACAACAACAACAACAACAACAACAACAAACCAAACACAATGCATCTTTCATCTACTGCCACAACAACCGGCAACCCACCATCAACAATGCAGTACAATGCAGATCCCAAAGCAGTAATACTAGGCAATGCAGTGAATTATTCGTATCCATGCATCACCCAATGGACAGAAGATACAGTCAAAATTGTGTACACAGTATGGGGAGAAGGGTTGAGGATGGCCACTGCTACACTGGCCACTGTAGATACATAAGAAGAAGAAGAAGACATATTGGGGAAAAGGAAATATCTGACCCAAATCTACCAATAGAAACACGGTAATACTAACAAGGCGTTCAAAAAAAGAAAAAGGGAGAAGTACAAGTATATACTACATCTATGTGTGTAACCACACACACTCACTCAATCACTTAATTGTTCTTACAAGTAATGCCCCATTAAATATGTACCAGGCATGTATATATATGGCAGGTATACATAGGTACAAGTATGTCTTAGAATCACCTTCTATTCTGAGGTATCAAACTACTCATTTCCAGAGCTCCTCCTCCTCCTCCTCCTGTAACACCTCCCCCCAACTCCGCATCATCATCATCATCATCATCTCCTAAACTAAACATGCCATTCCCTCCTCCATTCTTCACCCCCCATCCTCCATTACTAATAGTACCATTACCCTTACCACCACCACCACCACCAACATCTGCTGTCATTGCCATTGTCCTCTGCATGCTAGTGTTATTATTATAAGTAGTAATAGTAGTAGTATGAAAGCTAACTTCTTGTCCAGTGATAATGGAATATAGAAACCTCACAATCAACAATGTACATAAACAAGCTATGGCAATCCACAGCATGTGCATACAAAAAGAGGCGGGAGCCATCATTGAGGCTCCCATGTAGAATGGATTCCAAGCTGGGTTGCTGTCATACATGATGTAAGCGGTCTGTATCCACCATACTCCTTGTAAGAGAGTAAGGTAAGGTCTGAGAGCAGCAGCAAGAATAGAGTATGGATTGGCAATCTCTACCATCATAGCAGCAAAGGTTGCAAATATGATGAGAACCAGGATCAAATGAACCAGAATCTCAATAGGGGGCCCCTTCAAGTGAAAGACGAGCAACACACCCTGGATTAAAAAGGCAAGAGAGAGGAATGCTTTTTCTGTGCTGGCAGGGAGGTCAGTGAGGTAGTAGCCTATGAGGTTGACTGCAGCTGATGAGCCAAAGGCAGAGTACATTGCAGAGTGTTGCCAGTCGTTGATGTTGTCGACGTAGAATTTTCCGTCATCTTCATACAGATGTCTAAAACTAGGGTGGCCCAGCCATAATTCTCCTAGTATGCCGAATAAAGGTAATATAACCATGAGGATGGGTTCTAACGGGAGGTCTCTGAGTTTGGGGGGGCCAAAGGGGACTTTGTACCAGGCTCTGCTGATGAAGGGGCGGCGTCGGTGTGCGGTGACAGTCAGCCATTCCCAGTAGAGGGATAAAAGCCACCAAGTGCCGAGGAGGACAAACATGGAGCCAGGGACGACGTGGCCTAGGAAAGCACCGTGTGTGTAGTAGTAGGAGCCGTCTGGTCTTTCGAAGACGCCTGCATCGTGGGTCATACCACCGCCATGGCTCATAGAGGCGTCGTGGCTGCTCATGTCCATGCCCTCGCTGGTGGTGGTGGCATTGCCAGTGTGGGCAGAGTGATCGTGCTCATGGTCGTGGTCGTGTTGCATATCCATCTCGAAGGTGTGCTATGGAGGCCAATGTGTGGGTAGAATGTGTGAGTTGCTTGGTTGTATGACTTGGAGGAGTGGTTGAGGTGTTTTATGTGCTGAGTTGATTCAAACGAAATTGGCAATGGTGCTTTGCACAAGTTGTTTTATGTAATGAAACGACTTGTATATTTGTCAAAACGGTTGCATGTAGCATTGAAACTGCTCGATTGGGGGTGCACGCAGCCCTACTAGCCTAGAAGTGCCTTGCACCAGCAGTTCTTCGCAAAATTCGGGTGAGAGGGAAGAGAGGCCCCTCTCATAAGCCCCACCAAGGTGACTCACCCACAGTATCACGTGCACATTATTTGACAAAGTACAAAAACCCCACATTGCTTGAAGAGGGTTGTTACTGAGCTATACCTTACACGGAACGAGAATCATGGCCTTTAATCTTACCTTCACATCCATAACTTTAGTGCTTCTCTGCACAATATGGGCGGTGAACGCCGCATCACGCCCTGTACACACTACTACACTGACGCTTGAAACAAAAACCTCAACCGGAAAGAGCAAATTCGCCACCAACATCCTCACCGACCCCAACTATCAACCTCTCGTCACATCCCCACTCCCATACACCTATCTCTCAGAGTCCGACCTCCCCAAACAATGGGACTGGCGTAGTGTCAACGGTACAAACTACCTGAGTCCAATTAGAAATCAACACATCCCACAGTACTGTGGCTCTTGTTGGGCACATGCCTCCACATCCGCCCTTGCTGACCGTCTGAATATCCAACGTGGCGGTGCTTGGCCCTCTGCCCTCCTCTCTGTACAGAATGTCATAGACTGTGGAGAGGCAGGATCATGCCAAGGGGGTTGGGACAGTGGAGTCTATGAATACGCTGCCTCTAAAGGCATTCCTCCAGAAACCTGCAACCTCTACCAAGCCATCAATCAAGAATGCTCTCGCAAGCACCAATGCTACACCTGCTGGCCTGAAAAAGGCTGCCTCTCATTGCGGGAATACAGACGCCTAGTAGTCTCTGAACACGGCCGTATCAAGGGTCGCAATGCCATGAAGGCTGAAATCTACAAAAGGGGACCCATCTCCTGCGGCATTGACGCCACCGACAGCCTCGACAATTACACCGGCGGCATCTACAGGGAGCGCCTCCAGGCCCCTCCAGTCAGCAACCATCTCATCTCAGTCATCGGCTGGGGCGTTGATGACCACAGTGACGATGAATATTGGATTGTCAGGAATAGTTGGGGAGAGCCGTGGGGAGAGGGAGGAGTGTTTAGAATTGTCACCAGTGCTGCAATGGATGGGGATGGGGATAATTATAATCTAGGGATTGAGAATGAATGTGGATGGGCGGTGGTCAAGGGATGGGTGGAGGCTAAGGAACTTGATTTAGATTATGATGATGATGACTATGATGGTATTAGTAAAGTATATTAGGTATGAATGCTTGGTATGACTGGTCATGTGTGCGTGTGTGTGTGTGTGTGTATTATATTGATGATTGAAAAATAGTAATAATAATGGTACCCTATTCTTCTCTTTTATTTTGCAAATTGATTGTGCTATGTAAGCAGCAACCATCAAATCTCAGCAAAATATTTTACAAGAGAGACCTATAAGCTAAAAGTAAGTAATCGATTGGGTAGAATAATACCCAATGGAAGACTGGACCCATGTAACACAATCTTCCCAAAGGCTATGTTGCCCAAGCTTTACAGGTATCACTCATCTGAAGGAAACACCTCCACTCTTAGAAATGCATGGGTCTTAATTGTGACAATCATTTCTTTGCTATTTATATCTTTACAAAAAATATAATTTCATAACATACGAACTTGACACCCTGCAGCTTGTTGATTTTGAAACTTATTTGAATCTCTCTGCCAATCTCGCCAGAGAATGGCGCCTTTGCACACCAGCTTTCAACGACAAGGAGCATTGTATCAACCTCATTGCAGACGTATACACCATTTTCTACCTCAATGTCAAAGGTATGCGCTCTTTTTGTCCAACAATCCCACCATCTCAGATCACTCACCGCCATCCCTCCCTCCTCCTTTTCCAAGCAGACGACAACCTATCACTCCCATTCAAGCAGCCTCAATAGACCCCTACACCCTCCTTGGTGTTAACAGAAACTCCACAATAACAGACATAAAAAAGGCATACAGGAAAAAGGCACTGAAACTTCATCCTGATGTCAACAAGGCCCCAGACGCTCAGGAACGGTTTTTAGAATGCAAAGAAGCCTATGCCACTTTGATAGATATAAAACAAGGAACTAACTCTACCAATAGTAATAATAATAATAGTAATAGTAGATCACCATCATCAAGTGGATATAACAGAAGATCCACTGGCGGTAACAGGCAATACAATAAGCAACAACAAGAAGAAGATTTTTATGGATTTACAGACTTCTTACGAGATCTAGACAAGGAGATTGACAACTATGCAACAAGGAGAAGAGCAAAGAGACCTGGTGGTGATACTCAAGGAGCTCCCAAATCATTATGGGAAGAGATGGCAGATTTAGGGGAAGAATTCTTGGAATTTTTAGAGGATGGTTTGACGAGTGAAGAGGAAGAAAAGAAAAAGGGGGTGGTAGATACTGATGATGGTGGGGCAAGGGCAAGAAAAGCTCCTCCTCCTCCTCCTTCTCCACCACCAAGACCTCAGCAACAACAGCCACCATCGAATACAAAACCTAGTAAGCAGGTGATTGAGGATGAGTTATCAGAATTGAAGAAGAAACTGGGCCTGTAATCATGTAATTATGACTCTGATGAAGATGCGTTCTCTTTTACAAAAAACGGTATTGCAATTTTAATATTGGAGTTTGTTTCATTGCTGCAACATAAAAAAAAGGTTAGTTTTCCTTCCATGAAATAGCGATCAATCAGATGACGATGATGATGATGATGATGATGTCAAAACATACAATCTCTAGAAACATATAGCAATACAAAAACAGCTACATCTCCCTTTCCTTTCGATTCTTCATCCTCAACATATTACTCATCATCTTTGCGCCCAAAGCTGAACAAGCTCTTGAAAGCCTTCACAGCTCCTTCATTAATGAGGGGCTCGTCATACTGGTTGATAATAGATGCAAACTTCTCCTTATCTTTCCTCAAGTTTTCCAGGTTGGGATCTTTGCGCACCTTGCTATAATCTTCAAATCCAGAAGAGAGGGCAGAGTTGAGAGCTTCCAAGCCAGCATCTACCTGGTTCAGTACAGAATAACAGCAAGCAATGTTGTACTGAGTGACTCTGTAGATCTGGGTCACACGACTGAAGTCATCTCCAAGGTAGTTCTTAGGTTCCAGACCAAGGACGTTTTCAAAATCAATAAGAGCAGATTCGGTCTGGTTGCTCTTAAACTTGGTCAGAGCGTCGTCAAAGAGCTCTCTTCTCTTACGTTCATCTTCCTTTCGGGCCAAGTAGTTGCGTTGTTGCATTTCCTTGGTTCCAGAGCCGTAGTTACCACCGGCGCGCTCGCTTTTGAACATTTTCTCACCATCAGAGAGAACCTCCTCCTCCAGTGCAGTCATGTCGCCATAGTTCTTCTTCAGTTTCAGATAAACCTGCCCGTTTCTGGTTTTGATGGCATATATAACTTGACCAAAGTTGAGTGCTTCCCAGACGTCACCACCAAAGGAAGCTGAGATTTTAGTGACTTTATCTCCAACTTGGATGGCGGAGTCTGTGTTGCCGAGTTTGGGATCTGAAGCGATGATGTAAGCACCGCCATCCCTGCCTCGACCAAACTTAATTCCGATAGGTTTGTCGAGATAGACGTCGTAGAATTCTTCTTTTCCTGGGGGAGCAGCCTTGGCTTGTGTCTGGCTGGTGGTAACATCTGCAGCGGCGATGATGGAAGCACGGCGGCGTTGAGGAGGGGGGGCGAGGGTGACTGAGGTGGGTGGACGCAACAAGGCGGAGATGGAAGAAGAGGATGACCTGTGAGATGAGAGAATGCGGGTAAGATTGGGATTTGGAATGGTTATTTGTGTATTGATTAGTGTCAATGCGGGGTTTTAAGACGTACTTGAAGGTTGCTGGGGCCTTATTGCTAGCAGCAACACTTTTGGAGCTGTGAGTGGTTTTGAAGGAAGATTGCTGCATTTTCACTCGTTTCTTATGATCTAGGTGTATTCAAGCACCCAATGTAGGTACTGTATGAATCAAATCAATTAAATTCGTAAAAGACTGAGGCTTAGAGGGCGTTTCTGGTGTAAGATGAAGACGACAAAAAATTGAGGGAGCTTTGTGATCCAAATCAGCTCTTCATCAATGTGTGAAAATATTTGCACATGCATCGATTGATGCATTGATATTCATTCATTAGACGTTCTGTTCTATCGATCTAGCGTACAGCCGCCGTTAAATAGCTGATATCATGAGCTATCAAGATTATCAAGATGATGGAAAACAAGTTTCCGAAAGATGGAAACTGTTTGAAAGGCCCAGCTACCGTCGTAACCGCTTTAGAGCCGGTAAAGGCAAGAAACACATGGGTTGGGGCAGTGATGCCCACCTTTATAGAACGGGACAGACATTCCCACAATGGGCATTGGCTGGCTCTACGCACCCATATGCTCCTTTAGTCGGAAATGCACCTAAATGGATTAGTTACGTCTATGATGACGGCACCTCGTAAGTAGCATCACCACCAATTCTTGGAAATTTGAAGACGCCATCAATCAGTCCCCGACTCCCCTCTCTCACCCCTCCACCCTTGTTCACACACAACAAAAACAGATACGAAGGCCTCTCTGTTAGATTCTTCCCCCACGTCAAAGGTACCCTCATTGCCGGCAATGGTGGTGGTGGTGGCCTTAGAACCGTCAAAGGTGACAAGTACGAAGGTCAATTCGAAAACGGATTCGCCCATGGCCTCGGCCAGCTGACCAAGGCCAATGGCATGGTTTACAAAGGAGAGTTCCGTTACGGCAAAAGATCCGGCTGTGGTGTTGAGTACAACCTCAGACCGTACCTTAGAGGTGTCAAGAATGGTCAACCTGTGGACAAAGCCTGGTGGAATGCCCAAAATCAGATCAAGAAGACTACTAAACTGGGCACTTGGAAACACGACAAGTTCTGGAGACGTGTGGGCAACCCTAAGTACTGTAGCCTGGCTGAGGTCAAGGGAGTAGAAGAGGAAGCTCTAGACGTGGTAACCCAAGCGCGTATGTTTCAGTTCAAACCAGACGGTGACGTTGCAGTGATGAAGGCACAAGACGGCCATGGTTTCCCAGTGGAGCTCCTCCAAGACCCCCTCCGCTACCCTCACGGCACCGGCTTCCTCGCTCCAGGCCCCATGGGCCAATGCTTTGCCCTCCCTGATGACAGGACTATAAAAAACAAGATGGCAGCTGCTGCCAATCAACACAAGAGAATTTGGGAGTCTTACAATCTCCCTTATGGTGTCCCTACTCCTGACACTCAGCTGGGCAATAAGCTGTTCATAGGAGGTGAGCTGGAAGAGATGTGGCAGCAAAATAGGAAACAGAGATGGAGAGATTGGGAAGCTCCTCCTCCAGAAGATAGAGAGGAAGATGCTGGGCTGCTGAGCCAAGTGAAGGATGAGGCTAAGCGTCAAGGAATGATGAAGAGTCGGGTCAGATTTGAAGGCAGGATGACAGCCAGGGATGACGATGAGAGTGATGAGGAAGGTGGTCCTGGTGGAGATAATGGTGATTACCAAAGTGTTCCAGACTTTATGAGGGGGCAACACAAGGATTTGCAGCTTAGTGATGAGGATTTAGTGGCATCAGTTGTTGTTGGTGATGATGTTGAAGATGAAGATGAGGAGGAAGGTAGCAGTAGGGGTACCAGCAGAGGACCACCTCCTAGTGTTTTTGCCAGTGTCAACATGGGCGTAGATCGTGCAATGCAATCTCTATCCCATATGTTCCATAAGATGGCAGTAGCTGCACCTCCACGTAGAAGTCTCACTAGACCGTCTGTGTATGCGCAGAGGAGGAGATGAGGAAAGAATGTTGATGTTAGTTGATGGTGCAGCAGCACTGTCTACTGAATATTGAAAGGAGATGGATAGGATCCATACGAAATGTTGTAATATATACATACATATATATGTATAAAAACATAAGGTTACACTGTGCTAAAGTTACATCGGATAGTTAATGTCAATACTTATGAGCCACCCCTCTTGGCTATTTATTTATTTAATTATATCCCCCCCCCCCCCCCCCCCCCC
>Ga0209986_10005267_pt1 | contig 10768 bp, 16 predicted proteins | sample BlataG_FD_183168 | JGI IMG/M metagenome (GOLD analysis project Ga0209986, IMG submission 183168) | Deep subsurface microbial communities from Black Sea to uncover new lineages of life (NeLLi) - Black_00105 metaG (SPAdes) (version 2) | ecosystem: Environmental > Aquatic > Marine > Oceanic >...
CCCACACGCCTTGCCCGTGCGGACATCCTTCCAGTCTTCCTTGAACCAGCGTTTAAGTGCAGCACCCTTTTTTGTCTTACGAACAGCCATTAACTTTTCTTCGTTACTTTACGGCGATTAGACATAACTTTGCCACAGCCGTTTGCAATTACTTCACCACCTTTTAACAGGCGACGAACTGAGCGTTTACGATATTTATTGGACGGTTCAATAGCACCACCCATAGCCTTTTTTACAGGCTTTTCCTCACTTTTATTTCCCCAGTTACTAGCGCCCACTTTTCGACACTTTGCGATTGCTCCGCTTGCGTATGCGCTTGGAAACACTTTGTACCTTGCTTTTACCTTTCGATAACATGCGTCCTTTGGCATTTTTCTTCCTCTTCATAGGCGGCTTCATTACTTGCTGTGCCATTTGTGATCGGCCTATAGCCATATTAACACTTCCAACGCTTACGAGCTTGCCTCAAGCGGCTGTTTGGATCTTTTGCTGCTTTGGGAAACTTCTTCATTTGACCTGCGGAACGCGCACAAAATGATTTACGCCGCTTGGCATCCTTACTGCCCGGCTTAACTTTACCTGTAACTGCGGTTTTAAGTTTAGAGCCGGGATTTGCTTTACGGTAAGCAGCAACTCCCTTTTGGGTCATGCCTGCACCAGCTTTAGTCTTGCGATAATTACCGCCCTTACCAGTGGTTTTGCGTATCGGATTCTCTTTTTTACGAGCCATTTGTCCAATCCTCGTTTTGTATATATACAAATTCCATTGACGCGGAGACATTAAAGCTAACCGACCCAGAGGAAGAAAACGCCCTCATTTCTAAGTCTGTTTTTTCTGTGAACTTTAATGGAAAAGTATAAAACTGCTCGTGTGCGCCATCTGTGAGAGTAAATCTTTCTTTTATCTGAAAGACTTCTCCGTATGGTCTAGCTACAAGACTAGCATTCAAAACGGCTTTGGTGTTGGTAGATGTGCCTGTGGACAAAGACATCTTTGTAAGGAACGCTGTATATCCTGCGGGAACTGTCCAAAGACCCATCAATGTTTGGTTATCACCATCCCCATTTATGGTCAGGTAAATGTTAGCTGGAACTCCAGTGGTCACTGTGCCTGTTCCTGCGTAGATTATACCAGCATTTGCACCACCACTACCCGCGCTGCGAACAATGCCACGATTGATCCGAAAGTACGATTTGGTAGTATTAACAGGCGTTTGTCCGTTTAATGTGACAACTTCGTTTATTTCGTTGTAGTCACCATCTAGGCCAAAAACTTCAACCGTTCTTGCACCAGTACCTGCGGCAGTGTCGTTAGCCGAACTGCTTGATATAGTCATTATCGTGGCTGATGGGGGGTAGGAATACAAACCACCTTGTTCCCAGATGGTTTCTTTTGTGGCTCCAACATCGCTGTTGTAACCAAACTTAAATATTGTTTTATGGCCCGTGATTTGACCACGGGCCACCTGTAGCTCAAATGGCTCAGATGTTCCAATCTGTGTTATGGAACGAAAGTTAGCCATACTCTTTTCTCATATAGAGAATAATTGTGTAAGTATCTGCGCCTGTATGACCTATAGTGGTAAAAGCAACATCACCTGTTTTTCCAGCACCTGCGTTATTCGTCAGACCGCCAAAAACAGTATAATCATGATTGCCGCTTTGATTTTCACCTAGCTCAATACAAAATTGGTCAGAAGTTGCATCCCATAAGATTTGCACTTTCATACCAATACACTGCCACCAAATACGCTCAATAGCCACACCAGTACATGTGCGACCTTGAGAATCGGCGGCTAACGCACTTACATCAACTTTAACAACTGCTGATTCACCAGTACCGTCAGAGATATTGGTGAACTTCATAACAGCTTTTTTGTCACCGTCGATAAGTGTTTGGGACGTTACTGCGTCAGCCATGTCAATCCCCTATTAAGCGTTGTTAATAGCTTGGATGTACTCTACTGTAACATATCCTGCACCAGACGTTCCCGCAGAAAAGTCTATAAATATCGGAAGATCGGCAGTTCCAATATCTACCCAAGTGTCAGCATCTGTAATTGTTCCATCAGAACCATGAATGATTACGTTCGCAGCAGTGCCTGCGGCTAACGCAGTAAATAGTTCAGTAGAAGTTGAGCTTGTACCCATGCTAATATTAGCTGCATCACATGCAGTCGTAATATAGATAGTTATTTCAGTAACTTGACTGTTTGCAGGAAGTACAATTCCTGTATCAGCAGCAGTAGTTGATTGTGACCAATCCGCTGTTTGCGCCATCTTTACAAAACCAACGTTTGCCTTGTCAGAGCCTACAGTAGTTCCTGTAGTATCTCTAATGGTCCCTGCCTTAATAGGACCTGAAAAAGTAGTAGTAGCCATGTGTATCTCCTGTCGTGGCTAGTGTCAGCTACACCGTGTAGCTGTCAGGGATGAAAATAGAATAACATAATTAAGACAAAAAGAAAGGGGCAACCGAAGTTGCCCCAAGTCAAACAGGGAGGTAATACCTCACTGTAGCACACTTTATGCTCCGGGTGAACCGAATACTGCGCGTGGATCACTAAAGCCGAAGCTATAGCGTTCACGAGCCTTAAAGCGCATGTTGCCTGTGTCGAAGTCAGCTTCCATGTTCGTTCTCATTGCAGAACGCTCAAAGTGCTTAAATCCGTTAGGCGCATCAGTTTTGATGAAGAACGCATCTGGGTCTGTCAAGAAGTGGTTAACAGTGTAACCCTCTGGAAGCATACCCATGTTACGAATCGCGTTCACATCATTGTCTGCTGTGCCAACACGAAGAGTCGATTCCAACAAGCGGTCTGCAACGAATTGCAGTTGTGGTGGAATGATCAACTTGGTGCCACGTAGAGCAATGATCATGTTGCGTTCATCAACGAAGGTAGAGATGTCAATCAAAGCGTTCTCAAGCGAAGTTTCGTTCAAGTCTGCTGCTGTTGACGGCTCGTTGCGGAATGTACCACCACCCGCGAGAGGGTGATCAGTCGCACAAAGCTCTTTACCATCGCCACCTGCAAAGTTGCTGTCAAACGCATTGTTAAGAACAGCAGCCGCTTTGACCTGCTTAGTGTGAGCCATAGAACGCGCAAGCGCCTTCGTATAACGTGCACCAAGACGATCATACAGGTTGTCTTCGATTGCTTCTTCGGTCAATGCGAATGCAAGTGCCACTGTTTCGTGTGTATAACGAGCAGTGTATGCTTCATTTGCATTGTCGAACTCAACGCCAGAACCTTCGGATTTTGTGGGAGCATTCCCAAATCCGACCAGCATGACCTCCTCTTCAAATGCACGGTCTGATGTTTCCGTATCGAAGATTTCTGCATGCTGATTCTCATAACGGTCATATTCCATACCGAATAGAGCGTTCAGGCCCGGCTCAAGTTCTTTGACGAGTTGGGAGCGTGAAATAGCCATAACTCAATCTCCTTATGCCAAGCCAGCGGTTCCACCGCTGAACAGGTGGTTGTTGATTTTTACGATCACATTTGTGTTCGCGCTCGCAACATCGCTGTTCTCAGGGTCTTGAGAAATGTCGATGGCTTTCAACGGCAAAGTTGCAGTTGTTGCACCAGTCGTCACATCAAGCTCCATACGAGAAATACCAGAAGTGGTATCTCCAACTGGAGATTGATCAACAATGTCGAAATTACCAGCCAAGTCAGCCACAGGGAATGTGTCGTCGGCTTGAATTTCGAATGTTGCACCCGGATCATCAATGACATTTGCCATGATGTCGGATGCTGCAATGCTACCGGGGTAGCTGTTTGAGAAAGTTGGCTTGCCAGTTGTTGGATCGGTATAGAAGCAACCGTTGAACACACCAAGGATCAAACCTGATCCTCCTGCGGCAACACGCTCAATACCACCACCAGTTACCATAGCAACAAGGTCGCCTTGGAAAATAGCGGTAGCATAGCCTGAAGCAATCCGATAACGGTTTTGCTGTTGTGAGCTAATGCTTGTACGAACTGGACGAAGGCCAAAAGAAGCGTCTTGGTTAGACATAGCTAATTTCCTTCAATTTATCCGCCTTTTCGACTGGAGCCGAATGAGACAGAAGATTTACGTTGCGGAGCAAGTTTCGGCATGGCTGGATTGTTTTCTTGCATCCAGTCATTGTCCACTGCGTCCATTTGATTTTTAGTCACACCTTTATAGTGATTCTTCCGCTGCTCAACCATTTCGACGGGCATTCGTGCGAGAACAAGACCGCCGTTGCCAATGACACCAGCGTTACGACCCTCGTCTACTACAGGTCCAATCCAATCTGGGTATTCCTCTGCGCGAACGAGGTCCCAGCCTTCTTGCCGTTTTTTAAAAACGTTAGTTTTGTCATCGAACTCCATCACAGATTCACGAATCCAGCGATGGACATATCCAATGGGAGGTTCAGGAGCGTCTAAGGCTGTACCGGGACGCCATTCCATTTTGCGCTCTGTGCGCTCCCGCGATTGTACCTCGCGTGATGTCCTGTCAACCATATCAATCTCTCCTGTTTTGCTCTAAACGAGCGACTTCTTTTGCATATCTTTCCAGAGGAATACGCATTTTCTTGGCAAACGCCACTTGACCGGGTGTAAGTTCCACCGACTTTTTCCGCCCTGACTTTACAGACCGTCCGTTACCAGACGCAGGAGCAACGGTCTGGGCGTTGGACCGTTTATCCTTAAACTTATGAGGCATTTCCCTACGCATACGAGAGTCGATTTCTTTGTAGTAATCGTCGCTTGTAGGATCGTAATCTTCCTCTAATACGAGTTGCTCATGAATTGCTTGAGCAGCGCGGGTCATAATTCTATCTGACCCAAACCATTGATTCTTCTCCATCCACCTTTCCAGCTTAGGATCACGCTGTGGCTGTTGTTGTGGTGGTTGAACATATTGCTGTTGCGGGACTTGAACTTGCTGCGCTTTTTGAGCTTCTTGCTCTTGATTTTGACGCGCAATCCTTGCTTTTTGCTCACTAACTTTTTCTTTTGCTATAGCAATTTTAGCTAGTGCCTGCTGTGCCTTTGCGACTTTTTCATAATCACCAGCTTCATTTGCTTCCTGCAAAGCACGAGTGGCTTGATATTCTTGAGCGTTTAGACGGCTTTCCGCTTCACTGTTATATGCACCGTTTAATTGCTGCAAACGCTGCCGCATTTGCTGGTTTTCAGCTTGCACTTGCTGGGCGTACTGAACAGCAGCTTGAGCTTCCTCTGCTGCCTGCTTACGTTTTGCCGTTAATTGATTGATTCGACGCTGAACAGATTCACTGTAGCTATCTAGCTCATCGTCTCCTGAAGAATCTTTACGAACATTTGTTCGGGTTTCTTCTTCGTCAGAAGACATTTCGATTTCAACGTCTTGATCGTCGTCATCAAAATCAACAGACGTAGCTTCTTCAATGTCTTCGTCTTCACGAATGTCTTCAGCCATAGCCATTTTCCTTGCTCTCCATTACCTTATACATAAGAAATGTCTTTTGGGTCAAGAATCGTTGCGATAATATTATCGTCATTTATAATACGAACCTCAAGACCTTCCACTTTGAACCTATTTCCAGCATATCTTCCTATAAGAACCCAATCCTTTTCACTACACCAAGGACCATTTGGGAACTTTTGGGAATCTTTGTATGCATCTGGACCCAACTTAACCACATAAGCGGCTACAGTCGCAAAAGATTCACGGTCACGAACCTGATCTGGAACGTACAAACCGCCCTTTGTTTGCGCACTTGGGTAATAGGGAATGATGAGAACACGATAGCCTGTTGGCTGCGGCAATCTCTCTAGTGCAGATGTTTCCATTTGGGATGGATCATCTTCGTTTTTGTTTGCCGCACCTTTACCAAAAGCATTTTCTATGGGTTTTGGCATTTCTGCGTTTTCTTTTATTGCCTTTCGCGCTGCCTTTGCAACGTGATCTGGCACAAATAACTTATTAGTCATCTGCGTACTCTATGCCTTTCATCGCGGTTTTGATTTCTTGTTCAACGTAGGACATTCCGCGTATTTCGCCTACGATGTACCGATACTCGTCAAAAGCCTGTATCGAACCATCCGCGAGCTTGTCTTTTAGACGCACATCGCGCTCACGTATGTTTTTCAAGAGATATTCTGCAAGATTTAGTGCGTCCATACCGCATATAGTATGCGATTATTTGGAAAGCACAAGTATAATTACCATAAAATCAGAAAATACCTTGGAATCTCTGGGGTCTAGCAATTCTGCTAAACCTGCTAATCACTCCACCGTTAGCTTTTTTTACTGGTTTTCTTTTTGGCTGGGGCTTTTTTGACTGCTTTTTTGGGCGCGACTTTTTTGCTTGGCTTAGGGCTATCGCCACTGCTTGCTTCTGCGGACGCCCCTCCGACTTTAGCTTCGATATGTTCGAGCTTATCACTTGCCGACTTGATCCCTTTTTCAACGGCATTACCAACCTCCTTTGCTACACGCTTTGCAGAACGAATTTGCTCTACAATTTTCTCCCTAACAGATGAACTCATTTTACCGTCCTTTCATTTGTGCATTCACCGCAGCAATATCTCTCTGGGTCTGAATGCGTTCTTCAGCAACGCGGGAACGCTCATCTATAGCCTTTTCTTGAGCATCAATACGTTGCTGCGCGATTAACACATCATTGCGCTCTTTCTCGCGCTCCATCTCCTGACGTGCTTCAAATTCACCTTGCTTACGCTGCATATCTGCGGCCTTCAGTTGCAATTCTTGCTGTCTGATTGCCACTAGCGGATCTTCCGTTTGACCCTCTGGAGACATAGCCTGCACAAGTTGCTCTGTCATATCCGCCGCTATTTGCGCGGCTCGTGCATCTATTTGAGGCTTGAATTGCATCATCATCATTTGCATTGGATCTTGTGGCATTTGCCCTTGAGGTCCCATTTGTGGAGGCTGCATTTGAGCTTGTTGTTGCATCATCTGCATTTGCTCTGGTGGAATCTGAGACATAACTTCCTGTTGTGCCTGATTTTCTGCAAGCATTCCAATATGCTCTTGAATATGCCCCTGTAGCACAACAAGAGCCTGTGGGTTTAACTGCATCGCAGGTGTGGACATAATCGCCATGTGCGTTTCAATGTGCGCCTCATGATCTTGATCAGGAAACGCCTGCAAAGGAGCGCCCATAAGAGCGTTTTGGTTCTCTTTTGATGGATTCATTGGCTGAGGCTGTGGAGGAGGCGGCAATATCGCATCAATGTTTGTTACGCCCAGCGCCTCATACATCTTACGATAAGCAGCATATAGCCCTTGTGGGCCACCATGTATCTGTGGATTAGACTGAACTAACTGTAGCTCAGTTTGCGCCAAAGCAATTCGCTGCGACATCGAAAAGATGTTTGGATCAGAAACTGGCAAAACATCAATTTGAGGTCCAAAATCCTGCACAAAAATCTCAGGACCCATCTGCATATCTGCTTGATATGGATATGCCTGCACCGTTTCTGCAAAAATCTGAGCCAGAAGTTTGAACTCAATCTTTTGTGAGTAATGAAGACGCTTGTGAATCGCGGACATAACCTTTGTCCCGCGCTCCATAATCGCCATCGTTGTGCCAACGGGCGTTTCACCGCCCATCTCACCAACCTTCAAGTCAGCCATAGACGCAAAGCGGCGTCCTGCATCCACGAGAGTGCCCAAAAGGTTATAAAGCGTCCCTGAAGGCTCTTTGAAGGGGAGGGGCATCAGAGAGCCTTGCAGGGTGCCTCCAACCACATCGACATCGCGGAACTCACCCGGTTGTAGAGGAGCATCTTCATCACGAATACGAGCGCCACGGGCTTTAAAACCCGCAGGCAAGTTGGAGAGCGTACCTGCATCAATTAGCTGACGCAGAATGGACGTAGAGGCTTGCGCCAAACCACCAATCATATGCGTCAAGCCAAGGCCATAGAACCCCAGACCGGGCAGAAATTTATAATGTACGAAATATTGTTTCGCACTCTTAATCGGATCAGCTTCAGTGTAATTGCGGCGAATAGACAAAACATCGCCTGAATCCGCAATAATCGTCACAATATAAGGCAACTTCAAGCCAGTCGGCTGACCATCAATGCCCATATCCTCAAAGCCCTGAATATCAAGGCTCGTATGAACCTCATAAAGCGTTAACTCTTCAGATGGTCCGCTAGGATGAACGCCTTGAATATCATCAATTGATTCTTCAACCTCATCAGCTTCATATGAACTACCTTCAGAAGCAGTTGGCAAATCAATATCACGATAAAAACCAACAAGCTGCATCTTGCGGATTTCATTGGAATCCATTGAAATTCGATGCGTAATACGCGGAGAAGACACCAAATCAGTTGCACCATATGGCACAATCAAGTCTTCAGCATGTATAAACTTGCTAACAGCGCGTTGCTTTAGCGGATCAAAGTAAACCTTCTTAAACGTAGACCCAATGACAGGAAGGTAGAACAGCATTTGATCCAACTCTGGATCGTATTCTTCCATCTTGTAGGTAATCATATAGTTCATGTAGTCTTTGACGCGCTCAGACTGCTTTACAAGCATTTCATTTTGCGCACCAATAACAGATGTACGAACAGGTCCAGTTGCAGGCAACAACTCACGATACGCTTGCGCTTGGAACTGTGTGACAGACTCAGCCAATAATGGATGAATAACGCCAGAAGACCCTTCAAACGGCTCTGTGCGCTCTTCAGTCTTCATCCCCAAAAACTCAAGGCCAGTTTTGTATGTATCTTCCCAGTCTTCACGAGAGGACAAGTCATCCTCAATCGAACCAACCAAATCAGATGAAATCAAACCCAACTCGGCTTCGTCAATAACTTCAGCCAAGTTCCCATCAAACGGAACGCTAACAGGAGCCTCCATAGGCTCCTCATACTCACCCACAACGGCGCTACCGTCATCAAACTCAGTAATTCCGGGCTGTGCAGCCAAATCAATCACATTCTCAAATGTTGGCCCCTGTGGAACCATTGGTTCTTCGGGCAATCCACCCGCACCTAGACCGCGTTCTATAGCCATTAGAAAATGTCCTTCTCATTGCCTTCAAGTGGCTCCAGTTCGTCAATGTCATCAAAGTCAGTCATAGGACCGCCTTTTTCCCAAGCATTGCAAACATTCTCAGCCATGCAGGTGAAATCCAGTTTAGTACAATACCCAACCTCGTCACCCTCATCCATTCCAATGCCATTCTCAATGCAATCAAGCATCTTGGAGCGAATGTTGTAATATTCACAGGTTCCGCAGATTTCTTTCTTTTTTTCCCAATTCTTCACAGAATGACCGTAAGCATATTCCTGTATGGCATACTCACGGTTTTTGTCGTTTAAATCTGCATCTTGAGTCGAAAGAGGACAAACAAACTCCTCTTCCGCCTCATACATATCGTCATCAACAACTTGGTTGATACCAGACCTAAGCTCATCCATGTCAATGTTGATAACGATTTTTGCCATCACTTTACTCCAGAAAACTTGGTGCCAGAAATGGCTGCACCACCGCCACGGCAAACACCGCCCCCGTGCTCATAGCCGCGAACAACACCGCCTTTGTTCATTCCGCGAGGCTTCTTGTATTTTTGACGGACTGATTCTTCAACTTGATCTATAAAGGTTCTAGCCTTCATACTACCAGATTCTTTAGGAGTCATTTCCCCAGCAAGCATGCGTTCATTCATATTTTTTTCAATCAGTTTCTGCAACTCTGTGTCACCAGCGTAAGTTTCTCGAAACTCTTTTGCATAGTCGTCAGACATATAGATTTGTCCACCTGACTTGGTGGGGCGCATATTTACCTTTTTACGTCCGCGTTTGCTGCCGCGTGTACTTGGTCCAGCCATCACTTCATTCCTTTATACTTGCCGCCACGACCAGCCATAACGCAGCCGTTTCGAGACTTTTTACCAGAAGATTTCTTTTTCTTAACAGCGCCGCCCTTTTTATATTTCTTAACAGCACCGCCGCCCATCATTCCTAAAGTTCTACGCAAACGAGCCATGTCTGCATCAGACACTCCCATTCCCGTTTCACCAGCTTCTAAAGCCTCAAGCATACCTGCACGATCCATAGCGCGTTGGCGACGACGATCAGCGTCCGACATACCTTTTCCAGACTCACCCATTATCATACTAAGTCTACGACGATCAGCGTCAGAAATAGCCTTTCCTGATTCACCCATCGCTTCCATGAGCGCCCTCATGATTGCTTCTTTTTGTGCCATTAGTAATATTCCCTTTTTCGGCGTGCAAACGCCAGTTGATCCTCATCGTCATAGTCGCTCGGAGTGGTGATAAAACCACCTTGCCTAAAACGCAGTATAGCCTGAGTCATCGAATCCGCCAAGTCATCATGTTCACCATTTGGAAATGCAGCGCATTCTTCCATAACTTCATCAGCAAAATTCGTGTCAGGACACCACACCATACCACTCTCAAATACAGGCGCACACGCATGCATCCGCGTAAACTTGTCCGCGCCACGGCTCGGCGTAAATGGCGTCACAGGAATACCCATCCTACGCAATTCCTGCGTCAACGGCATACCACTCGCCTTCTGCTCCACAAGAACCATGTCAGGCTCATACAATTCATACAAATCATGCGCCTGCTGCTTTAACTCTGGAAACTCCCAGCGCCCCCTAACAGCATCAAGCAACACAATGTGATCCTCTCGCGTTTCATCGTAATGAAAAATGCCCCAAGTCGTAATCGCACTATAGTCAGCCCTGTCACCCTTACTAAAGGCAGTATCATAACTTTGAATAATAT
>Ga0209986_10005268_pt1 | contig 10767 bp, 12 predicted proteins | sample BlataG_FD_183168 | JGI IMG/M metagenome (GOLD analysis project Ga0209986, IMG submission 183168) | Deep subsurface microbial communities from Black Sea to uncover new lineages of life (NeLLi) - Black_00105 metaG (SPAdes) (version 2) | ecosystem: Environmental > Aquatic > Marine > Oceanic >...
ACCAAAATTGGGGGTGCATAGTCTTGACCGTCATGAAGCAACTCGGCTAGCCGGTGTCGACCCCGACTACCTTACCCGTGATCTCTCGGATACGATTGCCAGTGACGGAGAGGTTGCGTATGAACTATACGTCCAGTTGATGGAAATCGAGGATGAATTAAAACAAGTTTTTGATCCACTCGATCCTACAAAAACTTGGCCTGAGGACAAATTCCCACTTATGGTGGTGGGTAAGATGGTTTTGAATCGTAATCCTAATAACTTCTTCGCTGAAGTCGAGCAAGCAGCTTTCTGTCCCGCTAGCATTATACCAGGTATAGAGTTTTCCGCTGACAAGCTGCTCCAGGGTCGAACGTTCTCATACGCGGATACCCAGCGCCATCGTTTAGGACCGAATTACTTGCAACTTCCAATAAACCGCCCCATAGTGGAGGTCAACAACAACCAGCGCGATGGAGCCATGCAGTTAGGAAAATTCAGTGGACCGGTCAATTACGAGCCAAGTAGTGTAGCTGGCGGTTCTCCAGTGGAGGCTCCGGCCGGCACCCCATACGTATATCGGGTTGAGGGAGAAGTTACCCGTAAGAAAATCAGGAAAACCAAAGACTTTCAACAAGCGGGGGAGAAATATCGTTCCCTGAGCAAGATGGACCAAGAACATCTAATAGATAATCTCATCACAGATCTTATGCAAATAGACAAACCAATCCAGCAGCGGGTAATTGAGAACCTAACCAAGGCTGACCCGGAGTTAGGTAAATCCGTAGCTAAAGGTCTGAAACTCTAACAGATGATAAAGGAACAAGACTGCCAAAGCTTCTAACACAAGCTCTGCAGTTCTTTCCCCTCTTTTTTTATTAGCCCTTTCGGTTCAGCTATAGCTTTTCCGCAATACTTAATAGAATTTCAATGAAACAGCGCGCGCGGGAATCTGGGCAACCTACACGATTACAGTTTCTAGTCAAGATTTCGGTATAGGAAGCTTCTTGGTAGCATTGATAACATTCATCATTGTAGCTTTCGTAATCTTCATACTGGTGAAACTCACCAAACGATGGGGAATCGAATAACTCAAAGACCTAAATTTCCCCCTTTTTTTGAGTTTGATGTAGAACTTATATCTCTACTAGACGATATGATATCGGGGTGGCTAGACAATGAAAGTTAGCAAATTGAATGGAATGAAAGTGATCACTGCTAATGCTTATGCTCTTGGAGAAGTGGAAGGAGCCCATGTGGACACGGATAAATGGAGAATAACGAATCTGGATGTGAGTTTAACTAAAGAAGCCACAGAAGAACTTGGATTCAAGAAACCTTTACTAGGCTCTGTAACGGTTTGTCTACCTGTCAATGTCGTAAAGCAATTTGGAGATGTAATCACACTTAAGAAATCCCTTCAAGAACTGAAAGAACTCAAGGAATGTAAAAGCGGCTAAAGAAACTGCACATGAACTGTTTCATGCATAAAATCCGTGTTGACAGAAGGAAATACCTTCTTTTTTCTGCATGCATGGGGTTAAATTTTAACCCAACCAACCATGAAGGTGCACGCGCGCATGTATTACAGCTAATCCAAATTGTATTCAATTATTCCTACTAGAAGTGGCTATTATGTCCAGTAGACCCATCCATCAGAATCTTCAGCTGCCTTCAGAACTCCTTTTTTGACTCTTCGACTGAGGGAATTTGCTATGCTTCTCTCCTTACCTTCTGTGGAGAGTCCCTTGGCTTTCAATGCCGAAGCAACATCCTTTCTTGTTCTCTTGTTAGGAAGCTTGAAAAATCCTTCTTTGATTAAGTCTTCCATAATGCGATATGAAAGCCCACCCCAAGTTTGGGGTCCTCTACGCTTTGAACGTATTTTCCTCTGAGTCTTCACAGCTGAAACGAATTCTTTCCTAAGGCTGTCAAGGGTAGTTCCCAAAATCTCAATATTTCTTAAATCTCCTTCTCCTAATCCTCTTTTGATGAATTCCTGTAGCACAGGCATTTTTTCAAGCTTTAGACCAGCGAGAGTCGCTCCAACAGTTTCCACTGCAACAGCATCTCTTCCGACCAATAATACGTTCATTCTTACAGGTGAATCACCCGCGCCGTGCCAATAATACGTTCCATCTAGCACTGCTAGATCTACTCCTCCGATTACCTCGTAAATATCTGCAAGCAGTGGACCAAGTATCTTGTGAAACTTTCTTTTTTTTGATGTTGGAATACATCCAAACAGGTTTTTGAGTATGCTTCCACTCTCAAAAGTCCTCAGTATGTGGGTATCCACTAGAACGTTTGGTTTGAATAGTATATGCGATAACTTCATGTCTTGCTCAGCAAGTCTAACATCTCTGTCAGCTTCGTCCGATAGACTAAAAGGCACTACCCGTTCTGAGAAAAGCTCCCTCCAGATTTGCAGCCTTTCTAGGCCTGTCCCTTGATAATTATCGGATTCAGCTAGGTAGATCTTTGGAGCCTCACTAAAACTATCGATGATAGCGTCAACTACGCGAACAGAAGTATGATTCTCTGCCCTATGACTGAAAACTCCAACTTTGATAACAACCTCTCTTTCAGGATTGTTCAAATCATCTATTCCATTAATTAAACGCAAAGCTTTTTGGAGGGATTCAGCTTCATTGTCTTCAAATCTGATAATGGCAACTTTCGCAGTCAAAACACTTCATCCATCCTTCTAATTACTGAAGATTCATCGTTGAGTCTAAAAAAAGGTTTTCTATTAGTCGATCTCCCCAACTTCTCCCAACGTGGAGATATCTCCCGCAAACTCCTCTTTTTCGTGAATACTTAGCGCGATGCGCGCGCTACAGTGAAGATTAAAATAGATCTAACAGGAATAATACAAAAATGTGATGAAAAGTGCTTGTTATGTCCTTTAAAACGGATAAAGATCAAAAAGTAATTTTGGACAAAGCCACCAAATATTTTGTTGACGAAGTCGGTTTGAAAATCGCCGAGCAAAATTCTTGCTGCATTACTTTCAATGGAGACAAGGTTGGCTACGTCACAGTAACACTTGCCCAAGAAGACAACAAGTTCGAAGTTAAATTGGAAACCAGAGAGTTCGAATACTGGGTGAAGAAATTCGTGGAAGGGTTCAAGTAAATACTGGCGTCATACACAGTTTAAGCATAGTGCGCGCGTTTGGCTGTAGTAGAGTATTAGCGCGCGCGCAAACGGGATCTCTAGGCATATTTTAGATTTCATGGAAGAGTGCGCATTCTGCTTATTATTACTGCTGGTAAAAAAGAGAAAGGGTGTGTAAAACGGACTGAAGATTTTAGCTATTAAGCTTAATATCTTCTCGGGGGTCTTCGTTTAGCATAGCATTCTCGGCAGTATACGGGTTTGCTTCCGTCAGGTTTGAAGGGAACCTCACATTCTTTACCACAATCGGCGCATACGGCCTTGTGCATTTCTCGGTTTTCTCTATACGACAATCAAATTTCACCTCCCTGTTATAGTCAACGAAAAACTAGCATTCTCATGAAATTCTAATTCTTGCGTGTCTAATCAGTTGACATATTGATCTATTTAAGCTTATGTATGCGATGAGTTTCTCTTCTGCATCTCTGTTCCATTCAGCCTCGCGCGCGCTTCTTGTAGTCTCTCGGCATATGGTTACCGTTGTTTTGTGGATACCACCGCCCATCTATCCGCGATCATGGGGTCACCTCTTCGCTCTACTCTGAAACCTTCAAGTATTTTCTCCCACTCCGCTTGGTCCACGTAACTCATAGGACCTTTTTCCACGCTAATGTATGCCAGTCCTTTTGGCTTGAGGATACGCCTCATTTCGTTGACAGCTGACTCGTGGTGTTGTGGTGCCATGGAACACAATAATCCATTGGCAAGAACGAAGTCAACCGACCTGTCTCTTATGAAGCTCAGGTCGGAGGCAGATGAAGCGTGCGCTTCAATGTTGTGGTAACCACCTTTATCCGCTTTCTTTTCCAACTCTTGGATAGCCTTTTCATCCGAATCAACTGCGTAAACTCTTCCTTCAGGACCAACGCATTCAGCCAAAGCGAGGGTATAATAACCTGAGCCACAACCAAGGTCAGCAACCACCTGACCACTTGTGACGTAGGGACAAAAATTTTTTGGGTTACTAAACAACCTCCTGAGTCCCCACCAATCATTTGACCAGAGGGGGAAGTGCTTGTCTCGTTTCTCTTCGTTTGTAGCCACTTCCTGAACCCACCTTGTATCCTGATTTGTGTGTGCTCTGTTAAATGCTTTAATCCTGATTTCTTTTCTTGGTATTTAGTAGTTATGGTCTTTGTCTCCTAGGTTGTACCGATCGATCGAGCATGAGAAACTCTAAGATGGATGGGCGCGCGCTAGAGATTTGCAAAGGTTTTGCTTACTCTTCTTTCTTCTTGCCTTTGCTCTTACCTTTCTTACCTTTTTTCTTTCCCATTTGTTTTCACTACTCTTCCTCTTCTTCCTCTTCTTCTTCCTCTTCCTCTTCCCATTCTTCTTCTTCGAACAGCATGGTTAGACCTCCAATTTTCCCTATAAGCCGACAGCTTGCGTATTTATGCTTTTTCTCTTGATAATAAGGGCGAAAGGAGCTTTGTTTCGTGAAAAAGCGTCAAAACATTCCTCTCTCTTGCCTTATAAGTAGAAAATAAAAAAGAGGGAGTTTACTTGTGGTTGAAGCCGTTTGTTTCATCCAGTAGTTTTTGATATTCTTCTTGTTGCTTCTTGTTTTGGATTCTTTGGAATTCTTGGAACAGTTTTTCGTTAGTCATTGCTTTGACGTGTTGGCTAATCGGTATTGTTCCTTTGTCTCCTCGGATTTCAACGCCTTCCTCTTGAAGTTGTTTGGTGACTAATTTTTCGACTTGCTCACGGTTTATTCCGAAGAGACCAAACAAGACGTTTCTTAATGCTTTGACTTCTTGTTTGAGTTTGGCGATTTCTACGTCTTTGGCTTCCATAGTTGATTTTATTGTTCCATTGCTCAGACTTAACGCTTGCTCTCTAACTTCAATGAAGGAGTTTTTGAGTTTCACGTCTCCTAAGTATGTCTCCATTGATTTTCCTATTGACTTGCCGACAAGCAATTTAGCAACTTCATTGTCTATGTTGTGGTTGTAGCATGTTGACAAGAATCGCTTTCGTAAACTGTGAAACGTAAACCGCTTGTTTTGTGGAATCTTAATCTTAGCCTTTTTGCCAGAGATCTATATCGGCGTAAGGTCAGAACCCTCTGCCTCTTATCCAACCTCCCTCTTTTTGCTTTGCTTCATAGCAAGTCAAAGGATAAAGTTTACAACATTTCACAGTAGAGATGTCTCCTGCAAAATCCCTTTTCTTAGTTTATCCAAACCAATTGCGTGCATTTTGAGAACGGTTACAAACATGTTCCATTCGAGCTTCCAAAGACTGTTCAAATACTTGAACAGGGTGTTCAAAAACATTGTCTTAAATCTTACGATTACTCTATTATCTCAGGAATGCCTGATGGAAATAAAACTTTCAAGAAAAATATGTCACGTAATAAATGCAGTGCATCTGCTAAAAACGTCAGTGTTTGTCACTAGAACCCCACTAACAACGCTCAAGTCCTTGCTAAAGACAAGTTTGAAGCGAGGTATGTATCATGGAAGCTAGAAAGGTTGGTCTTTACGGAGCTTCTGGCATTTTACTTGCTGCCCTACTGATTTCCGGATTATACCTGTCTGGTGTGCGGTTTCCAAGCTTAACAGCCCAGACAGGCACGCTAGTCGTGTTGTTGACAGACGCACCGGTAAATGTTACACACTTGAACATAACAATTGACAGCTTTTCAGTCCGTCTTGAAAACGAATCTTGGATAGATATACCCTTTGTCGACAACAAAGATGAAGTCTATTTCGACCTTCTTGAATTGTACAACGTGACAATGGAACTGTCTGTTGCAGAAATAACTGCTGGAAACTACACTAAGATGCGGATGACCATAAAAACTGCAAATGCAACATTTGCAAGCGGTGACACAGCTGAACTCACCGTTCCGCCAGGAAAGATTGACATCATAATTCACTTTGAGATCGAATCTGATGATACAACAGTTGTGTTGATCGATATGGAGGCTGATTGGGTTGCAATCAGCGAGAACAACAGTTTGCGACCGGTGCTAAAAGCTTCCGTAGCCTAGTGGCTTCAACATCCCATACTTCCTTTTTTCTGGATCCAGTTTCATTAAGGCTTGCTCCGCCATATTCTAATTGTTTCAATCCATAGAATTGAAGAGCCCAATAATCCGAAAATAAAGGCAAAGATGCTGTAAAAATTGACTTCTCTGAATTGAGTAAGATAGAAGGCAAACAGCGTTGTGAGCATTGTTGCATATAGAATGTTTCTTGGGATGATAAAACCCTTGAATTTCATGAAGTGCTTTAGAACCCCTACTTGAACCATTCGCGTCAAATGATATTCGCCTGAAACTTTTTCGACTAAACCCAATTCACTCAGTTTGTCTAGATGATAAACAGCTAAAGCTGGACTTGAGAACCCTAGTTTCCTTTGAACCTCCCTAGGACCCACGAAACCTTTTGAAGACTTCAGTAAATACCAATAAACACGTAGAGTATTTCCTTTCAACTCACTGGCAACACGTTCGTCATTCATATTCAAGGCTTCCGAATCCTACGAGTTTTGTCATCTCAAGCCTACTACTAGCGCGTTCACACCAAAAAACCATATGAAGAAGGAATCTGAATTTGACCTATACGCGCGCGCGGTGAACTGCGCGAAGAAAAAATGAAGAGGAGGTGAAGAAAGGTGGCTGAGGAGCGTGTAGAGATCTTACGACGTGCAGCTGTCGGGAGTTGGACTGGGCTTGCAGGACTCGCACTGGCTTTCAGGGAGAAGTATGGAGATGAGGCCTGGGAGGTTTTTAGGAGTTTCATGGGGAACGTGGGTCAGACGCATGGGGAGGCTTTGAAGGAGAAGGCTGGAATCGAGGGCAAAGGTCCCGAGGATGTAAAGCGTGTTTTAGACGTAATGATGAAAGAGTCTTATCCGTACATGTCGATGGCGACAAGGGTTGAGGGGAATAAGATAATCGCAGTGACGGACTCAAGTAAGTGCCCGATGGTGGAGGTCGCCAAAGCGGTTGGATTACCCCTTGAAACCTTATGCGAGAACATGGCATTCCCGCATCTTGAGGCCGTGCTGAGAACTGTGAACCCCAACATAAAGCACACAAGCAAAGAGTTATCGGAGACGAGATGCGTCGACGAGATCGAGATCGTCTGAACCCTTAACTCTTTTTTCCTCTCATCAAGGAAGTGAAATACGTCGACAGCAAGGTATGTCTGAAAGCCATTTCTCAACTAAGCCCCCATTTTTTCGGTAGGAACGTGCGTGTGAATCTGACTCGCACTCGTAGCAAGCACCTAAAACAAACAATTTCTAAACAGGCTAGCGCGCTAAAGTTATTGATGACGAGTCTAGATCGGAGCTTCTGAAGAATCTTATGTCTCCTGTGAAGCTGTTCTTCCTCACTCAAGAGTATGCCTGTCCTTCATGCACTCAACAACACGTCTCAAGATGTCACTGTTGAACTTGTAACTGGAAGAGCGCGTCACATATTCTGTGGACAGTCAATGGTTGTTTGTTCCAAGATATTTGATTTTTTCCAGCTTTGTCGAGCTGTATTCGCTGTTGACACTCAGTAGGAGATTTACATTCTCTAACAATTCTTCCGGATCTATTTTTAGAGAAGATGGAACTTTTATGACAAAGAATAGTTCTCCTTCAAAAACTTGGTGTGTCTCACCGTCAGAGGTTGTTCCCTCTTTTATCTTATCTTTATCCAGCTCTACTTCGTGGGGCTCTATCGTGACCTTGTCAATATTTTCCATGAACTTTCTGTTTAATGCTGGATTTTCACTTTCGGATTTCAGGATTTTCTTCACTCGTCTCTTTGCCATTTCACCTATATTGTGGGGTAACGTTTTTTCCCCAGTATACCACTTACATTCTGCTCGCGCGATAAATATGTCTGTTTTCAACGTTCCCCTTCTCCATTTTTGTTGTTAATGTTGTCCGCTTCACCGCCACCGTTGATGTTTCGCGTCTGTCTTTTCCTCTGGGCCTAAGACCCTCGTTTCAAATTCCTTCTTATCTTCACTTCGGTTTACGTGATTTAAAATCTTGTTGCAGTATGGACATGCGCTTACAAGTTTCGCCTTACCGGTGCTGAAGTCAAGCATGGTCATGGGCTTGCCGAAAGTCTTCTCGCACGAAGGACACGAAATGAGCACGGAATTTTGCTTTGAATTTTCAGCTTTGAGAGCAGGTTTACTCACAGGCTCGGAAATATGTTTCTTGATGGAAGCATGCTTTTTGACAGGAGGGATCTCTTCACTTTTCGAAAAGTCTATCGCTAATTTAATGGCGCTCAAGATGGAAGGAACAGCCATGCAAACATAGATGAGGCGAAAAGCAATCCAATAGGAATTTGCCCAAGCGAAACTGAACTGTAAACCAAAATCGTAAAGCTGATCATGGACAACGTTGTCAATATGACCCAACAAAAACATGACAGTGACCGCAGAAACAAGCCAAACAACAAGGATAACTCGTCCAAGCCAAGAATTTCCCGACATATTCTTCAAAGTCATGTCTTAAACCCAATAGAATCAGAGACAGCATGCAACAAAAACATTATGAATACAGAATCAAAACCCAAAATTAAACATTCTAATCTTCAGCAATTCATGGATTTGCCCACTCGCCCAAAGGCGGGAGGTTCTAACCTGTTAGCAACTTTTTCTTTCCTAGGAGCGCGGTGGTGAGAAGCAACATCAACAGCAGCGACAGAAACGGAGCTGATGAGAATTCAGGTATCACGGGTGTGCCTCCAATTTCAACTGTGTGGCTACTGTGCAGGTACGTGAAGTATAGCGATTTGTGTGTGCATTAAAATGTGATATTGAACTCTCTCCACGGTGGAGATGTCTCCCGCGAAACCCTCATTTTTCTCTCTATCCTTTTAAGCGCACGCGTGCTAAACTTTTAGTTTTCATTTCAAAGTTATAAACCTAGAAAGTTCCTTATTCATCATCATTGGTGATGTACATGCCACATACAATTGAAGTTACCGTAAAGAGTCAGAAAGGGAAATGTGCATTTGGACATAAAGTAGGTGACAAGATAGTTTTTGACGGTAGATCAGTGAATGGCGACATATGCTACAGTGCACTCATGGTATTACTTCCGAAAATTTACGCTATGCGCTATGGAGTAGAATTTCCATGGACTGAAAATAAAGACGTGATGTTCAATGCTTGTCCAGATGCAGAAAACCCCGTTGTCTTTGAAATTCGACGAATTAGAAAATAAGTGCAGCTCTTTTCTTTCGATTTTTTCTTATTTAAAGCGCGCGCGCGCTAACATGTCCTGTTTCGTTGTATATACCTCATTCTTTGAATAACAATATTATTTTCCCGAGAATATCCCTTAAGAACACACTTTTCTAATATAGCGTGAGGATGAAGGGATGAAGACAACGATCAATTACAAGCTTTTTCCAGTATTGCTTATTGTGATTTTTATGGCTACTACATGCATGCTTGCAGAAGCCTGCAGGCCGCCAAGCATTGAAATCTTATCGCCTAAGAATATAATATACGCTACAGACTCCGTCCCATTAATCTTTACAGTTGACAAAGTCACCTCATGGATTGGCTACACTTTAGACGGGCAAACAAACGCTACAATTTCCGGAAACAAAACTCTAACTAACCTCGAAGACGGAGTGCATTACGTGGTTGTCTACGCTAACGATACTGCTGGAAGAATGGGAGCTTCTGACACAGTTTCCTTCTCCGTTGATACAAAGCCTCCGAACATAACGAACGTGCGCCAATTTCCACGCAAGGACAATGTGCTGCCAGAAGATGAAGTCAAAGTCAACGCCACAGTGACTGATGATGTAAGCGGAGTAAAGAGGGTGATTCTATTTTACGCTTACGCTAATGGTAGTGGAACATGGATTAGGACTGCCAGCATGACAAATCTTGAAGGAAATATTTGGAATGCTACTATACCAAAGTTTCCATACTGCACAAACGTAACCTACACAATTACAGCTGAAGACAACATCGGCAACATTATCACAACAGTGGAAATGGGATACGACATTCAATATCACGTAATTCCAGAGTTCCCATCATTCCTTATTCTACCACTATTCATGATAGCAACACTACTGGCAGTCATAGTCTATAGAAAGAAATGCTCAAAGAAATTATGAGGCAAGTGATATCAACTTCCGAATTTTTTTCGGGTTATCTCCCGATAACTCCAAGAAGCAGTTCAAGGCTGATTTTTATGTTTCTCCAGAGACTCTATTGATATTAGCGTGCGGTAATTTGGCTGACGGCTTTCTAAGGGGTTCTTGTTAAGAGTACATGGGATGAATCCCTTTAGTTTCTAAACGGGGATAATCGATATTAATGGACAGTCAACAGCTCGTTGTTGACCGTGAACCCTTTTAGGTACGAAGAGGTAGGTTACCTATGGTAGTGATAATGAATCACTCTATAATGTTTCTAGTTCTGACATATCTTGCTGAGTCGGGGCCGACCAAAAGTGGAGAAGTCGCTGAAAGGTTGAAGATTTCGTGTAAGTATGCGTCCTTGGTGCTCACGAGATGTTATCGCCGGCGATTCGTCTCTAGACGTCCGTATAAGCGTGGAAGGGAGCGTGGGTACGTTTACCAGTTATCTGATAAAGGAGCGGAATGGCTGCTAT
>Ga0209986_10005269_pt1 | contig 10766 bp, 5 predicted proteins | sample BlataG_FD_183168 | JGI IMG/M metagenome (GOLD analysis project Ga0209986, IMG submission 183168) | Deep subsurface microbial communities from Black Sea to uncover new lineages of life (NeLLi) - Black_00105 metaG (SPAdes) (version 2) | ecosystem: Environmental > Aquatic > Marine > Oceanic >...
CCGGTCATCCTGACCTTCACTCACTCGACGGAAACCTCACTTCGCCATCCCGGCTCCGTTCAGTTTCCGACGCTGCTCAATTGGCACGGGAAACGCCCCTCACCCACAATGTTTCCCGAAGAACCCACCGGAAAACGCTGCTCCACATCCGCCACATACGTGCGCAGAGGCTCCGCGCGGCCTGGGGGCAGTGGCGTCATCGAGCTGACGCCCTCCCGAGTTTCTCGACCCGCTGGCAGCGGTGATCCCACCGCCCCGGCGGCACCGGCATCGGTATCACGGTGTATGTGCCCCGAACCACCCGCTGCGGCAGGCTGTCACAACGCTTGCCATCGGGAGTGTCGGCGGGCAGCGGGACGCGAAGACCGCTGAATGTGCCGGTGAACCACTGGAGCCGCCGCACGTGTCACCGGCCCGGGGGCCTCCGGTCGACTGGGGCGAGCTGGTGCAGACTCACGGTGATGGGGAGTCTGAGCAAGCTTCACCGGATGACCTGCCCATGATCGATATTCATCACCGCGAACAGCCGGTGCCCCACCCTTCGCGACGTGTGAACGCGCTGCCGCATTGAAGGCGATTTGGCGGCGGTCTGCGCGGAGGGCAGAATTCTCCACGTGGGTCCGCTCTTTCTCAGCTTTTTCTGCTGTTCCCGGCGGATACAAGTCGGTGACTTGGCCTGAAAAAGCCGCGGAAATCGCCTGTTCGGTTGTTCCCGACGCCAGACGCTTATGGAGGTACCGTTGACCGTCCTTTCCTTCGAATAGCCCTGACCGGCCGCCGGTGAATTGCTTTGGCTGCGGTTGCTTGGGCTGCAGCCTGCCAGTCGTGTCCGAACGCTTCAGACCAGTTTTGTCTGACCCGGAATCGCGTAGCCCGGTGACTTGAGGGAACTGTCCCAGCTGAGATTCTTCGGGAACAGATCGAGCTGCGACTCCTGTGTCATGAACTCCCAGGTCACCCGCTGGCCGGTGTAGGCGGCCATCCGGCCGAGAATGGCGACCATCGAGCTGTCGGCGGTCTGCTTGAGTTCAACAATCGGCTTGCCGGCTCGAATCGAGTCGACCAGGTCCTTGTGTTCCTGCCGGTAGGCATCGGAGATCTTACCGGCCATTTCCCAGACCTTTTTCCCACTGCGGTCGAAGATTCGTGAGCCGGCGTTGCTCGCCCCGATCTGGCAGGTGCCCTCGGTGCCATAGACCAGATTATTGACGTCGGCCTTGGTGCCGGGAATCTGGCGGCACATGAATGAGACCGTCTTCCCGTCGGGATAGTCGTAATCGACTGAGACGTTGTCCCACATCTCACTGTCTTCAGGCCGGGTGAAGCGGCCGCCGGAGCCGTAGGCCGAGACGGGGTTGGTTCCCATGACCCAGTTGAAGGTGTCGATGTTGTGCACCGCCTGTTCGGCGATCTGGTCGCCGCTGAGCCAGATGAAGTGCATCCAATTGGTGAGCTGGTATTCGGCGTCACTCATGCCCTCTTTGCGGGCCCGGTACCAGATGCCGCCGGCGCAGTAGCGGGCGCTGATGTTGACGATGTCCCCAATCGCGCCTTGTCTGATTTGTTCGACGGCGGCGATGTAGTTGACCTGGCGGCGGTACTGGGTGCCGGTAACAATCCCCAGCCCGTTCTTCTCGGCCAGTTCGTGGGTCGCCAGGCAGGTGCGGTAGCCGGCCGTATCGACGCAGACCGGCTTTTCGGCGAACACATGCTTGCCTGCCTCGACCGCGGCCTCGAGCATCAGGGGGCGGAAGCCGGGGGATGTGGTCAGCAGGACGAGATCGACATCAGGGTTGTCGAGGATTCGCTTGTAGCCATCAAGGCCGGCATGAATATTCCCTTCGGGGACCGCCACCTTGTCGGGAAACGCCCGCTTTGTGGCTGTCACCATCCGGGTGCAGTTGTCCATTTGGAGATCAGCGGCAGCCACCAGTTTGACGCCGTCGTTGATCGACAGCGAGTTATTAATTGCACCGCTGCCGCGGCCGCCGCAACCGATCACCGCCAGGCGGAGTTCCCGCGAGTCAGCGGCAGCAGCGACCGACGAGTGAACCATCGTGCCGGCGGCAAGTGAGGCGGCAGTGCCGGCAGCGAGAAAATTGCGGCGGCTTGGATTGGCGGGTGAGGCGTCGGGGGGCATGGTGGGGTTCCTGTCGGGGAAGCAATGAGGGCAAAAGAATCCAGCTATCAGCCGAGCAGCGCCTGCTGCATCTGATCGAGAACGGTTTTCAACCGGGCCGTGTCTCCGCCACCAACCTCGGCGGAGACCCAGCCGGTGAAGCCGATCTCGCGGAGGGCGGCCCGAACGGACGCCCAGTCGATATCACCGGCGGTGATGTCAACAAACCCTTTCCCTGGGCCACCCTTGTCGGCACGGGCGTTCGAATAGCCCTTGATGTCGAGTTTGACAATCCGCGGTCCGAGTTCCCGCACCCAGGTGGCGACATCGCCGTAGCGGGCATGGTTGCCGAGATCAAAGAAGGCACCCACCCAGGGGCTGGCAAAACTGTCGATATAGTCGACGAAGGCCTTGGCAGATTGGTTTCGGGGGCCATCGGGTTCGTAGAACATGCCGTTCCAGACATTTTCAAACAGAATCCGCTGGCCGAGCCGGGCTGCCAGCGGGATCACCGATCGAATCGCCTCGCGGGCCAGCTCTGGGCCTTCCGGGCCGTCGTCAGCCTTCCCCACGACAATCAGGACGCCATTGCCGCCAGCCGCCTGGGAAACCCGGATGCAGTGTTCAAGATTGGCCACGGCCTTCGCCCGGGTGGCCTCGTCGGGGCTGGTGAGCCGCTGCTGCCAGTGGGAGTGATTGATGGCGTTGTGAATGAACACGCCGGTGGCAGCGGCGGCCTGGCGAAGCTCCTCCGGGGTGACGCTGGCTGCCGCATCAAAATCGACGCCATCCATGCCTGCTTCGCGGGCAGCGGTCAGCCGGGCCTCGAGCGTCGGGCCCTTGGTCATGCCGTACTTGCAGGAGAACAGCAGCTTGCGGTCAGTCTCGGGCGGTGGCGGCAGGCACCTAGCAGTGGAAGAGGCGGGAGCAGCCGGGGGCTCCGCCCGGGCTGCGATCGGGCGGAATGCGGTTACCGGCAAAGCTGCCAGGCCGGCCAACAGTGTGCGGCGGTTTGCTGCCATATTCATCTGCAAAAGCCCCTTTCTGAACGCCTGAGGAAACGCTTCCACGCACCCCGCCGCCGCGCCCAGGGCGGCAGTCGGCCGGAGGGAACGCAACGTGGGTCGAGTCCCTGCGTCCGGCGATTCATCATCTTCGCGAAACATTGTTTCGCAATGCCGAAAAATGCAGTAAGATGTCTATTTGTATCAAAAGGGTTATTTGGAAAACTGCCTTCTACGGCCTGATGAACGGTTTTTGGTCCGGGTGAACAGTGCAGCCAGCAGCCGAGTTTTTTCGTTACCTTCCACCGATCCAAGCCGACGATGCATGGGGATTGCAGGTGACGGGGGCCGGCTTTCAACCGGTTGGCCCCGGTGGTGACCCCATTCCCCGGCGGCACCATCCGTCCGGTCATGCCTATCGCTGGGCTGATGGACGGGTACTGGATGAATATGCAATCGTCTACGTCGCCCACGGCCGGGGCGAGTTCAACGCCGACCGCGCCGGTGCGGTCGAACTTACCGCAGGCGATGCCGCCCTGCTCTTCCCCGGGGTGCGGCACCGCTACCGTCCCCTGCCGGCCGTGGGCTGGGGAATCTATTGGATTCACTTTCGCGGTCAGACCCCCGACCGGCTCGTAGCGACCGGTCGGTTCACCCCGGAGCGGGCCGTCGTGCAGGCCGCGCTTGATGAGGGAATTGTGGAGTGCATCCGGGGGCTGCTCGACGTACTGCGGGGTGACATGCTCGCGGCTCGGCGGGTGGCCAGCGCCCGTACGCTTGAAATTCTTGCCCGACTGGAAGGGGCGTCACTGTCACAGCGGCGGGTGCCGCGGGTCGAAGAGCTGGTCCGGCGGGCCTGCCTGCTGCTTGAGGAATCGCCTGGTACCGGGGCCGTCGTCGAGGATGTGATCGGGCAGTTTCCGGTGAGCCGGGCCCAGTTCTTTCGGGTCTTCAAGCAGCAGACCGGCCAGAGCCCCTACCGGTATCGGCTCGAAATCACCATCCGCCGGGCAGCCGAAATGCTGCGTGACTCGACGCTCTCAATCAAACAGGTCGCTGTGGTGCTCGGCTTCAAGAATCCTTATCACTTTTCCAAACTCTTTCGGCAGAAGGTTGGCTGCTCGCCGAAGGCCTACCGAGAGTCGCAGGGCGGGCTGCCGGTGAAAAAGATGGCTGCCGCATCCAATGGCTGATTAAAGTTTTGTGATCAGATCGCTGACGTTGGCGCAGCTGGCTACACGCAGGCGGCAAGTTGCCGTTCGTCCAGTTCACACCGCACGACATGACAGCCAGCCGCATGAGCGTCGTGGACGGCAGAACGTACTGCCGCTTCAAGTGACTTCGCTTCACGATGGAATGCCGCATACGGCTGTCCGCAATGTTCGCCAGGCGAGCAATCGGAAGCCCCGGCGTCGTACAACGCGTTCGTGCGGGCGATCAAGCTTCGGCTATCAACTGCGAGCCATAGAGTAAATTCAAAAACACGCGATGTCATGACGGTTTGTTCTCGTTGTGTGAAAGTCCATTGCCGTCAGCACCCGGAGAGGAATGGGGGCATCTGTCCACTGCACGAAGTATATCTCTTGCATGGGCCACTGGATTGCGTGGCGTTGACCAGACGCTTTTTGAGCAGCCACCGCGGGCGGCGGCCGGGCAATAGAGTATGCAAAATGCGTGGCCACCGCCCGGACGCAGCGCCCAGTCCCGAGCGGTCGCCTGCTCGATTGCCCTGCGAATGTGCTTGTCGGGGTGCCACCGCATGACAAATAGTGTACAAAGAAACACATCGTGTCAACGGCTGGCCTGGCGGCATCCCAGATATCGAGAATCTCAGGCTTCCTGTTCCAGCGTCATGACTTTGGTCCACGGACATGAATGGGCGCGATAGCATGCCGAAGCTGGCCCAAGGCGAGGGCTCAGCCGGCGATCGCCTTGTAGACGTGGCCCTCGTTGGCGTCGATCCGTTCAGGGCGGCCGGCGTGATGGTAGACCAGCTTCTTATGGTCAAGGCCAAGCAGATAGAGAATGGTCGAGTGCAGGTCGTGCACATGCAGGCGGTTGTCGACGGCGTGCAGGCCCACCTCGTCGGTGGTGCCGTGGACTGTGCCGCCGCGGACGCCGCCGCCGGCCATCCACATGGTGAAGCCAGACGGGTTATGGTCGCGGCCATCCCCCTTCTCACTCATCGGCGTGCGGCCGAACTCGCCCCCCCAGACCACCAGTGTCTCATCGAGCAGCCCGCGGCGACGGAGGTCGGTCAGCAGGGCTGTCACCGGCTGGTCCATTTCGCGACACATCGTGGCATGATTGCCCTCGATCCCCTTGTGGGCGTCCCACTTGCTGCCCGAGCCGTGATAGCACTGGATGAACCGCACGCCCCGTTCCACCAATCGTCGGGCCAGCAGGCAGTTGCGACCGAAGCGGGCAGTCTCTTTGTTCTCGAGGCCGTAGAGAGCCTTGGTCTCTGCCGTCTCGGTTGACAGGTCGACTGCCTCCGGCGCGTGGGCCTGCATCTGGAAGGCGAGCTCGTAGGAGCGAATCCGCGCCTCCAGTTCACTGTTGGCGTCGCGGCCGGCTTGGTGCCGCCGGTTCCGCCGTTGCAGATAATCAAGGGCCAACCGTTGCTGGGCCGTCGTCACCTGCTCGGGTGCCGCCAGATTCGGAAACGGTGGCCCCTCAAGTTCCAAAGCAGCCCCCTGGTAGACCGCGGGCATAAAGCCGGTGCCCCAGTTCCGCGGGCCGTTGACCACCATATCTTCCCGGTCCCGCATCACCACGAAGGCCGGCAGGTTTTCGTTCTCGGTGCCGAGGCCATAGCTGACCCAGGCCCCGAGTGATGGCCGGCCGGCGAACTGGATGCCGGTATTCATCTGGCAGACGCCGCCGGAATGATTGATGCCGTTGGTCCAGCACGAGCGGATCACCGCCAGTTCGTCAGCCTGGGTGGCCATGTGCGGCAGCCAGTCGCTGATCCAGAGGCCCCCCTGGCCATGCTGCTGCCACTTTCGCTTCGAGGGCAGAATCGGTGAATCAAACTCTCCCATCGCCGTGATCACCCGGCCAAAGCTCTCGGGAACCGGCTGGCCAGCCAGTTTTTCAAGGGCAGGCTTGGGATCGAACAAATCGATGTGGCTGGGCCCGCCCTCCATGAACAGAAAGATCACGCTCTTGGCCCGGCCGGCAACATGCGGTGGCTTGGCAGCCAGCGGATTGCCGCCGCCGGCAGCAAGCGTGGCTGCAGCGGCATCACGGCCAGTCAGCCCGGCGAGGGCCACGGCGCCAAAGCCGGCCCCGGCAGTGGTGAGCATTTCACGGCGAGAGAGAAAGGTCATGGCTTGTTCCTCGTCGAGCCTGATCGAGCCTGATCGAGCCTAATCGAGCCTAATCGAGATAGAGCAGTTCGTTGGTGTTGAGCAGGGCATGGGCGAGTGCCGCCCGGGCCTGGTCGCGTGGGCTGAGCCGGTTGCTCTTGCCCACCGTGATGGTCGCATGGTTGCCCTGGCCTGAGGCGTCACGGCCGATGGCATCAGGGGTGTCAAACCGCCAGTCGAGCACCGGGGCGACCGCCGCCTCGGCCTCAATGTCTGCGGCTGTCAGCCGGGCGGCATCGAGCCTGAGCCGGGCGATGAGTCCGTCCCAGCTGTGGGTGTCTTGCCGACGGCCCAGCCGCAACGGGTTGGTGCCACGGATGCCCCGATTGACCTCATGTGGCACGCTGGCGGTTTGCAGCGGAGCGTCGGCCTTGCTGAGGTCCCGCAGGTAGAAGGTGATGCCCTGCGGCGAGGTGTCGTCGAGATCAACGCTGGCAGCCACGAAGTATGGCCGGTTGAGTTCCAGCCGCAGGTCGGACGGCACCACCTCGTAATGGATGTTTTCAGCGTCCTCCGTCTTGCCGACCAGTTGCAGGATCAGGTTCCGGGGCTGGTAGCGGCTTTTGGTCGAGGTGACCCCCAGCGACCAGCCCGGGGTCTTATAGTCTCCCGACCAGGTCGCCGCGATGGTCCGAACCTTGGCATCGCTGAACAGGCTCTTGAGCATCACCACGGCCTGCACAGTAAAGTCAGCCTCAGGCAGTGGTTCAACCGTTGAGAGCTGGACCGCCAGCTCTCCTTCCGGGCTTAGGGCAACTGCCTGCCCGGACGGCCCCGAAAGCTCGCCCGGCATGGCCACCAGCTGCTCAGCCTCACTGCGGCCGATCTCTACTGGCACCAGCGACTCGTAGGCGGCCAGAAAGTGCACGGCATCGTCCCGCTCGGCGGCAGTGGCCGAGCGACCAAACAGCTTTCGGTGAAGGGCCTCTATAAACGTCGGGTCGTCAGCCGCCGACAGCCGCCGGGCAATGGCCCGGGCCTGGTCGTGGGCCCAGTCACTGTTGGCCAACAGCAGGGCCTGGCTGGGCGTCGTGGTGCGATGTCGCCGACCGGCCGACTGGATGCGGTCGGGCAGATCAAAGGCGGCCAGCAGCGGGTCGGGCTGGTTTCGGCGAACGGGCTTGTAAATTGCCCGCTTCTGGGTGCTGCCGCTGGTGATACTGCCGGCGGCAACCAGCACGGTGTCGGTGATCTCCTCACCGGCCAGCCGGCGGGGGTTCATTCGCGAGAGCAGGTGATTCTCGGGGTCAACTTCAGCGAGCTTGTCATCCAGCGGCCGGTCGCACCGCTGGGCAAAGGTGGCCGACGTGAGGATCAGCCGGTGGAGTTTTTTCAGGCTCCAGCCTTCCTGCATGAACCAGCCGGCCAGCCAGTCGAGCAGCTCCGGGTGGGTCGGCTGCTGCCCCAGATGGCCAAACTCGTTCGGCGTGGCGACCAGCCCGCGGCCGAAGTGCTGCTGCCAAATGCGGTTGACGATCACCCTGGCCGTGAGCGGATTCTCTGGACTGACGATCCAGCGGGCCAAGGCCGTGCGGCGGCCGGTGCTGTTGAGGGCCGGAGGTGGTGGCTCGATGTCTGCTGGTGCCGGGTCGAGTAGCGTCAGGATGCCGGGGGGGATCGGCGTCTTCGTGCGATCGTCTGGGATGTGGGTGACCGGGGCCAGCGGGCCGACATCACTGGCGACAAAGGCCTGGGTCGGTAACGGCTTGGGCTTGAGGCTGTCGTAGGCTGCGAGCTGCTCACGCAGTTGCTTCCGCTCGGTGGCAGCGGCTTCATCGAGATGCTCGTCGAGTTTTTCGGGCTGGAACGTGTACTGCCGGGCCGCCAGTTCTGCGAGCTGGTGCTCGCGTGGGCTGCGGTCCTCCGGCCGCTTGGCGATCATCGCCTGAATTTCAGGCGGAAACATCTTCGGAGGCTGACCCTTGGCATGCCGAATCAGCAGGGGCCGCTCGATCGCATCGAGGCGGCGGCGGAGGTCGGCCGTTGCCTCTTCCCACGCCTGCTGTTGCTCGGCAAAGGTTGCAAGGGTGGCGAGATCGGCCACCGGCTTGCTCTCGGTCGGCTGGAAGGGGGCGAAGAACGCCTGCAGCCGGTAGTAGTCGCGTTGCAGCAGTGGGTCGAACTTGTGGTCATGGCAGCGGGCACAGCGGAGGCTCTGGGCCAGAAAGACATCGGCGGTCGTCTCGGTCAGATCGTCAAGAATTTTCTGCCACTGCGTGGCGACATCCCGCTGGTTCCATTCATAAATCCAGTGCCGCAGAAACATCGTGCCGATCACGGCATCGCGGTTGCCGGGGTCGATTTCATCGCCGGCCAACTGTTCCAGCACGAACCGGTCGTAGGGCTTGTCGGCGTTGAAGGACCGGACGCAATAGTCACGATACGCCTTGGCCTGCGGCCGGCCGCCGTCGGCCCGGTAGCCGTCCGAATCGGCATAGCGGACGAGGTCGAGCCAGAACCGGGCCTGGTGTTCGCCATAGGTTTTGCTCGCAAGCAGTTCGTCAACCAGCCGGTCACGGGCTGTCGGGTCGGCCAATGTTCTGCCACCGTCGGTTTCGACCAGCAGCCGTTCCGAAGGCGGCAGTCCCGTCGCACTGTACGCCAGCCGCCGCAGCAGCACGCCAGACGGGGCGGCAGTGGCTGGTTCAAGCCCCTGCTCTGCTAGGCGGTGGGCGATGAAGGCATCGAGTTCGTTATGGCACCAGCCAGACAACTCAGCCGGCGGGTCGGGCACAGCCGGGTCGGCCAGCGGCTGAAAACACCACCATTCTCGGTCCTCAGCAGTGATCGGATTGGCCGGGGTCAGCATCGTGTCGGCGGGCCAGTCGGCACCGGCAGCCACCCAGGCGGCGACCCCGGCGATCAGCGGGTCGGCAAGCTTGCCCGTCGGCGGCATTTCATACGACTCATACCGCAGCGCCTCGAGCAACAGGCTTTCATCTGGCTTGCCCGGCACGATGGCCGGCCCTGAATCACCGCCTGCCAGCAGTCCGGCACGGGTGGCCAGATTGAGCCCCGCCTCCTGTTTCGATTCTCCGTGGCAGCGGATGCAGTGGCTGACCAGCAGCGGCCGGGCGTGGATCTCAAAGAGATCGTCAGCCGCGGCCGGCACCGTCTCGGCGGCCGCGACGATTGCCGGAGCCGACACCAGCACGGCGCCTGCCACAAAAAAATGATGCAGCCACGTATTATGTTTCACGGCATATTCCTTTCCAGCGGTGGCAGGCCGGCGATGAACACCGGGTCGACTGTTGTCTTGTCGTCATCGGCATCCTGGAGGAAGAGGCTGTCGCAGGTGGCCCCGGCGGCATAGCCCAGATCAGCCAGGTCGATCGCCACGGCGTTGGCCCGGGCCCGCACCGGCAGCAGGTTGCCGGCATTGGTTGGCAGTGTCAGCAGGTCATCGAGTGAGCCGGGCAGGCGATCGAAGGTGAACAGCCGGAATCGGGCCAGCAGCTGCGATTCGTGCGAGGTTGAGTCGATGTCATAGGCAGTGACCGTGTGTGTCCGCAGTCCAGCGCTGAACCGCAGTGGTGAGAGACGAAAAGCGTCGCTCTCGGGCGGGTCGGTGAGCATCTGCAGCTCAAACAGCACCAGATCGGGGCCGGCATCGTTTTGAACCGGACGGTTGAAGCTGAAGGCCAGACCCGGGGTCAGGTCATCCGCTGATCCCGCGTCGCTCGTCAGCTGCGGATCGGAGGTGAGCGGCCCGGCGGCACCACCGGGATTGATCACCCCGGTTGTCAGCAGCCGGTCGGTCTCCAGCAGCCCTCGCCGGGTGGCCGCTGCCTTTCGTGACGCGACAGGAACGTCCGTTCCGCCCGGCAGCGTGAGGTTGTTCTTGTTGCGGCTGGCCCGCATCTGCAGCAGCTTCACGCCGATCAGCTCATCGACCTGATAGGTCAGCACCTTGCCGTCCCGCTGGACGGTGATCGTCTCTAGCGTGTCGATGCCAGGGCCGCCAGTGTCACCCGCCGCCGCGTCTGCCGGATGGGCAAGCGACGCGGTGTAGCGAATCAGCCGGTCGGGTAGCCGCGGCCGGTAGCCACTCTGGCCTGTGCCCGCCGTGGTGGCGACGACTGGTTGACCCGCGGTGGCCGGGTCGTGACGGGCCGTCTCACCCGAGGCCAGCCGATAGACCCGGCCGGTCGGATCGCCAGTGACCAGCAGGTCGGCCGCCCCCTCGATCACCTGCACCTCGGTGCTGCTGGTTTCATCCACATGCACCACAAACCGGGTGCCGCGGTCGATCACGTGGCTTGCCGGCGTCTC
>Ga0209986_10005271_pt1 | contig 10761 bp, 7 predicted proteins | sample BlataG_FD_183168 | JGI IMG/M metagenome (GOLD analysis project Ga0209986, IMG submission 183168) | Deep subsurface microbial communities from Black Sea to uncover new lineages of life (NeLLi) - Black_00105 metaG (SPAdes) (version 2) | ecosystem: Environmental > Aquatic > Marine > Oceanic >...
GGATACCCAAATCTTTCGAGATCGGAGACCATTTTGTCTTTGATAGAAAATCTGCCCGCTGGGCATTTGATTATGTCGGTTTCCACACCCAGGTCGCCTATTCACTGGCTATCGAAGACGTGAAAAAGGCCCGGGAAAAATGGGAAAAGCCAGCTCTGAAAAACACTGCGGCTATCGACAAGGCTGCTCTGGAGCTCTACAAGCAAGATCCTGACCTGGCAAGAGAGTTTTTAACCACATATTGTCTGAACAATGCAGAGAGAGTCGTCAAGGCCTGGTGGGAACTGGGCGACCAGTTGTTGGTCAAATATAATCATCTCTTCATCTATAACCCAGAGACCAGAGAGAGAAAAACCATCCAATATCCTGACTGGTGGCTCCGGATTATCATCGAACACCAGAAGCTCGAGCCGCGGTCTGAAACAGAACATAATTAAAAAGAGGGAAAGCCGAAGTAGAGTTATCATTTGGATCATAGATTCTTTAAATATAAGAATTTGCTTTTGAGAGAGCATCAAATATCGTCCGATTTTTCACAATTTCGACCCACTGACAGCCCAAAATGAGAGTATAACGCCCAAAGCGGCGAGATCAACAGCTAAAAGAGAGAAACAAAACAACAGAGATTATCAAGCATGTAGCTTTACAGATAGACTCCACCCTTGAATCACAAAAAAGCAACTACAGCGGCTATCAGAAATACTCACTCCATTGCTCAGCCGCTACCAGGAGTTCCTGCTGAATAAGTTGAGAGGGAGGTGGTCGTTCAGCTTGGAAGCTGAGCTTGAGATGGCGGATGATCTTATCGATGGCCTTAGGGTCTTCGATGAAGGCGATTATCGTCCCAAGTCGAATACCCGATTCCTCGTACTGGGAAGTGCATCACCTGAATTGCTCCGTCAAAGCTCCGAGACCCTTGCAGGTCGTATCATTTATCATGAATTGGGCGGATTCACATTAAGCGAAGTAGGAAGCCATAATCACAAGCGACTCTGGTTGCGTGGTGGATTCCCCCGGTCCTATCTTGCTCGCTCCCATGTTGAGAGCGATGAGTGGAGACGGGGCTTTATCCGTACTTTTCTTGACAGGGATTTGCCCCAATTAGGTATCACCATTCGCTCAACAACCTTGCGTCGCTTCTGGACGATGCTTGCTCATTACCACGGCCAGATTTAGAATGCATCGGAGTTCTCTCGATCTTTTGGAGTTGCTGATACAACGGTTCAAAATTATCTCGATCTATTGTCTTCGGCGCTTGTGATCCGTCAGTTGCTCCCTTGGCGTGAAAATATCGCAAAACGTCAAGTCAAAGCGCCTAAGATTTATATAGCCGATAGTGGAATTCTCCATACCCTCCTGAATATAAAAACCATCATGGATCTAGAAGGACATCCAAAGGTAGGTGCTTCGTGGGAGGGATTTCTTCTCAGTCAGGTCGTTAGACATTTGGGAGTCCACGCAGAAGAATGTTTTTTTTGGGCAACCCATGGGGGGCTGAATTGGATCTCCTCATTGTCAGAGGACAGAAGCGTTTAGGATTCGAATTTAAGAGAACTGTCTCTCCTAAAATCACATCTTCCATGCGGAGTGCTTTGACAGATTTAAAACTTAAGAGTCTGGATATAATTCATGCGGAAGATCGTACTTTTCAACTCGACAAAAGAGTTCGCGCAGTGTCATTCTCACGGATACTCAGTGACCTCTGAGCTATTTCATAATGAAACCGTTCGGAGAACGAATACGGGATTTATTTCTGTCCCAAATGCCAGGGCCGGATGAAGGTCATTGCCTTCAACACCGATTTCTCCGTGGTGGACAGAATCATCAACCACCTCAAGCTGAGCTTTGTCGCAGCGAAGCCGCCCCTCCTCCCAATGTCTTCGAGTAGGTCGTGCTGATGGCGGCTGAAGCCGGCGGAGAATATTGATGATCATCACACTGAAATCATCCAGAAGATCCGCCGAAGTCTACAGCTTTTTGGCCGGAAGGGAGCTCTCTATAGACAGAATCGCATCCCCCAAGCGGATTTTTCCCTCGCTTGACATTTCTCATATTGCTGCGCAATCTTTTTTGCTGCCGGCAGCAGAGATTTCAAGCCCACAGGGCAGCAATCTCGTGCGGTCACAAAAAGCAAATTCCACAAGGGGCCTATGCATCCCATCCAAATGGATACGTTCATAGTCAGGAGCTGGACAATCCGCTTTGTCCGAAACGAGAAGAAAGAAATAACTGCATTTGTCCTGAATCCCAAACGAGTCAGAAACCTTCGTTTCGATAAATTAGGTTTATATTACATAGCTCTGATCTTAAAATTGGACATTTTAGAGAATTTGGTGGAAAATTAGGCTTTGTCCATGAATTATTTTGTGTCCCTAATTCATTCAGCAACTTTGGAACAAAGCTTGAAATTAAAATCTTTTGATATCTTCAATAACAACAGAGTAAGGAGGAAGAATGAATCATAGAAAATTGGCTTTTTATTTTATCCCATTGATCCTGCTGTCTTCATTTTTGCTTCTCTTGCGTGCTGATGAAGGCATGTATCTTCTGAACAAGATCGACCAGAACACTTTGAAAAAGATGAGAACTATGGGACTCGAGCTCTCTCTGGAAGATATTTATAATCCCCAAGGAACAGGACTGGCCAGTGCTGTGATCAAGATGGGGGCCACCGCATCTTTTGTTTCTCCGAATGGGTTGATTGTCACCAATCACCATGTGGCCTTTGGCGCAGTCCAGAGAATCAGTACTCCAGAGAGAAATTACATCGAGGAGGGTCTTTTGTCTCGCACCTTGGAGGAAGAAGTTCCTGCTTCTGGTTATCAAGCTTCTCTTCTTCTTTCTATAAAAGATGTCACCAAGGAAGTTTTATCTGCTGTTAAGGAGGGCATGACAGATTACGAACGCTACCAAGCCATCGAAAAGAAGACAAAGGAGATTGTCAAAGAGGCAGAAGCAAAGGGTGATGTGGAATGCGAAGTCCAGCCCATGAATTTTGGGATTCAGTATTTCCTTTTCACATATTTTAAGATTAAAGATATTCGAGTTGTTTATATTCCTGCTCGTTCCATCGGAGAATACGGAGGGGACATCGATAACTGGATGTGGCCGCGCCACACCGGTGATTTCTCTTTTCTCAGGGCCTATGTAGGACCAGATGGAAAGCCGGCCGAATATGCCAAGGATAATGTTCCGTATAAACCGAAGTCGTATCTCAAAATCTCAGCCCGAGGAATCAAGGAAGGTGATTTTGCGATGATCCTGGGCTTTCCAGGCCGAACATACAGGCTTGTCACTTCTTATGCCATCGAGTCAGACATCATGTTCCGATATCCTTTTCAAATCAAAATTGCTCAGGACTTGATTCGGATTTTTGAAGAACACTCTGAAAAAGATAGAGGCGCAGCCGTTAAACTGTCTTCCCTCATCAAGGGCCTGAATAATACGCTCAAGAATAATCAGGGGATGCTTGAGGGACTGGTGAAGACAAAGCTTCTCGAGAAAAAAAGAGCAGAAGAGCAGGCATTCGTGGAATTTCTGAAGAAGAATCCCGAATCACAGAACAAGTACGGGGCTGTGCTGTCCCAGATTGAGTTGCTCTATGAGGAACAGAAAAAAACAAGAGAAAAAAGTGCTTTTCTGAGGTGGATGGGCCGTGGCAGCCCGATGATGAGTTTTGCTTTAACGATCAACAAATGGTCGATCGAGAAACAAAAAAAGGATATGGATCGTGAACCGGGATACCAAGAGAGGGATCTCCCCCGGACAGAGATGCGAATAAAGGTGGCTCAGAGAAGCCTCGTCCCGCAGGCGGATAGAGAGGCTTTGAGCTATTTTCTGAAAAATATCCTGATGCTTCCACCTGTTCAGAAAATCCAGGCCGTGGAAAAAATAGTGAGCGAGAATCCTGGCATTTCAAAAGAGCAAGCCATAAACAGGTTCTTGGATAGACTTTATTCCGAAACACGGATTGCATCAGCCGAGGAAAGAATCAAGATGCTTCATCTTCCGAGAAAAGAATTGCTGGCGCTTGATGATTCATTTATTCAATTTGCCTCCGAGCTAGAAAATGAGAGGGAGGCTCTGGACCAAAAACATAAGGAGCTTTCCGGTGCTTTTTCGCGACTCATGCCCCTTTATCTAGAAGGAATTGAGGTTTGGAAAAAGACAGCCCTCGTTCCTGATGCCAACGGAACTCTTCGCCTGAATTTTGGAGAGGTGAAAGGTTATTCTCCACGGGATGCTGTCTGGTATGACTATATCACCTCCCTTTCGGGCGTAGTGGAAAAAAACACAGGGAAAGAGCCTTTTAATAATCCTGAAAGGTTGCTTGAAGTTTACCGCGAAGGGGACTTTGAGCCTTATGTAGATAAGAAGATAAATGATGTGCCTGTTAATTTTTTGACCACCAATGATAGCACGGGAGGAAATTCTGGGAGCCCTGTTCTTAACGGAAAGGGAGAGCTGATCGGCCTCCTTTTTGACGGCACCTATGAGGCTATGTACAGCGATTACTATTTTAATTCTGAATTGACACGGACTATAAGCGTTGATATCCGCTACGTCCTTTTTATCGCTGAGAAAGTGGATAAAGCTCTGTATGTTCTGGAAGAGCTGACAATCATCAGGTAGGGATCAGAGGCTGGCGACATAGCCGAGGCGCCGCGGATCAACGATCCTACTATTTATAAGAATTTGGTTTTGGGGGAACATCAAATATCGTCCGATTTTTCACAATTTCCACCCACTGACAACCCGAAATGAGAGTATCACAGCCAAAGCGGCGAGGTCAACAGCGAAAAAAGAAACAAAACAACAGAGACTATCAAGCACGTAGCTTTACAGATAGACTCCACCCTTGAATCGCCAAAAAGCAACTGCAGCGGCTATCAGGAATACTCACTCCATTGCTCAGCCGCCACCACTCCTGGCATGAGCTCAAGGCCTGTTACGGTCCGAAAACATTTCAAGATGGCATGGACGGCTGCCAGAGATAATGGAGAAAGGAGGGCTCTCTTGTAACGGAAGAACAGCCGAAGCATCTTAGGTACGGTGAAGACAACCTGACGATGGGAAATATCCAGCAGAAGCTCCTCCCGCATCCACTCCTCACGGCGCTTGGCATGGCAGGAAAAACAGAAACCACGGGTTTTGCAGGAAAACATGAGGAGGTGCTCTTCCCCACAGTCTGGACACCGGATGCGGCTATTGCGGGTTAGCGGAATACATCGAGGAGGCCAAGAGAAAGGAGATCAAAATCTTAGGGCCGGATGTAAACCGCAGCTACTACCAGTTTGAGGTAGAAGGGAGAAACATCCGGGTGGGCCTGACTTCCATCAAGGGGCTGGCTTTAAAGACTGCAGGGAAGTGGAGTCTGTGGTAGTGCAAGCATAATATTCCTTAAAAGCCTTCCTGATTGGGAATTGGTAATTGTTTTTTGACATAGTTAAGAAATCTTTCACAGTCTTTCAAGACCTTTTCAGCCTCGGACTTAAAAATGAGTCTTTCTTCATACTCAGCCATATTTTTAACACGAAGTACTCTTGCTATTCTATTTGCATTTGTATTTATTTCCTTATCGTACTTAATTGCTTTAAAAAGAGCTAAAGCATCGTTATGATTTTCACCAGCATGGCGCTTTCCTAAGAAATATACACACATGGCATCACACGCTGCAATACAAGAGTGGATAGCGCTGATAGTAGCTGCGTTCCATTCTTGATTATCTAATGAATTTTTTGCTGCATGAAGGCATTCTTCAGCTCGCTTGAAATAGTTAACGTATAATGACTTTTCAACGTCTCTTGTTCTGAATTTGGGCGCCATAATTCATCCTTTCTTTTTTGGGAAGATTTGAATGCCCTTTTTAATTTCAAAGACAATCTTTAAGTTTTTTTTCTGTTCCGTTTCTTGTTCTGTTAATATATAGGGTGCTAATCTGTTTCCATATGCCTCAAAACAAATATTTGATAATTTATCTATTTGAGACTCAAGTTTCTTTTTACTTTCCTTATCTTTGACTAACACAAAGACGTCTATATCACTATTTGATCTTTCAGAAGCTTTCGCTATTGATCCAAATAAAACCACTTTTTTTATCAAAGTTTTAGGCAAATTATTTAACAGTATCTTTTTTAAGTCCTCCAGAGGTTCTTTAATACCTGAAACTCCTTTAAACAATTCAGAGAAAATTCTAAAAGCATAGCTTTTGCGATTTACCCTCCATAAATGGGCTTTTCCAATAGTAACAAAATTTACGAAATTTAGTTCACCGAGCTCTCGCATTGTTCTATTTACACTCATGTGAGAGACGTTTAAAACTGAAGCTATTTCCCGCTCGTTCATAGAAGCTTCATGATTTAGCAAAAATTTTATAATCTTTATCTTCGTTTTAGAGGTTAATACATCCAATAATGAGATATGAAATTTCATGTCATCTTCCTTGTAACATATCTGTTACAAGTGTAACATATTTGATAAAGATGTCAAGAGTTTTATATGCTCAAAATTCTATTCTTAAATTTTACAAGTGGTGGACGCCCGCCAGAAAGCGGTGAGCCGTGGCCGGAAATACTTCTTTCTTTTTGAGGATGAGACCGGCCTGCTGGAGGGAGTGGGGGAGACGAGATGCCTGACTTTTGGTTCTCCGCCTGCCTGCTATTTAAGAGGAGAGATTAGGCGCGACGGCAACGGAAGGGCGAAGATTTTCAACTGCTCCTTCTCTTAGCTTTGCTTCGCATACTGATAGCAAACCTGCACGTCCCTCTCATCACAAACCGTTGTTTTGCGCAATTTGAAGAACAACTAACGGAGTGGCTTCCCCATCACCTAACCATTATCCGGGATGTCATCCCTACATTACGCTCGATGGAAGTCTTATATTGAAGAATATAGATAAGATTTCTCATACAAGCACGTTTTCAAAGAATGGACACTATGCTATCATTTTCTTTATTCCTAATGCAGAGGCGAATTGTGTCTTATCGGAATTTCTTCAGCCAATCCGTGCTCTTCGTATGCCTTATTGTTCTCGTCGGGAGAGTTTGGGGTGAAGATCCCTTTAAAAGTTCTGAGCGGAATAGCAAGATCCCCCGCGATGAGAACGGCAAACGGTACATCACTGCCGTTCGTACGGAAACGCCGTTGGCTATCGACGGGTTGTTGAACGATCCAGCTTGGCAAACCGCCCAGTTTCAAGGGCAATTTACACAGCGCGAACCAGAAGAAGGGATGCCAGCATCCGAAAAAACCGAAGTAGGATTTCTTTATGATGAAAAGAATCTTTACATCGGTGTCAAGTGTTACGATTCTGAGCCGGGCAAGATTATCGCCAGAGAAATGCGGCGCGATGCCATAGTCGATGATGATGACTATTTTGAATTTGTACTGGATACCTATCATGACCACCGGAGTGGGTATTATTTCATAACTAATCCCCACGGGGTCAAGCGTGAAGCGGTACTGGCCAACGAGGGCCAAGACTTCAACCCTGCCTGGGACGGTCTCTGGTCGTGCAAAGCAAAGATCACAGCTGATGGCTGGCTTGTTGAGATTGCTATCCCCTGGAAGACGTTGCGATTCGCAGAGCAGGAATCGTCTGTGTGGGGTATCAACTTCGCGCGGATGATTCGACGGAAGAATGAACACGTCTACTGGCAGCTTATTCCGCGTGATTTTGGAAGAGGAGCAGGATTATTCCGTCTCTCCGAAGCGGGGTCGCTCCAGGGCATAGCCGACGCAAAAATGGGGGGTAATCTGGAACTGAGGCCTTACTTTTTGGGAGGCATGGAAAACGACCAAAACACAAATTTTACCACGGATCGTCTGGGTGATATTGGACTGGATGCAAAATTGGCGCTTACAGCAAATCTGGCTTTAGACCTTACGTTAAACACAGATTTTGCCCAGGTGGAGGCAGACCAGGAACAGGTCAACCTGACGCGTTTCTCTCTTTATTATCCTGAAAAACGAGAATTTTTTCTTGAGGGTGCTGAGGTCTTCTCATTCGGCGGCAGTGGCGGGAACCATTGGCATAGAGAAGATACTGATATGAATCTTTTTTATAGCCGTCGACTTGGACTTGTCGATGGTCATGAAGCACGGATACTCGGCGGCGCCAAAATGGTGGGAAAGGTAGGCAAATATCAAGTCGGTGTGATGAATATAATAACGGATGATGTCACCATTCAAGAAGAGGATGAGACGACCAAGGTCAATGCGACAAACTTTTCTGTAGTGCGTTTCCGGCGCGATATTCTACAGCGGGGCACAATAGGGATGATGTTCCTGAACAAGGAAGAGTTGCATTCCTCAGACTTTAACCGCTCTCTGGGGCTCGATGGTCACTTTCCTCTGAGTCTATACTTCACTATCTCTGGCTATCTCGCGGCTACCTTGGGACCTCGAGAAGCGGATGATGGACAGATCATCAATATGAATAAGCATAACCTGGCTGGCAAAATCAGTCTTGGATACAGTAGCGACCTTTGGAAGGCTTCGGCATCGTACCAGGATATAGGAGCCTGTTTCAACCCAGAAATAGGATTTATCCGTCGCACGGACTTTCGGCTCAGCAGCGCTTCTGTTGAATACTCTCCGCGACCCAAAGAATTGTCGGTTATCCGCCAGTTCAGTTATCAATTGGAGGGCAGCTATCGTTCTGACCATGATAACAGGATGTTAGAGAGTGCGGCAGAGGCATCATTTTCAATTAATTTCCAAAACAGCTCACGCTTCAGCATCAATATTCAGCGGGAAAGTGAGTTTATCGATTATGATTGGGAGGTCCGTGAAGGCTTCCTCATACCTGAAGGAACATACACTGGCTCCATGTACTCTCTCAACGTGGAAAGCGATAAGAGCCGCGCCCTTGCAGGTGAGATCGACATTGATTATGGGAGTTATTATACCGGTCATCAAATGAGGTTTGGTCTTAACGGTACAGTTACCCGCGTCCGGCGGCTTAGGATGGAGGTGGACTACAATCATACTTATATCAATCTTCCTGAAGGAAGTTTTCACACGAATACGCTTGGACTTCGCATGTATTACTTTTTTTCTACGGATCTATACGTAAAAGTCTATGTGCAATGGAACGACGATAAATACTATAACTTAGGGAAGGAGAAGATCGTCAGCGACATTCTGCTGCGATGGATCTATTCACCGGAATGCAATCTCTATCTGGTTTACAATGATGGACGATTGATCGGACCCGGTCCTAATGAGATCATCAATCGGACATTGATGGTCAAGGTTACTTATTTCTGGCGTAAGTGATGTTCAACTCAAGGACATTGCTCTCCGCCTGCCTGCTACTTGAGAGGAGAGGTGAGGCGTGACGGCAACGGAAGGGCGAAGATTTTCAACTGCTCCTTCCTCTGCAGTTTTTAAGAATATTCCAGGAGTAAGCTTTTGGACGTCCAGGGAAAGATTGAAAATGACCTGAAGGAAAAAGGACTCAATTCACAGAGACTTACTTCGTCCAGGCATAACCCAGCTTGATGAAGAATGTGCGGTCCGTCTGAGTGACGTCAATGCCCGTCTCGCCGAAATAATTATCTGAATAGCCGAGGAAGATCACGGTCTGGGGGTTGAGCTTGTAAGAGAACAAAATTTGGGTGAACACAGTCTGCGTCTTTCTTTGGACGGGATTGATATAAAGCTCCGGTGTTCGTGCCACATTCAGGTACTGGACAATGCCTCTGACGAACATTCGCAAGTTGAAATTATACACCAACGTTAACTGGCTGAGACTTGCCTGGAAGATCTCGTCACCTCTTAAAGTGAACCGCTGAAAATTGTGTTGGATGTTAATGTTGATATTTCTTCCCAAAATGACTTCGGCTGCCGGAATCACATTCAGGGCAGAGGCTTTACGGGCGTTACTATAATCGACAACATCGCCCAACCATCCCATCAGATTGAACTTAATACCTCCTGCCGGCTTGATTTCCGAGTAGAATGACAACTGGTCTTTATCGTAGACCTCCTGTAAAAACAGTTCCTTCTCCCTGAAGTAGGTTGCCTGAAACACACTTTGAAGGGGTCCAAAATAGCTCGTCCACAGGGCCATGCTGCTGTCAGTGAGGTTTCCGTCATGGTTATAGGTGACATTGCCGGAGGCACCAACTGTGATCCGCGTGAACCAATCACCTCTCTTTCCCCAGATAAGCCGGGTGATATCGGCGCTCGCGCTCCTTATATCCACCCGGGGAACAAAGCCATAGTCTGCACGGAAGGTGGGGTTGCGGTCATCGTAGGAGAGACCGTACACCCAGTTTCGTCCTGCGTGATTGAAAGAGGCTGTAAAGGCGTCTCCGCCAAAGCCCCCTGAAGGCTGACTAAATGCTGATGAGGTTGTGTCAGAGTAATCCGTCTCTGAGTGGAGATACTGGAAGCGCAATTCTTTAGTCCTGGAAAGGCGCAGAAATCCGTCCACGCCGGCCACATGGTTATAATAATCATCGGCCGTACGGCCTGTGTAGAGGAGGCCGATCGTCGAGTTCCTTCCTACATCCCGGCGGTAGCGGAACACGCCGCTTGTCACAGCCTGGTCGATGGAGGTCGACGCTGAGCCCTGGTTGGAAGGAAAGATGAGGTTGTTAATTCTGTCATAGGCACCGAAAAAACCTACAGCGTTCTTGTCTAGTTTCCCGGTCAGCTTCAGGCCTCCGTCAGGGTCGGCTACGGTGCGTGTAAACACGGCTTCAACAGGAGTCAGGAAAAAGTCAGCTCCTTCAAGAAAAAAGGGTCTCTTTT
>Ga0209986_10005272_pt1 | contig 10760 bp, 8 predicted proteins | sample BlataG_FD_183168 | JGI IMG/M metagenome (GOLD analysis project Ga0209986, IMG submission 183168) | Deep subsurface microbial communities from Black Sea to uncover new lineages of life (NeLLi) - Black_00105 metaG (SPAdes) (version 2) | ecosystem: Environmental > Aquatic > Marine > Oceanic >...
GCCTAGTACGACTTTTCGCAAGAATTGCAGGAACAGCTTTTCGCCCCGCATTTTAACGCTCCGACAAAAGCTGTAGAAGTTGCCGTTCCAAGATTTGTAACCAATGCGGTTTAGAATCTGGCGGATGGGCGAACGCCCGCGACGCTTTCGCCTCGCAGCGCAGGCCTCACCGATTGCGCCTTTACCGACCAAGGCGGACGCATGGTAGTATAGTTCGCGCGGGGTGTCAATGGTGGCCCCCCACCGGTGCTCCCCATCCTTCAGAGTCTGCCGCTTGATCCGGCCGCTTGCGGGCGAACGTTGTGGGAATGGCGCTTTTTCCGGCGGCGGATTCCACCCACACGGCCGGCGCGACCGCAAGCGTCAGGCCGGCCCACACCATTCGTGCCGCCAGCGCCTTGAGGCGGCTGCCGCCTGCCTCAACCGCCCAGAACCGCTGCGGGTCCACCCAGGGCAGGAGGCTGACCGCGGCCGTCGGTGGATGCAGGAGACTGGTGCGATGGACAACGCCGGACACCTCGAATCCTTGGGGCTCAAGAAGCTGTTTCAACAGCGCCGGGGAATAGTAGTAGAGATGGCGTGGCATGTCGATGGCCGCCCACCGCTGCCCGAACAGACCGGCTTGCAGACTTTTTGTGTTCGGCGCCTGGACCACCAGCCAGCCGCCGGGCGCAAGTACCCGGTGGGCCTCCCTCAGGAGCGAACGTGGGTCGTGAATATGCTCGATGACATTATACAGGGTGACGGCCCGGAATCGGTCGGTGTCGAAGCCGGCTCGCTCGAAGGTGTCTCGCCGAACGTCAAGGCCAAGGTGCTCGCGGGCGTAGTCGGCCATGGGCGAGACCTCAACTCCTACCGGCTCAAGGCCCGCCCTTCGCATGGCAAGGAGGCGATCCCCACAGCTGCACCCCACGTCCAGGACGGCATCGCCGGGCTTCAGGTCCGTGTGGCGAAGGAGCCCCCACGTTTCGAATCGAAGCAGGTGGAACCGGTACCACCACTCGGCCCGACGAACCAGGCCGCGCTCCCCTTCGGTCTCGGGTTTCCAACTGTAGGTCTCGGGATAGTATCGGGCGATCTCGTTCTGCGAGGGGCGCGGACTGACCCAGGTCAGCCCGCATGCGGGGCACCGGACGATGCGAAACTTCTCGTAGGGGGAAAATTTGTCTGACTTCTGGAACTGGGGCTCGCCCGGCCTCGAACACAGGATGCAGTTGACTTCTTCCAAAGCAAACCCCGTCTGAATGGATTCTTCTACGAGCGGCCACTGTCCGGAAGTTCCGCCCCGGGCTCCAGAGCCATCCCAAAAGGTCAGTCGTTGAGGCCCTTCTCGCATCCGAAATCGCGGATGCTCTTGACGATCCGGCCGAAATCCTCCTCCGTTAAATCAGGATACAGGGGCAGTGTCAACAGCCGCTTCCACACCCTTTCGCACACGGGTGTCGGTCCACGGCAATGCCGGTACATGGCATAGTGGTTGTTTGGGATGTAGTGGACGCCTGTCGAAATATCCCGCTCAGCAAGGAACTGGTTCAACCCGTCGCGGTGATCCGTCTGGATGGCGTAGTTGTGCCACGCGGGTTTCGTATCGGGTTCGACGACGGGCCGGCGGATCCAGTCCAGGCCGGCCAGCGCGTCGTCGTAGCGGCCCGCCCAGTAGGCGCGCCGCCCATTCATTTCGTCCAGCCGCGCCAGTTGTACCAGCCCGATGGCCGAGAGGATGTCATTCAGGTGGTACTTGAAACCGATCTCCTCGACCGTGTAGTACCAGGAGTAATGGGTGTCGCTCTTGGACTCGCGGCTCCAGGTGTCCTTGGTGATCCCCAGCCACCGAAGCCTTCGCAACCTTTCGGCGGTGTCCGCGTTGCTTGTGACGAGCATGCCGCCTTCGCCGGTGGCGAGGTTCTTGACGGCGTGGAAACTGAAAGCACCCAAGTGGCCGATGGCGCCGAGTTTGCGGCTGCGGTATTCACCGCCGCACCCGTGAGCAGCATCCTCGATTAATACCAGATTGTGTTCCTGCGCGATGGCCAGGAGCGGGTCCATCTTACACGGCCTGCCGCCGTAGTGGACACAAACAAGAGCGGCCGTCTTTTCCGTGACGCACTCGCGAACCGACTCGGGATCAATATTGCCACTTGCCTCCTCCACATCGGCGAAAACCGGGATCCCACCGGCGTAAAGGATCGCATGGTTGGTCGATACGAACGTCAGGGGTGTCGTAATGACCTCGCGGCCTTTAACGTTTGCTGCGATCATGGCCAAATGCAATGCCGCGGTGCCACTGTTCAAGGCGATGGCATGCGGAACACCAAGGTACTCGGCAAACTTGTCTTCAAACTCGGCGGTCTTGGGACCCAGTCCGACCCATCCCGAAGCCATTACCTCGCGGACAGCCTCAAACTCCTGCTCGCCGTAACTCGGCCGGAAAACGGGAATCACCATGCGGTGCTCTCCTTGCGACGGCGCTTCGGCAATTCCTGGCGCCATGTCGCGGGGATTTTTGGCTGTGGCCGTTAGTCCTTAAGTGCCACATTTCGGGCGGCAATTCCGAATCGCCGGAAAATCTCAACAAAGCGTCGCGGCTTCATCCGCCTCGTCTTCATAATCCACGTGCGTTTACGGAGCATCACGGTCAGCCCCTGGGCCGCCTCGCGGTATGCCCGCCAAAGGATGCGAGCCATCTCAATCTTGCTGCACTCAGCAGCCATCGCCCCAGCCCGGCCTTTGCCGGTGAGGGCACCCCAGCCCTGCCAGAAGTAACGCCAAAGCGTCCACCACACCCCGACCAGGACCAGCCAGGTCGGGAAGTTCTTGACGGCCACCCAGATGCGGTTCCGCTCGACCAAGCGCGCAAGGAACGGCGAGACGCTGCCGCTGGAGGCGGCATGATGATGGTACACGACAGCCCCGGGTTCATACAGGCTTTTCCAGCCCAGGCGCCGGGCGCGCCACCCGAGGTCCGTCTCGTCGGCATAGGCGAAAAAATCCTCGTCGTACAGTTCACCGTCCGGCAGGCGCAAGTCCTCGAGCATCGCTTTGCGGTATAAGCAGCAACAGTCCGATGCGTAGAATACTTCGGCAGGTTCGCGCACAGCGTCGGGCGGTTCCGCCCGACCGCGTCCCAAGGCCAGCCCATCCCACCCCACAACAATGCCCGTCGCATCGACTAAACCGCTGGCGGCCAATACGATCATGGGCGTGACCGAGCCGACCTGCGAATCGGGCTCTATTGCCTTAACCAGATGCCGCACGCAGCCCCGGTCCAGCCGGATATCGTTATTGCACATGAGAACGTAGGGGGTATCGATTTGATTGATGCCGGTGTTGTTCCCGCCGCCAAAGCCCAGGTTCCGGTCGTTTGTAAGAAGACGCACGTCGGGAAAGTCGCGCCGGATCATCTCCGCCGACCCGTCCGTGGAGGCGTTGTCCACGACCAGAATCTCCAACGCCGGACAGTCCTGAGCCTGGAGGGAACGTAAACAGTCGCCGACGACCCGCGCGCCATTCCAGTTCAGGACCAGCGCGGTCACAGGTGTCCAAGGGGAACCGGCATGGCTTGATAGTCGCATCGAAGTATTTTCCGACAGGCCGGTCACTTTCTCAAGATGGCGGTGACGACCACCCCACCAGGATTCATTCCTCTGAACGGAACTCATAGATGCGAAAACCAGAGTTCTCGTACACCTTTTTCAGGTACGGCTTGGAGTCTAGTTTTTCCACGAAGTCCCTGGGGTAACCGCCGCAGTGATCGCCTTCCCGCTCACGGTCGTAGATACGGCGGAGTGGGATGGCGATGTGCGATACACGAAAGTATCTCAGGAGTTCCTGCCGTTGCGCATCGGTCGCTTCCGTCATGAAGTAAGCGAGCCCGTGCGTCCCGTACGGCCCGTACCAGTACCAGGGCCGGCCCGTCTGGTTCAGAAGTATCTGTTCCGGGTACATGACTCGCGCGTGCTCACTGGTATTCTCCCTGATCCACGCATAACCGGCACGGTCCCATTCGGGAATCTGGCGGCGCTGGTACATGTAGGCGCCGGCGGCCACTGCCTGAAGGACGCATCCTGCGACGATAGCGACCTTGAGCCACGACGAAAGAGGCCACCGCGCCAGCCCTCGGCCACCCAGAAGAACCAGGAACACCACGACGGGGAAAGCGTAGCGGGTTTGGGGGTATTGCGCTAAGGCGAATACCCAGACGAATCCCGCGAGGCTGAGGCCAAAGCCTGCCCAGATCCATTTTGCGATACCATCCCATGCACGGACCACAGCCAGGCAAAAGGCCAGTAGGGCGGGAATGCCGATATTCATGATGAGGATCCTGGGGTCCCCGATCGGATCCGGAATCCAGACGACGAAATTCTCCGGTTTGGTCTTGAGGGAGGCAACCGCGTCCGCTGACAGCCCTGCGAGGAAGTTCTCAGATTGGGGTGGCCTCAGCCCTTCGTAGGCGCCGAGCCGCCACCCCCTGTCGTAACCAAAAGCCAGGGCAATGGGAACGGCCACAAGCACCGCCGCTGTCAGCCGACGCTTCCACGTGCCCCGGGCCCACCAGGCCGCGAACACAACCGCCCAAGGGGCATACGAGAGCATGTTCGCTTTTGTCAGATACGCGGCCGCCAGAGCAACGCCGCACCACCAAAACTTTTTCTTCCACAGCAGAAGCAGGCCGAGGGCAGAGACGGCAATCCCGGGAACGTCCAGATACAGCAACATGCTGTAAGCACAGACCATTGGCATGGTTGCAATAAGGAGCCAGGCCCAACTTGCCGCTTCCTCGCTCCAAATCTGACGGGCCCCAAAGTAAACCGACAACACAAGGAGTAAGTAAAAGCCCGCTTGGTAGGTCTGAGCCAGCCAGTCTGAATCGGCGCCCGCCGCCTTCCACAACAAGGCAAGCCCTGCGTGCCAAAGGGGATTCGCCGTGAATACATATCTGATTCGGTCGTCCACAGACGAGCAATCGGGGTCGTATGGAACGCGTGTCCCGCTTCGCATGTAACTGCGAGCCTGACGCACGTGGGCGTTCTCGTCGCCCAGGGACACCTCGCTCAGGGAACCAACCGTTGCGATCACCGCGGTGGCCAACAGGCTGGCCAAAATGACGGTCAGCGGCTTAAACGTCAGCGGCGAGCCTGCCCGTCCATTGGATGTGCTTGCTGATACAGCCTCATACATATTCAACACCCCACCTGCCGGCCCCAAAGACGTGGGTTTACGGCATGGGATTGTAGCACGGGACAGGTCGCGAACAACCGTTTTTTCGCGTTCTCCGAAAAGTCTCCGCCGAGACGGCGGTTTCCGTTGACAGACCGGCCGCCTTGCGTGCCGGAAAATCTTGCCACGCCCCTTACAGACGGCAGACGGGAGGAGGTGGGATTTGCTTGACCCGTCGGCTGAATGCGTGTTTAAGTTGAGGGTTGCCGAGTGGCGGGACAGGCGGCTGGGGCCGGTCCCGATGCACATCGGGGGAGGATGCTTCATGGGTCGCACGATGGTTGCGGTAAGTTTCGTGGCGGCGGCGCTGGCTCTGGTGGCCGCGGGGGGGTGCGGCGGGCCGCGGGCCTATATCTCTCGTGCCGCAGGAGGCGAAGACGAGAGCGTCCGGTACGATTCGGCCACGTTTCAACTCGCGCGGGGCCGGCGCGTCCAGGTCATCCTCTTTCGCCGGACGCCCGCGCCGATCGGCGAGGCGGACCCCGACTTCGACTACGTGTACTTCGAGTTGCCGGAGCGAAAGCGGTTCGGGTGGGTCCGCCAGGACCGCCTCCCCATCTACCGGTGGGTCCGCCGGGAGGGGCGCGACCAGGTCTGGCTGAGTGCTTCGGGCGAGGCCCGGATGAAGTTCGGCGATTACAAGCAGCACATGCACTTTGAGTTTCACGTGACGATGGCCCCCGTGGGCGAGACGGGCGGGAGTCCGTATCTATTCAGCGGGCGGATTAAGTGTCGCGAGGACGTGGTGCGGACCCAGGGCCTGATGAACCGGTACGGCGAATGGCTCGAGTCGCTCGTGGCGCCGCGGTCCAGGCGGCGGGACGCGTCGCGATGAAGGAAATCTATCTCGCGGAGCAGGCGTTTCTTCAGTTGATTCTGGCCACGGCCGAGGTGTACCGCCGCGAAGCCTACGGCCTCCTGCTCGGCTATCCGTTGCCGGGCAAGGTGATCGTCGAGGGGGCGATCGCCTACCAGACGGCCGAGCGCAAGTTCTCGCAGGTCAGCCTCTTTGAGCGGCAGAATAAGACCATCCAGCGGATCATTTCACGTTTTCCGAAGTATGAATATATCGGGGAGTTTCATTCCCATGCGGATTACCGGGGGTACGAGGGAGAGGTGGGGCTGACGGACGACGACCTGGTCGGGATGCGCGAGGGCGAGATCCAGTTGGTCGTCGCCATCAACCCGCGCCGGCGCCGCGTCGCCTGGTACACGAACAACGACGGCACGCTGTCGGGAACGCTCAGCGATTTCCGTTTCCGGATCGGGGGGTATCACATCCGGGAGCCCGTCGGGAACGATCGGGAGAAAAAGGGCAAGAAGCGAGGTCGGCGTCGCCGACCCCGGCCGCGCGTGTTCCGCGCCGGCGTCCGCTGTCCCTACGCCGTCGGCCTCCTGAAGGATGCCGAGCGGTAGCGATTATCCGCCTTCTCTACGCCCGTTTGGCCGAGCGGACCTCTTCTTTGATCCGCTGGATATGGCCGCGACCGAGGGCCTTGACCTCGCAGCCCAACTCGAAGTAGCGGCGAATCCTCTCGTCGGAGAGGATGCCGAAACAGTCGATCACCGCCAGGGGCCCGCCGGCCCAGCGGATCACTTCATCCGGGTCGAGGTCCATGTAAGGGGTGTGGCGGACGGCCAGCACGAGGGCCTCGGCGCCTTTCAACGTTGCGGCAAGGTCCTTGGCCACACGAACGTTGGCGAGATCCTCCTGGTTTCGGAAGAACCGCGACAGCGAATGCCCCGGAGCGGGGTACACGTCCTGCTTTTCCAGTTCGTACCAATGCTCGACGTAGGGGTCGTGGACGCGGACCTCGGCGCCCATTTCGGCGAGTTTCCGCACGACGATTTCCGAGCCGCTGTATCGCGTGTCGCCGACGTCCTCGCGATAACTTACCCCGGCCACGCAGACGACGGAGCCGGCGATGTATCGGCCCATGTTCCGCAGGGCGTCGCGCGTCAGTTCCGCCGCATGCAGCCCGCGGGTGTCGTTGATGTCGATGGCCTCAGGGGTAATGCGAAACACCTCGTCGCCATCCTCGAATCCGAGGATGTGCTTGTAGGCCCAGTAGCCGAGGCCGCCGTCCTTCGGCAGGCAGTAGCCGCCGATGCCCGGGCCCGGAAAAATGATGTTCGAGTGGGTGGGGCGCACACGGATGGCCTTGATGACTTTGATGAGGTCCACGCCGTTGCGCTCGGCAAACAGGCTCCACTCGTTCAGGAACGCCAGGATCGCCGCGCGGTAGGAGTTCTCGACGATCTTGGTCGTCTCCGACTCGATGGGGCGGTCCATGACGGTCAGAGGATAGTCCTCAGTGTTGAGCACCTCGGTGAGGAACTTGACGACGCGCTCGCGCGCTTCGGGGTTGCAGCCCGAGCAGACCCGCCAGAAATCGCGGATACTCGAGACGTATTCCCTGCCCGGCATGACGCGCTCGAAACTGTGGGCCAGCAGGGGAGGCGAATCGATGCCGCGCTTCTGGAACGCCTTCCGCACAATCGGGTAGGCCACGAACTCCGTCGTGCCCGGCGCCACGGTCGTCTCGATCAGAACGAGGCAGTTCGGCGGGACCTTTTGTCCGATGACCCGCATCGTTGCCTCCAGGGCCGTCATCTCGGCCTCGCCGGACCGCATGTCCCCCAGGTCGTGTTTCGTGTAATCGCACTGGACGTCGACGACGACGCAGTCGGCCAGCGTCAGGCAGTCGTTGTTGTAGGTGGCGGTCAGGGTCTTCTTTTCGAGGACGCATCGGGCGATCATCGGATCGACTTCCGGGTCCTCGGCCTTGACGGGCGACTGGCCGCGATTGAGAAGGGGAATTTTCCAGTAACTGCGCGTGCTGGGGCGCTGGCAGCCGATGACGAACTTCGCGGGCTTCTCCGAATCTTTGTCTACCGTGTCGGCGATGATGGCGGCCATCACGGTGCCGACGAAGCCGACGCCCATGACGACCACCACCTCCTTCCCCTCGGCGCGCGCGGCCTCGGCCAGGGCCTTGACCCGGTCGAACTCGGCGGCATGCCCTTCGGGCTTGGGAATGGGGAAACGCTCGCCGGCCGGGCTAACGGAGTATTCAGACATCTGCTTACCTCCCTGCTTGCCTGCTTGTCGAGAACAGAACGCTTTGGGCCGTCCCGTGTTCCTACTGGGTGGGCTTCGCGCCTCCGGTTCCACCCGCAGAACTTTGCTTTGCCGGCGTGTCTGCCCCGCGCACGGCAAGGTTCACCGCATAGACCCCGGCGCGGGCCGTCACGTAAAGTGTCTTTCGGTCGCCGCCGCCGAACGTGCAATTGGCGGGGCACAGGGGCAGCCGGATCTTGCCCAGCAGTTCTCCTGCGGGGCCGAAGACCTGGATGCCGTCGCCCGCTGTGACGTAAAGTCGGCCATCCTTATCGACGCGCATGCCGTCCGGCACGGGTGGTTCGATTACCGCAAAAGTTAGCCCCTCCGCCAGCGTGTTATTTTCTCGGACGCGGAAGCGGCGGATGTGGCTCCTCGCCTGATCGCTGTCGGCTACGTAGAGATACTTTTCGTCGGGCGAAAAGCATAGGCCGTTCGGCCGGCTGAAATCCTCCGCCACGGGAACAGGCTCGGCGGCACCAGGGTCGAGACGGAACACGTAATTCGCGGGCTGCTCGCTCTGCTCGGGTTTGATGCCATACGGCGGGTCGGTAAACCAGATAGTCCCGTCCGACTTGACGACGACATCGTTGGGCGAGTTCAGGCGCTTGCCGTTGTAGGTCGAGGCGATGGTCGCGACCTGGCCGTCTTTCTCCGTCCGGGTGACCGTTCGGCTTCCGTGCTGGCAGGTGACGAGGCGCCCGCGGGCGTCGGTCGCATTCCCGTTGGCGTTGTGCGAGGGTTTGCGGAAGACGCTCAGTCCGTCACGTTCGGTCCAGCGGTAAATCGTGTCGGCCGGAATATCGCTGAACAGGAGCGCTCCGCCGTCGGCCTCGATCCAGATGGGCCCTTCCGTGAACTCCAGGCCCTCGGCGATGAGGCGGACGGTTGTGTCGGGGGCAAGGACGGCTCTGAACGCCTCGTCAAGGACTTCGATCCTGGCACCGGGCGTGTTTGGGTCTTTCATGGGTCCGGCTCCCAGCATAGTGGCGCGATCCGCGCCGCCGATGGCCGATGTTGCTACCACCAGGACGACGGCGATCCGCGCCAAGTTCGCAAGTCTAGGTCTCCCTCTGTGAGGCCCGCCGGCCCTTTTCGGGTTGAACCTCACGAATCACCGCCACCAGCGGCCCCACCGGCGCGCTTGAATCCCGCGCCGCCGGGCGCCGACAGCCGTTCGTAACAGGCCAGCCCTCGGAAAAGGACAGGCGGGCCGAACAACCCGGTTGCCTCCAACTGGCTCATCACTGCTTCACTCCAGCCCTCTTTGTCCGTCGGCACCACGACGAACCGGTAAGGTTCCTCGGCAGCCGCCTCCGCAAACTCGGCGGGCCGAAGGTCGTCGAGATACAGGACATCCCCGCCTTTCGGCTGGAAGTGCATGTCGGTTGGCATCCGCGACAGGTAATGCACGATCGAACCGCTCGGGGAGAGAACCCGGTCGGTTTCCGGGCGTCCATTCCGGCGCAGATACACGCCGAGGTCCACGAAACCCTGCCACCTGCCGTGGTCGAACACAGCGTAAAACTGCGGGTGGCGCATCCGGTAGATCTCGCGAATCACTCGTGGAGTGCTGATGGCCACGCAGACGGCGATCGCCAGCGTGATTGCCCATCCGGGCCACACGGGTTTCGCTCCGGCAGCCTCGGCCGCACCTTCGGGCCGCCTTCTTAGCCGCGCGGCCACCGTGCAGACCCCAAGCAGGAGACAATAGACCAGCAGCGGCATGATGGGCAGGAAGTACCGCGACGCGACCGCCCCGGTTCCCAGCGCAATCAAAACCCCCACGTATAAGACCATAGGCAAGACAACGACCCACTGCCTCAGGCGCGCCGCCGTCCACAGGCCGACGAGAACCAGCGCGGTCGGCAGCAGGTTGAACCAGGGTGCTTTCTGATACACGATGGCCGAACAGACGGCGCTGGGGACGTTCAACACACCTTCGGCGATTTCCGCCCATTTCGACGCCGCCAAAAGGTTGAAGCGAGTGACCTGGTCGGCCCCGAGGTAATCCGGGCCGCCAGGGGTCAAGTGCGAACGGGAAAGGACTGCCCACACCAGAAAGCCTGCCGCCACGGTCGCCGCGCACCCGGCGACGACCGCAAAGTGTTTGACGCGGCGCTCGCGGTAAGCGTCCCAAAGGGCCGCCAGGAAAACACCACCGAAGAGCACCAGACCGAGGACACGGGTCCATGTGGCCAAGAGGAAGGCGAGCGATCCGCAAAGGAACCAGATCCAGCGGCCCTCCCGGCCGCGGACGAAGGCGTAAAGGCCCAGCATGACAAAAAAGGTGAACGGCACGTCCGTCAGGATGCGCGTCGAGTCGATAAAAAGGCGGGCCGAGGTGCCCACAACGAGGAGAACGCCAACAGCCAGACCGGTCTGCATCCGTTCAGGCAGGTCGGCGGCCAGCCGTTTCACC
>Ga0209986_10005273_pt1 | contig 10760 bp, 8 predicted proteins | sample BlataG_FD_183168 | JGI IMG/M metagenome (GOLD analysis project Ga0209986, IMG submission 183168) | Deep subsurface microbial communities from Black Sea to uncover new lineages of life (NeLLi) - Black_00105 metaG (SPAdes) (version 2) | ecosystem: Environmental > Aquatic > Marine > Oceanic >...
CAAAATCATTCGGGCATCTATAACCTGTAATCCTTTTTCAAATACAAACACAGGATTTAAGTCTATTTCACTGATTTCAGGATTCTCCAGGGCAAGTTGTGAAATTTTTAGTAATAGATTTTTTATCGCCTTAATATCTTTGGGACCTTCTCCTCTTACCCCTTTTAATATTTTAAAACCCTTAATCTCATTAATCATCTCCTCGGCATCCCTTTCTTCTATGGGAAGGATGCGGAAGGAAATATCCTTCAATACCTCCACAAAGATTCCACCAAGTCCAAACATAATTACCGGACCAAAATGAGGATCTTTCATCATCCCTATTATAATCTCTGTTGCTTTAGGAATCATCGAATAAGTAATCACCCCGAAAATTTGTGCTTCTTTATTATATTTTTTAGCTTTGGAAATAATTCCCTGATAAGCTATTCTGGCTTCCTTCTCAGTCTTAATGCCTACTTTTACTCCTCCTGCATCTGTTTTATGGATGATGTCAGAAGAGACAATTTTCATCACTAGAGGAAAATTTATTTCTTTGGCCAATCCGGCAATTTCATCTTTGCTCTTTATTAATTTGAAATCAGGAACAGGAATTCCATATTCCTTCAACAATTCTTTTGCCTCTGTCTCCAATAAAGACCTTTTTTCTTTTTTAGCTTTCTCGATAATCTGATGCATCTGCTACCTCTTTTCTTAAAATTAACAGTTTATATTCCTAAATAATGTTTCTTTACATGTTCACTATTTAAAAGTTCTTTACTATTTCCTTCCATAACAATTTTGCCATTTTCCAGAACATAAGCTCTTTCTGCAAATTGTAAAGCATAATTTATATTTTGTTCTATAAGTAACATAGTAATCCCTTTTTTCTTTAAAATAGATAATTTCTGATAGATATCATCTACTAATTTGGGTGCTATACCCTGAGAAGGCTCATCAAGCATTATAAATTTAGGCTGACTTGCCAGGCTTCTACCAATGCTAAGCATTTGCTTTTCACCGCCGCTTAATGTCTTCGCTAATTGCTTTTCTCGCTTTTTAAGTATGGGGAAAATCTCGTAAATCTCTTCTAAAATATTATTTTTTATTTTCTTTCTGTTTCTATATGTTCCCATAAGAAGATTTTCATAAACAGTCATATTTGGAAAGAGCTTTCCACCTTCCGGCACATGTGTAATCCCGGCCCGGGAAATTAGGTGGGGTGGATATTTTGTAATATTTTGTCCTTCGAAAATAATTTCTCCAGTGAAAGGAGAAATTAACTTAGAAATTGTTTTTAAAAGTGTAGTCTTTCCTGCTCCATTTGAGCCAATGACAGCTACAACTTCATTTTCTTCTATTTGGAAGTTAATATCCCTCAAAATAGTGACTTTACCGTAACCAGAACTTAAGTCTTTAACCTGTAGAACTTGATTCACTATAACTTCTCCTCCCCAAGTAAGCTTCAATAACCCGCTGATTATTACTTATTTCACTTGGAATACCTTTAGCAATAAGTTCACCGGCATCCAGGACAAAGATTCGCTCACAAAGACCCATAACCATTTGCATTACATGTTCAACTACACATAAGGTAATTTTAGTTTCTTCGTTAAGCCTTTTGAGTTCTGACATAAGCTTTAAGAGTTCGGTAGCAGTAAGTCCTGCTCCTACCTCATCAAGAAGTAAAAGCTCGGGCTCAGTAGCAGCTGCCCTTGCTACTTCTACTTTGCGTAAAGAGGATAAGCTTAAATCACTGCACTTATAGTCTCGGATATCCTCCAGCTCAAAGAATTCAAGGACCCAATCCACTTTATTTTGCACTTCTTCTTCCCCCCGCCTATTATAAGCACCCACTCTTATTGCTTCTTCGACAGACATTTCAGTAAAAGATTTAGTCACTTGAAAAGTACGAGACATTCCTAATTTACAAATTGCATGAGGAGACATGTTGGTAATATTAGTTCCTTTGAAAATAACCTGACCTTCATCCGGGGTTTCCAATCCGGTTATTAAATTAAAAAAAGTAGTCTTTCCGGCACCATTTGGTCCGATAAGTCCAATAATTTCCTCTTTTTTAATCTCCAGGTCAACCTGGTTGACTGCGATAAGATTACCAAAGCGCTTGGTAAGTTTAGAAGTTTTAAGAATTTGTTCAGACAACACTTTTTTTCTCCACCTCCTGCTTTGCCGGCTTTTTATTTCTATATTGAAAGAAAGTAGCAATTCCGCTGGGCTTAAAAAGAACTACCAAGATTAAAATGACTGAGTAAATTACTAAGTATAAACCCGATACTCCACCACCTAAACTTGCCCTTAAAAATTCTTGGGTACCAACTAATAACAAGGCAGCTAAAAGAGGGCCATAAGTAATGCCTCTGCCTCCTACAATTCCCAATATCGCAATCTTAATACTTTCCTGCCCATTAAAAAAACTGGGATGAACGTAACCATAGATATTTGCATAAATTGCACCAGTAACTCCGATTAAAAAGGAATAGTAGACCAGCGCTCTCAATTTACAGGCTCGAGTATTAACTCCCAGTACCTCCGCTGCTGTCTCATCTTCTCCTAAAGCTTTAAGATAAAAGCCCAGTTTCGAGCGAGCGATTCGAGAATTAACCAATAAAGCTATTACCAACATACCCAATATTAGATAATAATAAGGGACATAGGAACCAAAGCGCATATGGTAGAGTGAACCACTAAAATAAGGTAAATATCTTTCTATTGGTCCACCTACTTCTTCCCACATATTAAAGACTACTTTAAGTATCTCAACCAGAGCGCAGGTAGTTAAAGCATACCACACTTCTCTTATCCGGAATCGAAACAAAGGAAACCCAATTAATAGGGCAAAAGCAACTGCTACCAAACCTCCCAGAATCATTCCAATCCAGGGAGTAAAATTAAACCGGATAAATAACGTGCTTGAGGTGAAGGCGCCTAACCCCAAATAAGCAAAGGAAGCTAAGTCAAGCTGACCGGCTAGACCACCAATAATATTCCAAGAGGTAGCCATTACTCCATATATTAGTACGGTGGTAACTAAAAGTATATTGTATTGGTTTGAACCAAATATTAAAGGCACAAATAAAGCAATAACTAAAAAAAATAATAATAATAAATTCTCTAAATTTTGATTTTTTTTGCGATTCATTACTTCCTCCCAAAAAGGCCTCTGGGTCGCAACCAAAGAACTAGAATAAATATAAGATATATTACCAAAGATCTAGCCCTGGGGTCCCAAAAAGACATAGCCAGTGATTCACCTATTCCTATAATTAAACCGGAAATTAATAATCCAGGAATTGAACCTAATCCAGCAAGTGCAAGAATACACCAACTAAGCAACCCGAAGCGCAGTCCCATAGTTGGATCTACTTGTTGAAAGGTCATCAATAAACCACCTGATATGGCGGTTAGACTTGAACCCAGTCCAAAGGCGAGGGCATAAGTCTTTCGAAAATCAACTCCCATAAGAGAAGCTGCATCAGAATCATCAGAAGTTGCCCTTATTGTCCGTCCCGGCCAAGTTTTACTTAAGAAAAAAGATATAATCATAATAATAATTAAACTTATAATTGCAGAGGTTAACCGTGAAAGGGCAATAGTATAGCCTCCGAACTGAATATTACCTTGAATAAAAGAATAAGAAAGCGCACGAGGCTGTGCCTTCCATGCTAATTGAGTAATGGCACCTAAAAAAGTCATTAAACCTACTGTTACGGCTATTTGTATAGTATAGTGTTCTTGTAGTGTTCGATCGATTATTCCATAATAGACTAACATTCCAATTACAAATAACAGAGGAAAAGTAATTAATGGGGTTAAGACTGCATCAATTCCCCATAATGAACCGGCCCAAAAAGAAAAGTACATAGAAAGCATTACGAAATTTCCATGTGCAAAGTTTACCACATTCATTACCCCAAATATGAGTGACAATCCTAAAGCAATCAGGGCATATATGCAACCCATCAATACTCCGTCAAAAAGACTTTGAATAATTGTTTCCATATTCTATATTTAATTCCTTCCTTTGCCTTTATATCTACCCAATCTGATGTAAACTTTTGCCTGGCTAAAAATTTGAGATATTTTAAACTTCGCCAGGCAAAAGTTTCTAAAGCTTATTTATAATTTACAGTAACTACCACTTTGATATTTTTATATCCTACAAAAAAACAGTTTAAACCCCAGTAACTAATAAAAAATTAATATGTAGCATCTAATCTGGGGAAAACAAACTCAGCTTCAGCTTCATCAAAGGGCCATACAACTTTGGGTTCACCTTTAATAACCTGCATAATCGTGGCTCTGGCATAAGGATTATCTCCCTTTCCGTCGAAAGCAATATGATTTACCGGGAAAGTTTCCACTGCAGGACCGGAAGTTAAGTCAAGTTCTAAAAATGCTTTTCGCAAATTGTCTGAATTAAGCGGATCATCCGGGAAAAGTTTCCCGGAAAGCTCAAGGGCCTCTTTTAAGATCCACATTGCGTAATAATTCATCCCAGCAGCTTCAGTAGGTATGTGTCCAACTTTAGCAGTATACTCTTCAACAAATTTGCGGTTTTGTGGTGTATCCTTAGCCGGATTGTAACTATAAGTATTGCTATAATGTTCGGATGTTTCACCCAATGCTTCTATAGATTCAGGATCTGTAAATCCACATGCACCCATACCACCGATAAATTTTGGAATTTTATTTAATTCTTTAAAGGCTTTAGCAAATATGATCCCATCCATAAAATATGGGCAGGTAATTACGAAATCTGCTTTAGCTGCAGCAATTCCATGAACAATAGATGAAGCATCGGTAATATCATAAGGATATTCCTTTTGATAGACAATAGTAAGCCCGTTATCTAAAGCCGCTTGTACAGCACCTATCGCATTGCTTCTTCCAAAAGAAGAATCTTCATTCAGAATAGCAATTCTTTCTACGGAGACCCCGGATTTTTTAGCTGCTTCTAATACAAATTCAACAGCAGATCTGCCCTGCATGCTTGCTTTGGGAGCTGGTCTAAATAGATATTGGCGCCCCATCTCTGTTACATTATCTACTAAAGCATCGGCTATTAGAATTACTTTTTCCCTTTCAGTAATCTCCGACGCTGCTGTAGTTAATCGACTAATGTATAGACCTAAAACAGCTACCGGATGGTGTTTACTTATCAGACTCTCGGCTGCCAGACGAGCACTCATTGCATTTTCACCCACATCTTCAGCTACTAACTCCAGAGGAATTCCCCCTAATGATTGAATCCCACCAGCTTCATTGATATGCTGAAGAGCAAACTCCATACCAATTTTTGCTTCACTACCAAAAATTGCATGTGCACCGGTAAGAGGTTCAAGACAGCCAATTACGACCTTTTCAGGTAGCTTTTCTGCTAAAACCATAAAATTAAATACAAATAAACTTGCCAAAACAACAATTAAAATACTCACAATAAAACGTCTACACAACATTTTTTTCCTACCTCTCTTTTTAAAATTTTAATTTGAAACTAAATTACTAATTTAAATCATGTATCATCTCCTCCTTTAGCAAGATTTTCTGGTTTTATTATATTTAAAATAGGTTTTTAAGTCAAAAATCTTTTAATTTTGTTGGTGTCAAGAACTTGTGGGGTTTTTCTTACCTCAAAAAATTATTTGATTTTAATTCACAAAAAGAAAGATAAATACTTATGAAGTGTAATATAAAAGAACCCTACCATACTATTTTCTAAAATAAACATATTATTCCTCTCGGACCTAACTTTTCCTTAAAATATCAGATAATTAATTTATACTTACTAATCTCTTTAATGATTTTACCCAAGGCCTTGCTAATTAACATTTTATCTCTCGCTTATTTATCTATAGATTCTTTAGCTTATCTGAATAATGTCCCATTCCACTCGAAATTAGGTAACCAGTCTTTTTAATTTTTTCAATAAAAATTTTCTCTGAATTTTCAATTCTAGTTAATGGACCAACTACGGCAACACTACCTATCACTCTTGACTTTATATCCCATATAGGGGCTGCAATAGCCATAACGCCTTCTTCCATTTCTCCCTTGCAGATACTGTAACCTTTTTCTTTAATTTCTTTTAAATGTTCTATAAAAAGATTAGGATCAATAATGCTTTTCTTGGTATTTTTAACCATATTTTTTGGAATAACTAATTTTTTAATTACCTTTGCTTTTTGATACGCTAATAAAACTTTTGCAGCAGCAGTACAATTAAAAGGCATTACCCTGCCTTGCCTAACAAAATAAGTTACATGATTTCTTGATACCTCATAAGTATCTATACATATTGCTAATTCATTTTGAAAAATCGTTAAGAACACTGTTTCATTAAATTCTTGTCCTAATTTTTTTAAATAAGGCGCAGCAATTTTACGTAAGTCATTTTGATATAAATAATTTGCACCTAATATTAAAAAATTCGGTCCTAACCTATATTTTTTGTTATCTTCATCTTGCATTACATATCCATATTTCATTAAACCGGTTAAAATCCTATGCAATGTACTTTTTGGCAAATTAGATAATCTATGCAACTCAGTAATACCTACACCTTCAGCAAATACTGAAATTGATTTTAATATCGTAGCAATTCTATCAATGCTCTGCAAAATATTTTTTCCTTTTAATTATGAATCATTTTCTATTTAGAGACTTTCCATTGTCCCCTATCTGACAACCTATTTTTCTTTCAACCTTTCCAGTTTTGTTTTCATCTTTTCCCTTTAGTTAAAAAAATATTATAAAGAGATTTTGAACGGTAAGGTTAATTTTCTAACCCCTCTAATTTAACTATATTTATCAGAGAATTAAAAATTATATCATTATATTATTTTAGCTTTCCTTATAAATTTGTATTCATGTCATATCATAATTAAATTTAAATAGCTACAGTAAATAATTATTTTCTTTATGTAACTTTAAAAAATATCATATTTTATTATAACAATTATAATTATAATAATGGAACATTGTTCCATTTAATAAGACAAAAAATAATAAAATTCCTTCATCTTCCTCTTTATTTTTTTGTTTACATTATAAAAAAGAAATAATATTTTTTTATTAATCTAAAAACAAATACCAAGAGTATATATCTGATTTATGTATTTTATGCTATATACTACATAGATTTTAAAAATCCTTCTTTTTTTAAAAATATTTTTAATATTTTTTTATTTTTTCCGATAAGCTCCTGTAAGCCTTATCTTACTTGTTTTTCTTGGTAAGAAAAAAATCGATATACACGCCTTTACAAAATCATTCGGGCATCTACTACTTGCAAACCCTTTTCAAATACAAATATGGGATTTAGGTCTATTTCGTTAATTTCAGGATTTTCCATAGTAAGTTTAGAGACTTTCATTAAAACTTCTTCTATGGCCTGAATATCTCGGGGAGGATTACCTCTTGCTCCTTTCAATATTTCATATCCCTTAATTTCAGCAATCATCTCCCGGGCATCTCTTTCTTCTAAAGGAATAATACGAAAAGAGACATCTTTCAGAACCTCTACAAAGATTCCACCAAGTCCAAACATAATTACCGGGCCAAAATGAGGATCTTTCATCATCCCTATAATAATCTCTGTTTCTTGAGGAACCATAGTATAGGCTATTACTCCTGAAATCCTCGCCTTTTTATTATATTTCTTTGCCTTAAAGATAATTTCTTGATAAGCTAATTCGGCTTCCTTTTCATCTTTAACATTTAATTTTACTCCTCCTGCATCTGACTTATGGATGATGTCAGGAGAGACAATTTTCATCACTATAGGAAAATTTATTTCTTTGGCCAATCCAGTAATTTCATCTTCACTCTTTATTAATTTAAAATCAGGAACAGGAATTCCATATTCCTTTAATAATTCTTTTGCCTCTGTCTCTAACAAAGGCCTTTTTTCTTTTTTAGCCCTCTGGATAATTCTATGCATTTTTTGCTCCTTCTGCTTAGTTGCCAATTAAGAAAGTTATTATTCATCACGGCAACGCCGTGATGCTACGTATTTGTTTATTATATCTTGTAGGGGCACAATGAATTGTGCCCTCGCCATATTATTTCCTAATCCTCCTGTGGGCACGATGCATCGTGCCCCTACATTTAGCTCCAGAATTCTATCCTATTTACTTATCACTTATTACACATTGCTTTGTATTTTTTTCTATACGCTCTACGCTATTTCTTTTCTTCGCTATTCGTTAACGACTATTTTTATATATCTTCTGAATTACTTTAGCACATCTTTCTCCGGTTTCATAATTGGGAATTCCATATTTTTTTAATTCTCTAATTGCCTCTTTTACTAATCTACCAGCCATAAAACTGGCAAATATAGGTCTTTTTATTTTCTCTTTTACTTTTCCTAAAGCCCGGGCAATTACCGTAGAATCCATAGAGGCAGTGGGAATAAAAATGCCAATTATAGCATCATATTCTGGAGCTATGCTCTCGCATGTTGAAGCGAAGGTTTCTGCACTCCCATAGGCCAGAAGGTCGAAAGGATTTCCCAAAGAGACATGAGGAGGAAGAATTTCTTTTAGTTTATTCTTTAAACTTTCGGATGGTTCAGGGACTTCTAATCCCAATTCTTCTAATTTATCTGTAGTTAACACTGCAGGTCCTCCTGAATTGGTAATCACTCCGATCTTATTCCCCTTGATTTTCGGGTAATGAATAAGACCCCGGCATAAATCAAACATCTCCTCTACCCCTTCTACCCGTAAAATACCTGCTTGCTTAAAAGCAGCGTCATAGATTTTATCTTCCCCTGCCAGAGAACCGGTATGAGAGGAAGTTGCCCTCATCCCGGCTTTGCTCTTCCCCGCCTTAATAGCAATAATCGGTTTTTTAAGAACGGTTTTCTTGGCTTGAGTTAAAAATCTTCTTCCTTCCTCTAACCCTTCAATGTAGAGAGCAATAACTTTAGTCTGGGGATCATCTTCAAGATATTTAATTAAATCTACTTCGTCTACATCACATCTATTCCCGTAACTTACAAATTTGGAAAAACCAAAACCTAATTCTTCTGCCATCATTAAGACTGCCCCTCCCAGGGCACCACTTTGGGTAATAAAGGCAGTTTCACCAGGAAGGGCACGAACTTCGATGCTGGCAAAGAGGTTACAATCGGTATTCATAATTCCCGCACAGTTAGGTCCTATTATTCTCATTTGATGTTTTTTAGCTATTTTCTTTATTTCTTTTTCTTCCTCAATATTCCCTACTTCAGAAAAACCGGCAGAAATTATAACTGCTGACCTAACTCCCCTGCTTCCCAAATCTTCTAAAAGCGGAGGGATAAACTGACCGGGTATAGCAATAATTACTAAATCAATTTCTAAATTCTTAAAATCTTTATTGATATTTACTCCGAATATCTGGCCGCCACTCTGACTTACCGGATATATTTTTCCCTTAAATCCTCCCTCCACCATATTCTTCACTATCTCATATCCGGTCTTTCCTTCTTTCATCGAAGCAAAGATAGCTACTGAATGAGGGTTAAAAAAATTTTCCATACTTTTCATTTATCCATTCCTTCTGCTGTTTTATATCCTACGCAAAAAGCAGCAATATTTTTTTCTAATTCGCGAGGGATATGTTTTTTTAAAATATTAATGACAAACTCTTTATCAAATGAAGAGATAAAAGAGAGGGTGCCCAACAAGACAATATTTTCTGCAATAGGAAGCCCTACTTCTGAAGCAATTTTCCCGGCATCTATCCAGATTACTTTTGCTCTTGCCTCTTTAAATAATCTGGTTATCTCCTCATTTTTAGGGTATTTTTCGGGATGGGCCATCATATCAATAGGATATATCCTTTTTCTATTTAAAATAACTGTTCCTCCGGGTTTAACAAATTCTAAACTTTTCAATCCTTCGGATAATTCCATTACTACTATTATATCAGAAGAGAGAGGAGGAATCCTCGACCCAAATACATTACCTATCCTAACTTCACAGTGAACCGGACCACCTCTCTGGGCCATACCCACTTCTTTAAAAAATTTAACTTTCTCGCCTTTTTTTAATCCATATTCAGTAATAATTTGCCCTAATCTTATTACTCCCTGTCCACCTACTCCGATTAAATAAAAATTATTTTCCATCTTTCATCACCCCTATCGCCTCCACCGGACAAGTAAATTCACATAACCCGCAGCCGAAACAGGCTGAAGTAATTTCCATATAGGCTTTACTGTTGGCATCTTTAGGATGAAATACCATCGCCGGACAGGCCAAAGAACTCAAACATATCCTGCAGCCGGTACATTTATCTATATTTACTTTGCGCTGGGGGAATTTAATCTTTCTTCTTTTAGTTTGAAGAGCACACTCCCGACGGGAAACTACTACTGAAACCCCCGGATATTCTATTGCCTTCATTATTGCGTCTATCGCTTTTTCGCTCTGATAGGGATCAATTATCTGAATATCCTCTATACCGCAACCTTGACAAATCTCCACAATATCTACTCTCTTGGTATTAGTAACTCCATTTAAATTAATAGTCCCGGGGTTCTCTTCAAAACCGGTCATGGCAGTCCATCCATTATCTAAAATAATTACCGTTAAAGGGACCTTCTGGTAAACTGCATTGATAAGAGGGGGAATGCCGGCATGAAAGAAAGTTGAATCTCCTATAGTAGCTATCACCGGTTTTTTAATTCCTGCCCACTTAAATCCCTGGGCTAATCCTATACTCGCTCCCATAGCCACTTCAGTCCAACAACTCTCAAAAGGTTTATTCAT
>Ga0209986_10005274_pt1 | contig 10758 bp, 7 predicted proteins | sample BlataG_FD_183168 | JGI IMG/M metagenome (GOLD analysis project Ga0209986, IMG submission 183168) | Deep subsurface microbial communities from Black Sea to uncover new lineages of life (NeLLi) - Black_00105 metaG (SPAdes) (version 2) | ecosystem: Environmental > Aquatic > Marine > Oceanic >...
AAACCGCTCCTACTAAGAATCCTTACGCTTTCTATATCTCATGGCTGGAGAGGGATAATATAATCAAGAATATTAGCGCATCGCCTCACATCATAATACAGGTTCATCTCAGGAGAATAAGTAAATTATTAAGCATCCTTCGACTTCGGCTCTCCGTAGAATATACAGTGTATCCTTGCGTCCTGAGCCCCTCGGTTATACTCGGGACCTTCGGCTCCGCGAGCCACGAAGTGGCGAGTGTAGTCGAAGGACGAGCCTCCGCTCAGGATGCTTGCCTCGCTATGAAAGCCGCCTTTGGTGGCTATAAATGAAGGTCTGAAAGACGAGAATAACCTGCTAAATCACCATTGATAAAACACTTGTCTAATTTTCACAACTATCCAAATCACATTCAGGATCAAAGGTTCTGCGATCGAAGCCCCTCCAAGATCTCTCTCACCAAGCCCGGTCCACGGTAGACCAGCCCAGTGTAGACCTGGACCAGCGCCGCCCCGGCGTCCAGCTTCTCACGCGCATCCTCCGATCCGAAGACACCGCCGACGCCGACGATCGGTAGACGCCCGCTGGTGAGTTGCTGGATGCGACGCACAATCTCCGTCGAGCGATCCCTGAGCGGCGCACCACTCAGCCCACCGATCTCCTCTCGATGTCGAGAGCGCAACCCGACCCGCTCGACGGTGGTGTTGGTAGCGATGACCCCATCCATCCCGCTAGACACGATTGCGCCTACAGCGTCCTCAAGCTCACCTTCATTGAGATCTGGCGCCAGCTTTACCAGGATCGGGACCCAGCGTCTGCTGGCGACATGCAGGCTCGATCGCTCGACAGAGAGCGCTTCCAGAAGACCCTCTAGACGCTCTCGCGACTGTAGACGGCGCAAGCCGATTGTGTTTGGCGAGGAGACGTTAATTGCCAGGTAATCGGCATAGGGGTAGAAGGTCTTCAGCAGGACCAGATAGTCCTCAACAGCATCTTCTAGCGGCGTATCGGCGCCCTTGCCGATGTTGACTCCCATTACCACACCCGGCGGACGCCTCCGGCGCAGGTTCTGCAGCAGGGTTTCAGCCCCCGCGTTGGAGAACCCCATGCGGTTGATCACTGCCTGATCCTCAGGCAGGCGGAATATACGTGGCCGAGGGTTCCCAACCTGCGGGTGTGGCGTGACCGTCCCCAACTCCAAATGTCCGAATCCCAGACAGGCCAGCCCATGGATCGCTCGACCGTCCTTGTCGAAGCCAGCCGCCATGCCAACGGGGTTCGGGAAATCCAACCCGAAAGCCCGCACTTTGAGACCTGGAGTTTGGGGGGCAAAAATCCTACGCAGCCAGGCACGTATAGGCGGTAGAGCCACCGCCAACGCCAGTAAACGCAGTGTCAAGTTGTGAACCTGCTCGGGATCGAGGTGGAAAAGGATGAAACGAAAGGATTGGTACAAGGTTACTTCCTCCAGGGATTAGGGATCAGGGATTGGGGATTAGGCTTATTACTCAATGATCCCTGATCCCCGATCACCAATCCCTAAGTAACGTCGTACCTCAGCAGCATCTTCGACAGACACTTGATTCGTCCCCGCCCAGTGGTCTATCAACTCCGCCAGGGTAAATACCGCATAAAGGTTGTACCCGGCCTCGGCAAGGGTTTGCGCTGCGCCACCCATGCGGTCAATTAATACCACCACATCCCGAACCTCCAAACCGGCTTTCCTTAGGCGCTCGACGGCTTCGAACTTGCTGCCGCCAGTAGTCGCCAAATCGTCGATCAGCACAACTGTCTCACCCTGCTCGAACCCGCCTTCAACCACAGCTTGCGTGCCGTAGTCTTTGACCTCCTTGCGCGGGTAGACCATCGGCTGCCCGGTTTGCAACGATATGGCGGTGGCGATTGGTAGAGCAGCATAAGGCAGGGCGGCCAAACGATCGTACTTCAAGCCTTTAAGCAACGGGATGTAGGCGGTCGCTACGTTAGCCAGCAGGTCAGGACGGGAAGTCAAAATGCGCAGATCGATGTAGATGGGCGACCTCAAGCCGGACTTGAGGGTGAACTCGCCGAAACGGACACAACCGGCCTCCAGCAGGTCGTCGGCCAACGCGGCTAAGGACGGCGATAAACCAAGATGAACACCAACGTCTCCTTTCGCCATCTGACGGGCGTGGTTGATCACCTCCCGTAGCCGAGCGGCCTCAGCCCGAGGATCCTTCGCTCTAGCGATCCCTCGTGAGACGGGGAGCACCATCCCTAGCCCGTCAGTCCGCAGACCGGCCCGCACCGCCGCCTCAAGGTCGCCCCCTTGTGCCCCCACGCCGGGGGCGAGCAGCCACAGGTCGGGGGCAACTGCTCGTACCGCCGCCAGCGCTGCCGGATCGGTCGCGCCGACCACAAGCCCCAGGTTGTCCGATTCGTTCCACATCGAGGCTAAATGAGCGAGTCGTAGATAAAGCGGCTCGCCCTGGCCGATGGACAGGGCCTGTAAATCGGCCGCGCCGGGGTTGGAAGTTTTACAGAGCAGGAAAACCCCATACCTCGGATCGGCTATAAACGGTTGTAAGCTATCGCCACCCAGATAGGGACTGACGGTAACCGCGTCTGCACCCAACTCCTTAAAGACAGCCCGGGCGTAGGCCCGGGCGGTGGAGGCGATATCCCCCCGCTTGGCGTCGAGGATCACCGGGATCCCCTCCGGCACGGCGGCAATCACCTCACGCAAGACTGTCCACCCTTCAGCGCCATAGACCTCAAAGAAGGCGCTATTCGGTTTAAAGGCACACGCCAAGTCAGCCGTGGCTTCGATCAGCCTCAAGCAAAAGTTGCCGGCCTCGCCGGCTGTCGATCGATGTAAAAAATCCGGATGGGGATCGAGTCCAACACACAAAAGGGAATCAGCAGACAGGGCACGTTTGGTCAATCTTGAGAAGAACGACATGATCATTACCTTTGTTGCTCACCGGGATCAGGGATTAGTGATTAGGAATTCGGTTTGTGCTAAACCTGATCCCTGATCCCCAATCCCTAATCCCTTTCCCTTTAAGCTTTCCCCAATACCATCGCCAACAATGCCATCCGCACATACAGCCCATATTCCATCTGACGGAAGTAGGCTGCTCGTGGGTCGGCGTCGATCTCTAGGCTGATCTCCCCGACTCGCGGCAGGGGATGCATCACGATCATCTTATCCTTAGTCTGCTCGAGCGTTTCCGGAGTGATGACATAGGCGCCTTTGACCTTCTCATACTCATCCAGATTCTCGAAACGCTCCTTCTGCACCCGTGTGACGTAAAGCACATCCGTTTCCGCCAGGACCGGTTCGAGTGTCGAATATTCCTTCTGGGATACTCCCTTGGCGGCCAATTTCTCGATCAGCTCAGGCGGCATACGGAGAATGTCAGGGGAGATGTAATTTAACCGCACCACGAAGAGCGATAATAATCGAGCTAACGAATGCACCGTGCGACCGTACTTCAGGTCACCGAGCATTGTCACCGTTAGGCCGTCCACCTCTCCCAACTCTTCCTTGATTGTAAACAGGTCGAGCAGCGCTTGGGTTGGGTGCTCGCCGATACCATCACCGCCATTGATGATCGGCTTACGGGCATACTCGGCAGCAAGCGCTGCGGATCCAACCTCTGGATGGCGCAATACAATCACGTCCGCATAGCACTCCAGGGTGCGAATGGTGTCAGGTAATGACTCACCCTTGGCCACGGATGAATAAGTAACCTCGTTGATTGGGATTACGCTCCCCCCCAGACGCTCCATCGCCGAGAAGAAGGATGAAGATGTCCTGGTGGAGGGCTCGTAGAACAGGTTGGCCAGGATCTTGCCTTTAAGCAGATCGAAAGTGCCAACGCGTTCGACCATCGCCCGCATTTCCCTGGCGACACCAAAAATGTACTCCAGGTCCTCCCGGTTAAATTGGGAGACCGAGATGATGTCTTTACCGTAGAAAGGCGCTTCCCGATAGTCGCCAAAAGGCAAATGAGGGCTTCGCGCAGGTCGTTCATTGGGGGGTACAAAAGCTGCCATGGATTCCTCCTAATAAATCTCGTTTTGGGCGAACGGCGCCAGGTCCACACCGTATCCTGGTGGCGCGAGGACCTGATCGTCAGCGTAAGCAAGCCGATCGCGTAGCGTCACCCGACGAACCCGACCCCGCAGCCGCATCCCCTCGAATGGGGTCCAACCGCATCGGGTGTACATCTGGGCGGCCTGCACTTCCCAGAGAGCATCAAGGTCGACTTCAACAAAGGTCTCGGGCCGATCAGGCAGCCCAAAGATATGTCGCGGGTTGGTATGGGTTCGGATTAATAAATCATCCAGCGTCATTCGTCCTTCGTGCACGGCGGTGAGCAACAGCCCCAACGCCGTCTCCAGTCCGGGGAAGCCTGGCGGCGGATTTTCGCCATCCTTCTCAGCCAGTGTGTGGGGTGCGTGATCAGTTGCGAAGCAATCGATCACCTCCAGATTGGCCCACAAAGCGTCCCGATCGGCGGCGGTGGCCAAGCGCGGCCGCACCTCCCCCCGGCCGGCGCCTAATTGGGGAAGGTCGTCCTCCGTCAGGAAGAGATGATGGGGCGTTACCTCGCAAGTAACATGGATGCCCTTCTCCTTCGCCGCCCGAATGAGGGTGATCTCCGCCTTCCGGCTTACATGACAAACATGCAGCGGCCGTTCGTGCAGCGCGGTGAGAAATAGAATAGCGGCCAGATTGCGACCCTCAGCGTGAACCGCCAGAGGCCGATCAACTGGCCAATGAGCTACATGGTCGCGAAGCGTAGCTAATTCATCCAGGCGCAGCGGACCATAAGTTTGATCCAGATACATCTTAAGACCGCAAGCCTGGAGCGCACATTCGGCAGCCGATGCGGCGTTGTCCGCGCTGGCGCCGAAGTAGATACCGTAGTCACAGCGGGCCTTATCCTGGGCAGCAGCCTGCGCTTGAGCTAAGCTTGAACTGTCGGTCAATGGTGGCTGGGTATTCGGCATCGCCAGAACCGCGGTGAAGCCACCCGCCAGAGCGGCGGCTGTGCCGCTGTCGAAGTCCTCTTTGTACGTGGCCCCGGGCTCACGCAGATGGACATGAGGGTCGATGAGACCAGGAAGACGAATCACAGAACCTCACCTTGCCAACAAGCTGCCGTCAACAAGCAAAAAAAGAGAGCCTCTCGGCTCTGGGTCCGTGGGTGAGAGAATACCCGCTGGGAGGTACAAGCCTCTGGTCGGATGAATGTAGGTGTTGAAAATATTTTTCTACCGGTCATGACACATTCCCAAACATTTTAGGGCAAAGATGGCATCTGTCAAGTGGCGCAAGGATTAAAAAATATTAAGGGATTGGGGATCAGGGATTAGGGATCAGGAGGATGGATGCCAGCTACGATTTTACCTGCCGGGCTTTATCGGTTTACCACTCACTGCTTCGAGTTTGCTCGCGGTATTGACAATATCCACACCTTGGACCAGGTGGCGATGGCTCTGGCTGCTCTAAGACCGTTAGAACCTCGCCGATGAAATCCAGGAATTGCGTTTCATCTTTGGGGATTTCCAGCCAGCTCACCTCTCCGATGTAGGCAATCCGACCATCCTTATAGCGATCTATCGCCGTGGGCTCAACACAGAGCAATCCCAACTTTGTGATCGGGCTCAGCGCAAACTTCCCTGGCGCAGGATGTTCTAAGGCATAAGCATAGGCATGAAGTTGACGACTGTAAAAAGGGATATGGCCAGGTTTTGGTTCGGTCGTCTTGAAATCGACGACAGCGTAAGTCCCATCCGAGAAGGCTACGACGGTGTCAAACCTGCCCAGGATGAAACACTGCGAGTTATGGTTAGGGAGGACAATAGGTTGAGAGACAACCCATTTTTCACCATATTTAACCACACCTTCGGGCAAATCGGGGGAGAGTTCATCGCTGGTCTTGCCCTGAAAGTATGTATTCATTAGAGTATCAATGATACCGAAGATCCTTGGAAAGGGAGCCGATGGGCGGGTGAACTGGTGGACAGCCTTGAGATAGAAGCACCTTTTGCACTCGCCCCAAAGGAATGTCAGATCGGACGGGCTGAGTTTCCACCTCTTGGCCATGATAGTCTCCCCTAAAAGTTATCCACGGAACCCCGGGCAACTGTCCTCGCGACCATGCACCAGGTTAACAACAATTTTACTTAAATAACCTCGCACCGACCTGTCTCTCGTATCAACTCCAGAACACCCACATGGATCTTGTGGCGATTGGCTCTAGTGATCTCAACCACCTGTACGTTCGGGTGTTTCTTGATGTCGTCGGTGAAATTCGTTCTGCGCTTGGTTATCGACCCCAGTACGACAATATCACTCACCAAAGTCTGCAGCACGACCCTGCGGAATCTTTCGGATAGAAGCTCCATCGATCCGATCTCATCAATGACGACAACGTCCTTCTCTTCAATTGCCCGCATCAAGCAATCGACTCCAATGTAATCCAATACAGCAAGGTCCACTCCATACTTACTGATATGCGGCGCTCGTCGAATGTCTACATGCGCTAACACACCTCGACGACCATCAAGTGTAATTAACCTGAAACCAGTGCGCCTTCCACTCTCTCGGATCTCTTCAGTGTAGAAGCCGCCTACTTCACATGAAAGATGAGACACAATCTTCCTGATAGCAGTCGTCTTTCCCGACCCCGGTGTGCCGGTAAGAAGGAAGACGGTTTTCACCAGACCTCTTGTCGAATATCCTGCTTGTTGCGTTCCATTTTACTTATTGTAACTTTATCCACTTTCGTCGCTCGCTACCATCCACTCCGGCGGTGCGAGCTGGCATCACTAAATAGCCATGGAGTATTGTAAGTCGTGACTCAATTGGCAGATTACCTCTTCGAATAATTGTTCCATTAACTAATTGGCGTGACGAATTCACCCAAGCGGTTTGGCATGTACCCGTCGAGAGTAATAGCGCCAATGGTCTTACAAAGAAGTCTTTGCGTCTTGCCAAGACCTAGCTGGCTTATCAAACCATAAATGGGCTCAGTATAAAACCTCCTACCTAAAGATCCGATAGTTCTACACAGCATGAAATTGACTAGACCCGGGATGTTTGAACCTCGTTCAGTGCAGCCTTGGCCTCTTCCTTCTTGTAGCCAATGAATTTGATCAGATCATTGATCCCTTTCGTGCCACCGGTGATGAAGAGGGCGGTCAGGATCACATCGACCCAGGCACAGCGGGTGACCCCCAGCGGGTGCAGGATGCGCAACCCGAGGCCGAGGGATAACGCCAAGCTGACGACGAGCGCCGTTACGCTTAGAATCCACTTCTTATGCGGCTTTATCAACTGATCCAAGATCGGATCGAGTATTTCGATCAATTGCTGCAGTGCGAAGCTGGCCACGAACACCGGCGCCAGGGCTTCAATCAGTTCATCCATCGTAAACCCTCCCCTATGACAATGGCTCCTAAATAGTAAACCTCAGAGCGCTGCGAATTGCAATCCAAATTGGCATCAATGGTGTATCGTAATGGACACGACGGGAACGACAAAGGTGACAAAGATATCCTCAACCTAAGCGGCAAAGGCACACCGATATCGGTGTGCCTTTGCCGAACGAGCCTATAATCAGAATCGCTCGGTTGTTGTCATACTAACGATCCTACGAAGCCGCGCGCCTCCGAGCCAGGACTAAGGCGGCCACGATCATCCCTAGCCCCACAATCCCCAAAACTACAAACCCTGCTATAGCAATGGGGGTTATCGGAATTGCCTGCTCCAGTCGCATACTGAACACGCCATCGGAAATATCCTCTCCAGTGTTGACGCCATCCGTGGCCCGCACACGGAACCGATAATTGTCTCCCTCATCAAATCCCCCAGTATCGAGCTCATAGCTATTGTCGGTCATGTCTATAGCCATCGGCAGCCAGGTCTCTCCACCGTCCAAGCTGATGTCCAAACAATAGGAGATAAGGTCACCATCGTCGTCGCTGGCCTCCCACTTCACTGTATAGGTTCGCCCTTTCAACCAAGTCTCTCCTCCGTTTGGATAAGCCAAGCTGACCTTTGGTGTATTTTGGGAAACCTCCCTGCTCGCCAATGGATTGCCTTGCTTGTCCCGAAGTTCTATGCTTCTTATTCCTTCCTTCCACTCAATTCTGTAAGCAAATGGGGCTTCATCAACCGGTCCACCGTCGGGGTCTGAGTAGTAGAAATAGACCGTGAAACCAGACTGGCTCAAGGCATTCCCCGATTCATCCAATAGGACAAAGTAGTAGTCGCCCACTTGTCCGGGTAGGATATCCAAGGTAGCCTGAGGTAGATAGATGAAGGGATCAAATGAAACGCGGCCCGAGATATCTATTGTCCCGCTCACCAACAGGGCTTCCGGGTCAACATCAGAGAGGAACCGATCACTGATCAACAAGTTGGTCCATCCGTCGCTGAAGTATTCGTCAGTGCAATGTTGCCCGGTGGAGTTTAACCTCATCCAATAATGCGGGTACGGACCCCCTCCTCCGATGTCCATGAAGTAATTCATGCTCTCATCCGTCTCTAACCAGCGGTTGACCCAGAAGCCTTCGGAGGCCGGATGACTGATCCTGCCATCCGGGCCAGTGTACACTGTCCCATCATCGCAAATCGCTCCACATGCTCGGCGGCAACATCCTGCGTCACATGTACCGAGTACATATTCACCGGCGTCATCCGTTTCCTGGCATGGATTGTCACCGCCGGAGGGATTGTCGCGTCGATAGATGGAGCATCCACAACTTAGGGCACAAACCTTCGTTTGTTCCTCACACACAAGTCCGCCGGCAACATTCAAGGCGCAATTCGTTCCGGTGTAGCCATCCGGTAATCCCCACGCATCATCCTGACAACAATATTCCCGCGTTCCATCCGGATGTTCACAATAGGCCGCATCCCATGCTGAGAGGCAGTCAAGCGAATAGATATCCCCCATTCCAGTCGTAGCGTGATTGAACTCGTGAGCCAGTACAATTTGGCCAGCGCCCTCGCCAATGCATACACCTCCCCCAAATCCACCGATAGCTCCTCCGCCTCCGCCGCACCCGACCCCGACCGCAAAGTCATATCCCCCAGCCATAGCCATTCTCGCTGCACGATCCAGGAAATGTCCTCTACCCTCGTCCTCCTCCCAGGTCAAACCCCAAGAACAGGTTTGGGTAGGATCATCTGGGCAGGGGGCAACTGTTCCAGGTTGAAAGGCATAACTTATCTTCGAATCGGCGATTGGGAAATTGGCCAGCAGATATTCCACCGAGGCTGCCGGGTCGAAAGCACCTATTCCAGGTGCGCAATTTTCTAACAAGTAGGGAATGAAGAGAACCTTCCACTCTCTTGTCGTAGCGACATAGTAACTGTAAGACGACTCGCTGTTATTTGTTTCATCAGTTTCGAGAACCGTGTTTTGTGAATCGATTTCGACCCTGAAGGTCACTCTATCGGCGATGGGTCTGGGCACGACCCTCACATCCGGGCCAATGACGCCACCCGCCTCTGAGCCACGAATCATCCCCGCCGGATTAGTGGAGAGACTAAATCCCTCGTCCTCCTGCCCTTGTGGAATATAGGGAAGCATGACTTCAAAGTCATCGGCACCTGCAGGAATGGTGACTGGTCCCCAGATCTCTGGATACTCCCAATCCGGAGGAACTCCCGTGTGATATCTCCCTGTTGTGGGTGGACTCGTGCTCCACTGACCCTCGGGCAACTCCAGCTTGAATTTCACCTCCATGGGACAAGCGAAGGTAGATTTGACCTTGGCTCTGAAAGCCGTCCCTTTATTTTTAACCAACGCCGATTGCCCATAGACGACTTGGACAGCTTCGACTGAATTAACCTCAAAGTCCCCCGAACCGAGATACTCAAAGGCCACCTCGTCACTCCCGCTATTCTCCGCAGCATCATAGGCAACGATCTCGATGGCATTCTCCTCACAAGCCTGAAGATCCGAGCTGGAAAATGCATCCAGTGCAAATAGATAGCGCCTGTCTCCCTCAGGGGTATAGCCGGCCGGGCTGAATCCTATCTCGTCGTAAAGGGCATCATTCAACCAAACCTCAACCCGCGCCAACTCGCGGTCTTCAGTGACTTCTCCATCTAGCCTTACGTAGCTATCTAGAATAGTAGTGTCATCTTCCGGGGCGGTGATGGTCACCACCGGAGGCTGGTCATCCTCCGGCACCGGCACCGGTTCTTCCGGTCCGCGAAGGACTAAGTCGTCTAAAACCTCCGACTCGCCCACAGGACCGTAGTCGATAGTGATCTCAAAGATGCGCGGCGCCTCAACCGAAAGACATTCCTTAATAGGCGTCGCTTCTGGCCCAAAGCTGACACTATCGGTTCCCGCCACAATACGACGTCCTGCTTCATCCAGTCCAAACGCGGTTAAGGTGGCCGTAATCGGGGCATCGGCCCAAATCTGCTCGTTCAAACCAACGAAAACCCCGACAAAATCTTGCAAGTTTGAAAAACCTATACGGACAGGGATGTTTATACTTCCGAATTCCATCATTTGGGCGATCGTAAGCGCTTGACTTCCAGAGCGCGTCTCGACCACCGGTGGGATGGTAAAAAGGTTGGAATCCCCCATGAATCGCACCCCCTCCGGCAGGGTCACCCCCCGCAGGTTTTCGTCTACCGCTAAATCCTCGAAGTCGATGACGATCTCCCCGGGACCACCGGTGACATCACAGGCGGTAGGGATGGGCGTAGAAGTGGGTATGGCTATGGGAGTGGGCCAGGGGGTTACGTTGAACGAG
>Ga0209986_10005275_pt1 | contig 10755 bp, 8 predicted proteins | sample BlataG_FD_183168 | JGI IMG/M metagenome (GOLD analysis project Ga0209986, IMG submission 183168) | Deep subsurface microbial communities from Black Sea to uncover new lineages of life (NeLLi) - Black_00105 metaG (SPAdes) (version 2) | ecosystem: Environmental > Aquatic > Marine > Oceanic >...
GCAACTACTTTGGTATGGAAATAAACGCGACAACGTTAGAGGAAATGCTGGCGGAGTTTAACAATACGATTCCTGGACGCGGAGAAAACTCTCTGTACAACATGACTGAAGGCATGATTGAATGCACTGCATTGAACACGACAAAAACTCCTATAGATCCACCGGAAGGAGCGAGAGTAGATTATAACGCAACCCTTCGTGGAAACTTCACACAAATGCTAGCAAGATATGTGACATCAATGCTTTTTGGATCATACGCTTCTGAAGAAACACACTCGATTGTTTACGCTGCGGTGGATGCAACCCTCTCTTCTGTTAATGACGCATCTCTCATGTTAGACTATTATTATACGTCAAAAATAGCGTCTATCGACTTAACCCTAAGTTGTGATGTAAGAACTCTCTGGAGCAACGCATTACAGTTAGTGCCTCCAACCGTGCCTCTAGAGTATAGGGCTCAATGTGAAGCTTGGTTGAAAATTGCAAACGTTACAGCCTATGGTGTTGAAGATGTCTATCTAGAAATTGATTATTCATTTAGTGAGCAACAACTAAATTTGAACGCGTCACTCACAGCTAACGTCACCCAAATAAAAAATGAGATTATTCCAATTCTACCAGATGCCGTGCCCCCAGAATTGAGAGATTTGGTTGAATCATGTACAAACACGACCTATTGCACACTAGACTCGTTTAATACGACATGCAACTACGTAAACGGTGTAACGAATTTTGACGCTGAATGGCTGCTGAAGGGAGATTTCAAGGCAGAACTCAATCACATGAAGAGATGTTATGTAGATTACCTAAACTTAACTTCTCCATACACGATTAACTGGCAAATACGGATGCTTAACGCAACTGAAATAGACATCAGCAACTTCAAAGCAGACATAAGACAAGGCGAAGACTGGATGGCTTTCACATTTAAAGGATTAAGGGTGCATCCTGTAAAAGACGAAGCAGACTTCATAAGATTCAAACTTTACAACTGGCTTAGCATGGCAAGTGAATCTAATACTCCAAAAGAGTTTGAGAAACTGAAAATTGTAGTAACTGGCGGTTCCAACGCAACACATACAGTTCTCTTATATACGCCGGGCACCGTGCCTGCTCCAAACGTAACATCGTTAGATTACAAAACTGTGACATGGGAAAATGTAACAATGAGCGGCTTGAAAGACTTGCTGTTTAAAATAGCCTATCAAGGAGTCGTTCATCATCTTGGAAAAACCTATTACGTTCCAATCTTCACGAACTCAACAGTGAGCCACTTCGACTTTAATTCAGGCGCGAAATGTATAAGCTTCAATGTCACCGGAGCAACTGGTACAGGATTCTGCAATGTCACAATTCCAAGAGCGTTATTATATGCTACGCCTGAATGGGATGTTAGAATCGACGGAGAACCTGTAGAATTTAATGTAACTGAAAACGGTGAATACGTCTTCATATACCTCAACTATACGCATTCCAGCCACTTTATCGAAATAGAGGGTACATGGATAATTACAGAATTCCCGCCTAACATGCTCCCGCTAATACTAGTGATAATAAGTCTAATAGCCGCAATAATTGCGGTTAAACAAAGAAAGAAACTGGACACGTTAAAGACAAAATATCAAAGTGTAATCCGCACATTCGCAAACAGACTTTACAAATTGAGGACCTAATTCCCCCTTTTCAATTCTTTCCAAGTTATAAATAAGCTTTAAAAGTTATATCTTAAAACCACCAATGAAATCACAGAGGGTTTGATGTCCTTGTTTGAGAAGATTCTGGTTCCGTTAGACGGTTCTGAGCATTCACTAAGAGCCCTAGAAATCGCCGTCCAGATAGCCAGAAGATTTGATGGAAAAATCACTTTACTCCACATATACTCAGTTGGCGTAAGACCAATCGTTATGCCCGAACCAACAACTCTAACTCCTCCAAGTGTTCCAATTATGGCTCCCGCGGATTTCTCCAAAGTGGTTGAGGCTGCCCGCAAGGCTGGCAACACAATTTTAGTGGATGGTGAAAATAAGGTTAAGGCTGAAGGAGTCCAAGCTGAAACTTTGCTCAAGGAGGGACACACGGTTCAAGAGATACTTAAAGCCGCTCGAGACAGCAAATTCGACTTGATTGTTATGGGCGCTAGGGGTATAAGCAAAATAAGAGAGATACTTCTAGGCAGTGTAAGTGATGGAGTGATCAGGAATGCTCCATGCCCAGTTTTGGTGACTAAGTAGCTAAAGTTTTAACCATGGTCAAACCTTTCTCTAGATATAGAATTATAGATTAAAATGCTGTTTGTCCGTAGCCTTTTCTTCTTTTCCGAAAAAATTTCACAGAAAAATCTACGTAAATCTGTCGTTTTAGCGAATGTGGGATTTAGTACTCTTGCAATTAGTAGGGTAAGTTTTAAATAACTTAAGCTGGCAAATGTAATGTTGCGTTTGTAAAAAGGTGAAAAATAAATGATGGAAAAAATAGAGCTTTCAATAGTTGTTTTGGTTCTAATAGGCATTATAGTTTCAAGCGGCACAATGTATTATATGACAACTGTGGTAAGCAATGTATCTGAAATGAAAAGCGATACATCTGTGTTAGTGGAAAGCGTGACAAATCTAACATCAACGGTAAGGGACCTAGCAACTATAACCGGACTTATAGCAGAAACTGTTGGAGAATACGAGGAGATGATGGCCGCGTTAGAAGCAAAGTTAGCAGCAATAGAGAAAATGTTAGCTGAAAAAGAGAAGGAAGTTCTAATTGTGGGGACGACGGATTCGGTTGAAAAAACGCTTGACCCTGCTCAAGCATACGACTATTTTGGATGGTGTATATTGCAGCAAATATCTGGTACCCTTGTAAGCGTTAAACCAGGTTCAGAAACGGGAGCTGATTTTGTTCCAAATCTAGCAGTAAGCTGGAACGCCAGCGACGATCTAGACGTTTGGGATTTCACTCTGAGGCAGGGCATAACTTTTCCAGACGGTACAGAGTTTAACGCAACACATGTCAAGTATAGTTTAGACAGGGCTATAGACCTTATACCGACTATTCCTGAAGGTGCGCCAGCAGGCCTAGGCTATGACGCTATTATAAACCGTACAGAAGTCCTTGATACGTACGAGGTCAGGTTCCACCTGAACAATCCATTCAGCCCGTTCTTAGGAATTTTGTCATGCAGAGCATCAGCTATTGTCAATCCGGCGTATGCTCCCATAGAAGAGGTCGAATATCAACCAGGAGATCCACGGGATAGCACTCCAGTCGCGTTTGTCGGTCCATATTACTTATCGAAATGGGAGCGTGTGGCTGGAAGAGACATTGAGATCAGACTAGACAGGAATCCTTACTACTGGAATGTCACTAGTGAGTATCCGAAAACGAAGACCATAATATTCAGATTTTACAGCAAAGCCTCAACGCTTCGGCTGGCCGTTGAAGCAGGTGACGTAGACATGGCGTTCAGACATATCAGTTCAGCTGATGTGCTTGACTTGGAGGATGATCTGGATGTTGAGGTCTGGTGGGGCACTGGTGCCTTCATTCAATACTTATGCTTCCAAGAAAGGCGTGCACCATTTAACGACACAAGAGTGAGGGTAGCAGTTACGGCTGCATTAAACAGAACGGCTGTTTGCGAAACAGTCTTCCTTGGTCTGTCAGACCCATTGTATAGCATCATACCTCCAGGCATGTTAGGGCATACTGAAGCTTTCCAGAAGCTTGGAGATGCAAATTACACGCTGACTACAAGCCTACTCGCCGCGGCAGGCTACGATGCAAATAACAAGCTTGAGTTTGACCTGTGGTATGAATCTTCAGGGCACTATCCCATGAGTGCTGAGCAAGCTCTCATCTACAAAGAAGCGCTTGAAGATAGCGGCGTGATAACGGTGACACTGAGGTCCGCAGACTGGGCTGGCTACAAGCAGAACAGAGACGACGAAATAATGGACGCTTACATTTACGGTTGGTATCCTGACTACGTTGACCCGGATAACTATGCGTTCCTTTATTGGGCCAAATGGATCCACACCAACTACTACAATGAAACCATCAATGGTTTACCCAACCCTTCTTACCCTGCTTACTTGCAACAAGTTGTCCTCTACGATGAAGCACGCGCCACAACAAACACAACCTTGAGAGAGATACTTTACGCTCAAATTGACGACATCGCTGTGGAGCAATGTTCAGTTGTCCCAATATACGTAAGCACCGCTTGGGCTGTAACTGGAACAAATATCTACGGCATATACCTAGACATCACACAAGACATGCGATACTGGCTGATACATATCGGAGAGTAGTAAGCTTTATTTCCCCTTTTTCTATTTTCTACAAATCGTAAGTTATAATATAGAGTAGAGTGTAAGTTATGGGTCTGCGTTCATACATCATCACAAGGATATTGCTCACAATCCCCACCCTTTTATTATTGCTTTCCATGGTCTTCTTAATCATGCGTGTTCTACCAGGTGATCCCGTTGCTCTACACTTTGAAAAGAAGGCTACTCCTGAGCAGATGGAGAGCATGAGGCGTGCTTTGGGGATGGATGAACCATTATGGACACAGTATATAGAATACCTTGGCGGTCTTGTGGATATCGGATACATCTTGGAGCACGGATATCCCAACTTAGGAAAATCCATGCAAACCTTCGAAGAAGTTGGGGGGCAAATATTCTCCGCATTCCCAGCCACGCTTGAACTAGCATTTTACTCCATGATAATAGCATCTGTTATAGGAATATTACTAGGCGTAATATCATCCAAGTCATACAACTCCATTCTAGACCACCTAATAAGAGGCGTCGGAACAGTCACCTACGCCGTCCCAATTTTCTTTCTAGGCATAGTCTTTCAATTAATTTTCGGAGTTTACCTTCGCTGGCTTCCAACAGGCCTGCGCATTAATCCTGCCGTGGATGCCCCTGCTACGATAACAGGCTTATACACTGTCGACAGTCTTCTCCAAGGAAACCTCTTTAAGTTTTTCGAGTCGTCAAAGGCTCTTCTACTGCCTTCTTTAACGCTTGGAATTATCCTTTCAGGCATGTTTATTAGAATGACTAGAACTAACATGCTTGAAACTCTTCGGCTTGATTTTGTTACAGCTGCGAAAGCAAGGGGGCTAAAAGAAAGTACAGTGACTTATGGTTATGCGCTGAGAAATGCCTTTCTACCAATCCTTACAGTGATGGGGTTACAATTTGCCATACTTTTAGGGGGAGCCATCCTCACAGAAACCACGTTTTCGTGGCCGGGATTAGGAAGATACATAGTTGATAGAATTAATTTCAGAGATTATACAGCCATTCAAGGCGCCGTGGTCTTGTTTGGCTTGTTCGTTACGTTCGTAAGCCTCGTGGTTGACATTCTTTATGCATACTTAGATCCAAGAATAAGGCTGTAAAGAGGAAGCAAAAATGACCAAAGTGAAAATCAAACGAAGCATCCTTGCACGCCTTATACCCGGAGTGACTTCTCTAACTAGAAAGGGACCCTCAGGATGGATGGTTATTCTCGGAACAATAATTGTCTCAGCACTGGTCATTATGACAGTGATTGCCCCTTGGATAGCGCCATATGACCCAACAAAAACAAGTGTTGGGCCAATAAGGGAGCCTCCCAGTCCACAATTCCCCATGGGCACAACCCATCTTGGCCAAGATATGCTGAGCAGGATCTTATGCGGCGGCTCAATTATGCTCCAGGTTTCCGCCCTCTCCGTTCTCGTCTGCTTCCTTATAGGTGTGCCCCTAGGTCTCTTCTCATCCTACGTTGGCGGCTCCTTTGATAAGGCGTGTTCTCTTGTGATAGATGCGGTTTACGCATTTCCAGGCTTGGTCATTGCAATTGCTATATCTGCTATGTTGGGCCGCGGTGTTGTCAATATGGCTCTTTCAATAGCTGTTGTTTACATTCCATCATACTTTAGAGTAGTTCGAAGCCAAGTTTTAAGCATAAAAGAGTTAACCTATGTGGAAGCTGCCCGAGGCATTGGTGCAAAATGGCACGCAATACTATTCCGCTATGTTTTTCCAAATGTTATTCCATCAATAGTTGTGGTGGCCACAATAAATTTTGCAGACGCCATTCTTACGGCTGCGGGCTTAACGTTTATTGGTCTAGGAGTAGAAATACACATCCCTGATTGGGGACGCGACCTAACAAGTGGATGGGAATATCTTTCGAGCGGTGCATGGTGGATTATAACTTTCCCTGGCCTCATGGTGATTCTCCTTGCACTTGGGTTCACACTTATTGGAGAAGGACTGAGCGAATTGCTGAATCCAAAGCTCCAGCGTTGAGGTGAATAAAATTGCCTTTGTTAGAAGTTGGCTCGTTAACTGTTGACTACCCGACGAGTAGAGGAACAATCCGTGCCGTCGAAGACATATCCTTCTCCTTGGGGAAAGGCGAAACATTGGGATTGGTTGGTGAATCCGGGTCAGGAAAATCCACACTGGGCCTTTCTATAATACGTCTTGTCCCTTACCCTGGAGTCATAGTGAAAGGTCATATAAAAATTGACGAAACAGACATTCTAAAACTGCCAGAGCATGAGATGCGCTCCATTAGAGGTAGAAAAGCTGCTTACATCTTCCAAGACCCCATGACCTCTCTGAACCCAGTTAAAAAGATAGGGGCACATTTTATCGAGTTAATACGTACCCATGAGCCTAACACAGGTAAAGAAGAGGCGTTTGAACGCACTAAAACTGTAGTAGAAAATTTGGGAATCTTATCTGAACGTATAAACGACTATCCTCACCAGTTCAGCGGTGGGATGAGACAACGCATAATGATAGGTTTGGCGATAGCCCTAAACCCCGACCTAGTTATAGCTGATGAACCAACTACCGCCTTAGACGTAATAGTTCAAGCAAAAATACTTGACTTGTTAGAAAGTTTACGTAAAGTATATGGGATGGCCCTTATCCTTATATCACACGATCTAAGCATAATTTTGGAAAGATGTGATAAAATCATCATTATGTACGCTGGACACATGCTTGAATATGCAACTAGCATAGAGATGCACAGAAACCCTAAACATCCCTATACGCAAGGGCTTCTGCAAAGCATCCCAAACATAGAATTATCCGATCAAAAACTCATAGCCATTCCAGGTTCACCTCCAGACATGCTTAATCCTCTCAAGGGCTGCAGTTTTTGGCCTCGCTGCTCCTACGTCAAGAAAATATGCCGAGTGAAAGAGCCGCCCTTAATCAAGGTTGGACGCAACCACTTTGTCAGATGCTTCTTGTATGGCAAAAAAGGTGTTCATGTTGAGCGAAATCGTAAAAGTTGAACATTTAAAGAAGTATTTCCCAGTTCAGAAAAGCTTTCTAGAACAGCTATTTGCCAGAGAATTGAGTTACGTCAAAGCTGTTGATGACGTAGCTTTCTCAATTAGGAGTGGGGAAATCTTCACTTTAGCAGGAGAGAGTGGATGTGGGAAAACGACAGCTGGCAGAGTTGTTGTAAGACTCCTTGAACCAACATCAGGTAAGATCTATTTCAACGGCAAGGACATTACCAAACTCAGAGGTGAGAAGCTTAGACTGCTCAGGAGAAAGATGCAAATGATCTTCCAAGATCCTTATGCGTCGCTTAACCCGCGAATGAAAGTAGTTGACGCTGTTGGTCATCCACTTGAAGTTCACAGCTTGGCTAAAGGGGGAGAAAAGAAGAAAAGCGTTTTAGAGGTGCTCGAAAAAGTAGGATTGACACCTCCCGAACAATTTACTAGCTTATATCCTCATCAACTCAGCGGCGGTCAAAGACAACGCGTCGCTCTAGCAAGATCAATCATCTTGAGGCCGGAATTCATGGTTGCGGATGAACCCGTCTCCATGATTGATGTGTCCCTCAGAACAACGATAATTGACCTTATGTTAAACTTCAGAAAAGAGCTTGGATTAACTTACCTGTTCATTACACACGACTTGGCAGTCGCCAAATACATATCAGACAGAATAGCTATTATGTACCTGGGAAAAATAATAGAAATGGGCAGTAAAGAACTGCTTTTCCTGGATCCCAAGCATCCATATACACAAGCTTTGCTGTCTGCTATTCCAATTCCAAATCCTGAACTGGAGAGAAAAAGGATAGGGCTCACAGGGGAGGTTCCCTCTGCAATCGATGTACCAACAGGATGTAGGTTTCATCCACGATGTCCCTATAGAACAGATAGATGCTCTAAAGAGGAACCACAGTTGATAGAGGTTGAAAAGGGCCACTTTGTTGCCTGTCATCTTACGAAATAACCAGAATAATTATTCAGAGCAAATGTTTTGTACAAAACGTTTCTTCAAAAACGAGAACCTGATAATGCCGACGTTATGCTGCTGGACTCCAACGTTCAAGGGTGCTACCGCGTGGAAGATGTCGAGAAAAAACAAGAAAACAAATAGTGTCTGTTCCTTCTCTTTTGGAACTTTAACGTTAAAGATATTACAAAGAATCCAAGTATTTCTAGTTGAAGCCCGGTGGTGTAGCGGTCAAGCATGGCGGGCTCTGGACCCGCTGACGAGAGTTCGAATCTCTCCCGGGCTACCAATAATAGTGTTTCCGTTGTTATTTTGTGAGTAAACGTTCTGAAAATGGTTAACCAAATGTTTTAAGTGGTTTTCGGATGTCTTTGAAAGGTTAAACCCCAATTCTTTCGTCCTTTCCACAAGTTCTGCATCCTGATAGAATACAACATTTCGTTTCTGAGCCATTTGCTTTGTGGCCCCTTGCGCGCGAGTCGAGAGCACTCTTTTAACATTTAAGTTTTGTGTAGCTTGAGGTCTCTTCCGAACGCATACTTACGCGCGCATAAACACAGACTAAGGTGTGGGTTTGTTTTCTTCAGTTGAAGGACAAAGCATGAAGCAGCCTTTCATTTTATTGGGCAGCTTCTAAAGCTATGCAGTCGTAGAGGAGATCATGTACAGCTTTTGACTTTCTCATAATCTCGCATTCACGATCCTTTAGAATCGTTTTTTTCTTCCTTATTTTGGCCAATCTAGAACGTGAACGAAAGCTGGTCCAAATTCCCCAAACAGTAAGAATGGCGAAAAAAGTGAAGTTGAGCACATCGAAGAGAAGAACACGTTCTACTTCTAAAAAAGAAAAATGTATGCGATAAGCGTGCTCGCGGCAGGAGCTATCACGGTAAGTGCTAAACCTGTCCTGAATTCAGCGCGTGATGTTCTTTCTTCTGCCAGATAGTTTCTCTCTAACGCTAACAAAGTTCGGATCTCGGCTAGAATTTCCTGTTCAGTTGGCCCCATCATATTCTGGCCTCTAATGTATCCGTAGGTACACATTCTTATCTTATGATTTCACCATATTCTTCATAGGGCATGATTGAGAGGTATTTCATCAAACCCATGAACCCTTCGACAATGTCTGGATCTTTGTGGAATTCTTCATGTGATATTTTGCTTTTCCAGTAAGTTAACATTACGTATTTTGTTGGTTTGACATCGATATCTTCGTATGTTCCTTGAAGCCCACTTCCCCCATAGGAGATCGTTGAAACCCTGAATATTTTTGAGCCTAGGAATCCTTTCTTTCCATACGTCACCCGGCATAACTCTTTGGTTTTTTCTTCAAACTCTTCTTCCAAACCAGGCTTCACTGAGAGGTAGTTTAAAGCGCATATTATTGGTTTCCCCTCTTTCTCGTATTTGTCAAGTTCTTCAAGTGGAATTACAGCTGCTTTAACTCCTCTCTCCTTTGAGTATTCAACTGCCATTCTGGCTCTTCTTCCAGTGTCGCAGTATAAAAGAACGTTTTTGTCTTTCAAAAAGTCGATGTAGTACTCTAGATCGAATAGAGGAATGTTTAAGGATCCTTTTATGTGACTTTTGGAGTACTCCTCTCTACTTCTTACGTCCACTATCAATTTCCTTCACCTCCGCCCCCCACTAGGTCATCAAGTTACCTTGAAGAATTTTGGCTTTGGTGCTCCACAGATTGGACACTTTTCTGGTGCTATCTCTTCGACCGTGTTTCCGCAGACGCTGCAGACATAATAGTCGGTTTTTGCCAATTCCTTGTTATTTCTTAACGCCTCAACCGCTTTAGAGAACAAACCAGCGTGTACCTGCTCAACCTTGTTGGCTACATCAAAACTCCAAGTTGCTTGATGATCCCCTTCTTGTTTCGCGGTACCTAAATATTTTGGGTACATTTGCGTGAACTCGAAGGTCTCTCCAGAAACCGCAACATCCAAGTTCTCGATCGTTGATTTTATCTGTCCCATTATTCGTAGATGATTGAGAGCATGTACCGTCTCCGCTTCTGCTGCTGCTCTGAAAAGTTTTGCAACTTGCGTGAAGCCTTCATTCTCAGCCTTTCGAGCAAAAGCTAGATAGCGCCTATTTGCTTGCGACTCACCTCCAAACGCATCCTTCAGATTTTCAATTGTCCTATTCATTCTCTTTTCACCATCAAACCTCAAATATACAAATGCCCGATATAAGTTATCAACAAAAATTTCCTTCTCCGCGCGCTCCACAATTTCTGTTTCTGAAAAGTAGCTTGCAAGGACTCCAGAAAAAAATAGGGGGGGTAGGTCGTATTGGCTCGTTTTCCAAAAAATAAGATGATTCTCTGCTGCATGCAGAAGTATATTTCTATGGTCATGCGCGCGAGAATGCGAACATACCCCGTGTGCTATTAAGAAACGAGCACATGTTTTCACATGAAACGTTACGTTGATAAGTGTTGGCAACGTTTTTACTGCTAAACGGCTTA
>Ga0209986_10005277_pt1 | contig 10750 bp, 11 predicted proteins | sample BlataG_FD_183168 | JGI IMG/M metagenome (GOLD analysis project Ga0209986, IMG submission 183168) | Deep subsurface microbial communities from Black Sea to uncover new lineages of life (NeLLi) - Black_00105 metaG (SPAdes) (version 2) | ecosystem: Environmental > Aquatic > Marine > Oceanic >...
AATATCACATAATCTTGTCCAAGTCCAACATTTATTATAAAATAAGCCATTACATTAATAGTTATTAAAACTAGAGTAATTCTAGCTTTTTTTATTGATTCTTCGTCTATAACTAGCATTTTAATTGGTTTTTAATTCAATTATATCTTCATAATCCCTGAAAAATACCCTACACTATACTCACACGATCCAGTTCCCCCTCCCTTGGCATAACTTGTGTAATATTTTAATACTTCAGGAGTTTTTACATCTAAATTATTACAGATTAGCATTAAAGTAGTTATTGTTTGAGGCCCGCACACTGTTGTTGCTCTAGCGTGATTAAAAACCTTTTCAGGATTATTCTCCTTAAAACCATCCATAACTTTTTGATCTTTAACCCTCATATCTTCTAAATCTTTTCCTGGGTTCATAATATCCCTAGGTTGCTTATGGGTCATGTCAGAAGAAGCAATTACAACGATATCTTTTTTTTCTGACTTAATAACGGTTGCAATATCAATTGCGATATTTTTTAATACTTCAAAATTCATAGAACCTATTGTGATGGGAACTAATTTTGATTTATTATCCGAACAGTAAACAATAAATGGTAATTGGACTTCAATGTTATGCTCACGACTATGAGGGAACCCAAGATATGCCGATTGGTCGATTTTTATCGCATTGCTATTCTCTGCAATTTTTTTCCCTAATTCCGAATCGATCTCAATATCACCTAAAGGGGTTTCCCAAAAACCTTCATCTAATAAAGCAGTCCCACTATAGCCTGTATGGGTTGTGCCTAAAACAATAACAGTATCAGGAATTTTCTCTTTAAATAAATTAAAAAATGTAAAAGATGCACAAGCAGCTGAATAGACATATCCAGCATGCGGAGATATTCCTCCATAAATTGTTCTACTTTCCTGATTCCCACATTTAAAAGGCTTTCCTACGCCAAAGTTTTTATCTAAAAAAGATTGTTCAATAATTTCTAACAGATCTGGTTTATAACGTGGGTAAAAAGAGCCTGCAACACAAGTTTTTCGTTTTAATACCATATTTTTCACTATAAAATATAGAATTTTGTTTTTTATAATGATTATAAAAACGTTAATTTACATTTTAAACATTATTTATTTTATTTAAATAGGATATCATTTATAATCTATCTAATTTTACTTCTTCAGAAAAAAATTTGCTAACTTTACTCCATAAGATCGAAAAATATTAGTATAAATAAACTCTTAAAATAAATCAAATAATCAGATTTATGATTGTATATGGTAAAGGAAAACGCAATATCACTTGATGAAATCAAAGAAGAAGATATTCCAGAGGTTATCCCTGCGAAATTAATCAATTTAAGGGTAATTATCTTTAATCCGCTATACGGTTCTTATTTATATGTGAATAATTTTTATGGAAGCCCATTGGGTATAAATAAACCTAGATTGGAATATTATTCAAAACCTACTGAATTATCATTAATTGAAGCACAATATTTGTTGGAATCAGGAAGAATCAGCATATTTGATGTAGAATCAAATAAAAGCCTCACATCAGAAGAATTTTTTGAATTTGTTAAAAATAAGCACAATATGTTTGAGGATAAATATAAAATTTATAAAGATTTAAGAGATAAAGGATATGTTGTTAGACCCGCTTTAAAATTTGGCGCAGATTTCGCGGTCTATAAGAAAGGACCCGGGTTAGAGCATTCTCCGTTTATTATTCAAGTATTACGAAGTGACTCTAATATTTCAGCAATGGAATTAGTAAGGGCTGGGAGACTGGCGACATCTGTGAGGAAACGCTTCATTATTGCAAATCCTCAAACAAAAACTTATTATGTTTTAAAATGGTTCAAGCCTTAGATATTTTGCATTCCTTTAATTTAATGTTTTGTTAAAATTATTATTAGCTATATGCTATAATTCGAATCAAATCTGCAATATTTTCAATTAAATCGGCCATTTCTTCAATTTTCTGGACAGCTCCTTTTACTTTTAAAATAGTAATTACATCTAAATCAGTTGAATCGTATAAATAATTCTCAAAATCTCTATATTCTGAATCTATTTCATGTTCCAGCAAATGCAGTTTTTTTGATGTCTCAAATGCTTTCTCCCTTGGCCCCAATAAGCTTTTAACTGCCCATGTTAATGCTTCTCCCATCTCTATAGATTTTTTTATGATGGAATTGATTCTTTTATTAATATTCTTAGAAAGTTTTTTATCAATATACAATATTCTGTCTGTAAATTCATTTACATAATTTAAAATCCCATCAGTTTTTAGAACTAAATCCAATAATGTACTTAATCCTTGTGATTCTGCTTCAGCGAATTTTTTTATAATTCTTGCTTTTAATTCATCTGCCTGTTCTTCTAAATTGTTTATTTCTCCTTTTTTTTCATTAATTTCTTTTTTATCTCTTGCTTCAGTCCATAATTTGTAAAATAAATGCATCTCTTTCATACTATTCATAGTAATTCTCACATGTTCTATTAGAATCTCAATTACTTGGTGTTTTAATATATTCAAGTGTTCCTCCCATCAAATTTAGTGATTTGTCTGATAAATTAAAATCTATATAAATCATGAAATTTGCTCTTAAAAAAGTTATTAAATTTAAACAAATTAAAATTTTACGACTTTAAATTTTTTAACTCTTTCTTCTCTAAAAGTCATTAGGGGTGAATAAATTAAAGTTACACCCATTTCAGAAGTGAATAATATATTACAAAATACTATTGGTATTTTTTTAAGTCTACTAATATTTTTATACACCCTGCTCCAATCTTATTTTTTCTTCTACTCTCTTTTCTTCTTTAAGTTCTTTCCTCTCTTTATAAGTAAGATGTTTATCATAACGTTTAATATATAAATTCTCATATTTCTTTCTTAAATTCTCAACATCTTCTACATATCCAAGTATATTTTCTAAACCATCTTCAAAGAATCTATTCTTTTTATATTTTGTTGCAGGAACTCCAACATAAATCCCTCCTTCTTCAAGTTCTTGTCCAACAGTTGTAACAGAATTTGCTGCTAACACGCTATTTTTTCTTATATGAGTACCAGGCATACATATTGCGTGTGCTCCAATTCTTACATTATCTTCAATAATTGTTTTTTTTATTATTAACAACTTTCCAACAATACAAGCGGATTGAACGATGCTACCTTGTCCTATAATTATATTTTTTCCAAATTCAATGAATTCACAATCTACCCACCCCTCGAATAACGAATTTGAAAATATAGTTTTAACTCCAAAGACTTTAAAACAAATATTATCAAGAAATGGAAATGGAAATTTGTGTGAAAGCCAAATTGGCCATTTCTTAATTGTATTTCTTAAACTCCAATAGCAATAATCTTTATCTGATGCGTCCCTAAGAAAAATGCCTTCTTTTGGTTTATGAATTGCATTTATAATAACTAATATTAATTTTGCAAAAAGAATAGATGTAAATACTGCAGTTATATACATCACAAAACAGAGAAGTGGGAAAAAAAAATAGAAGTATAATGGTCTTATTGCATCCCAAAACCATTGCCAATAAAACCAAAATTCTAATAAAACCGAGATCATTGAAATCCAGATGAGAAATATATAAAAGATTATATATTTCTTTTTAACTAAAACAGTTGGGACAAACGGGCCAACCTGCATGCTTGTAGGTACTGACATTTTTTAATCCCTCAAATTACAAGTTATATTTTTCTTTCTTATCATCTTCAATATTAATTTCATGTTCAACATTAATCGCTTCCTCCTCATCCACACTTCTTTTAGTCATATATTTTATAAATGTAAACTTGTTTGGTTTTAATTTAATACATGGAATTCCAAAATAAATCCATTCTGATTCAAGCACTTGATTGTATATCGTAGAAGAAATAGCACCTAAAAGTGAATCTTTACCTGTAATTGTTCCTGGTGAAACACAAGCCATTCCTCCTATTACTGTGTAATCATCAAGAATAATTCGTTTAATAATTAAATATTTACCAACTATCATTGAACTCATAACAACTGAGCCCTGTCCAACCATTACTTTACGTCCTAATTTAATAAATTCAATATCAAACCAAGAATCTAGAAGATGACTTGAAAAATCCATTTTTACTCCAAACCATCTGAAAGCTATAATATCGATCCAAGGTAGAGGACATGCTCTCAATAACCATAAAACTAATTTTTTTAATTGAATTCGAAGACACCAAAACTCAAAATTCTTATCTCCTAATTCCGCTCTAAATACTCCCTCTCTTGGTTTGTGAATTAAATTAATAATAATTAAGAATAATTTACCAAAAAAAACACAACCAAAAATAAAAATGAAAAGCATGGACAATATAGCAATAGGTAGATACAAAATCGGAAAAAGCCAGAAAATCCAGTTCTCTTGAATTGAAGGGAGATTTTTAGTATATTGATACCAGTATATCGCAACTAATATGCCGCTAAACCAAAAAATCGGAATATATATTGCTAAAAACTTAATATCAACTCTGCTAATAGCACTACTTGTAGTAAAATCAATAATTAAATCATGCTTTTCATTATTTTCTGATATACTTAATTCATTATTTTCTCCTTCACTTGTATTATTATTAACTTCAATTATTTTAATAATACATCACTCTCCATTTTTTCCTTAAGTTTTTTTTGTCTATTTCTTAACTCTTTATCTTTTTCTAAATCTTCTTTAGAGATCTTTAAATACTCCATTATCTTTTTCGTGAAAATCTTGCGCATAGGTATTCCAAAATAATAATTATTCCCCTTGGTGGTTTGGTTTTTACCGGTAGAGCCTAAGGGCAATAAATAAGAGTTATCTTGGATATCACATCCAGGACCGACTATGTTAAATGCCGTACAAGTAACATTATCTCCAAGTTTTATTTCAAAATAAGGTATCCGACCAAATGTTCCCTCAACAGTGTGTGAACATATTGCTGAATTAACTCCAATATAACAATCTTCACCTACATCAATAAATTTATCACCAACAATTTCCTCTTCAATTGTTGTACCTTTTCCAATTTTATTTGATCCAACGAAATTATAATACCAATTCAGTAACCAAGGAAAAAGACCTTTAGTGAATACATATTTCCCATATTTAATTACAAATGAACGTATATGGTAATAATTTAAAGTATCGCTAGGAACATTTCGTGGAATAATCCCATTCTTTGTTGGAGACTTCTTTTCAGTAAATCTCCAAAACCATCGAGTTAATAAACCTATAAAAAATAAATGAATTAAATAACAACTGATAATAATTAATGGCATTAATGTTAAAGCAAGTAAGGGTTTTAATTCTATAAAAAGAGAAACAAAATTTGTGGTCTGTAAAAAGTATGGTACAAAATATAACAATATAAATAACATTAAAATTATACCAGGTAAGAAATATGATCCTAAATATATAAAAGCAAAAAATGTGAGATAAAAATGAAATTGAAGGTTAATTTCTTGTTTTTCTATTTCATCTTTATTATTGTTTGAAATCAAATCTTCACCGTTTTCAGCCATTTTTATTTACTCTAAACTAAAATTAGATTATTTTTCATTTTTTTTCCAACAATATTAAAGACACAAAAAAATCTTTATTTGTTATTTATAAAATTTTTAATTAAAAGTTTTTATTTAATATAATTATTTCTTTTTATAACCTAAAATAAATTATAAATGTTCAATACAACAACCCGTTACCCCTCTGTGACTAAATGCAATTAGCTTCCTTACATCCATATATAACTCTTAACGATTTTTACATAAGAATATAAAAAAATATAATTTTTATATAAATTTAGATTTAAATTATCATGGAAAATAATAAAAAACAAGTTAATAAAATGGGAGAAAATTCGGAAAAAGAGCAAATAATTGAAGAGAAAGAACATATGGAAAAAAAAACCTTTTCCCTAAGAGTAAAGAAATATTTTAAAAAGCTATTTGATTTTTCCAATTATGATGTTAAAACAATAGTATATATAATAATCTTTATCTTCTTGATTGGCATCTCATTGTATTTATTATATTATATTTACTTTGTCGACCAAACCTTTCTATATCGTTTGGTTATTGAATGGTTCGTTAATCCAATTTATCTACTAGCGTTTTGGGGTATATTACTTTTTATTGCCATTATGGCTATTCAAGGTCTTTTAGTTCCTATTCCATCTGAAATTGTGCTTTTAGCGACTGGAATGATTTGGGGTTTGGTCGGAGGAGGAATAATGGGGATTATTGGATCAATGGCAGCGGCACTCTTATGTTTCTATATAAGCAGAAAAGGTGGAAGACCATTAGTTGAAAAGTTTATAGGAGAAAAGGCTTTATTCCTAGCAGATAATTTTATTGGGAAATATGGGATGGGAACAATCATAGTGGCGAGGTTTCTACCTTTTATCGCTTTTGATCCCATCAGTTATGGAGCAGGATTAGTCGATTTAGATGTGAAAAAATATTCTATAGGTACATTTATTGGTTCTATTCCAAGAGCTTTTTTCTATTCTTGGCTCGGCAGCATTTTATTTCCTCCAGAAATGAGTTTTCCAATTAATTTTGAAGATATACCTCTTGAACAGTTAGAAGTCTATTCAGCTAATTTCAATTTTATTCTCATAATAATATTGGGTGTCTTAGTAATACTTTTTGGTATTTATTACTTATTCTCAATATATTTGGGGAGAAAAGCAAACATAAAAGGTGAGAATTCTAACTCATAAAAGTGAAGATAAATTTATAACAATAAAATTATATATTTTTATAAATCTCAAGAATATTATCTAATAGAGAAAAATACCTCCCGAAAATAGATTTTAAATTTCCTCAAGGAAAAAACAGTTAGAAATATAGAATGGATGTAAGAGAAAAAAGTAATAAACGCATTATAGGGCGCTGGAAACTATATTGGGAAATCTCAGAAGTTAGTGCAGTTGCTCGTCGATATTTTGTCATGAATTTTACAGATGGGCTTCTAACAACTCTAGGAATTATAGTTGGATTCTTTGTTTTATTTACGGCAGATCAATCACAATACCCAACAACTCATATACTTATTCTCCCAGGTGTAGGTACTGCAATAGCAATGGGTGTTTCTGGCATTATTGGCTCTCACCTTATCGAAGAAGCTGAACGGGCTAAATTAATTAACGATTTGAAAAAAGCTATGGCAATATATCATGAAGATGATGATTCAGAGAATGAAGAAAGTGATCCTGATAAAAAAAATCAAATAAAAGAGGAAATATTGAAGCATATGATTGGATTAAGCCGAAAAGCGAAAGAAACCTACATAAAAAAACAAATTGAGGTTGAATCAAACAAGAAATCTCCTAAGAAAGAAAAGGATCTTAATGAGAAAGCAGAAGATTTTGCTACATATACTTTATCAATAATTGATGGACTTTCTCCATTCTTAGGATCAATGATCGTCCTAATTCCTTTTCTTCTTACAATAACTCTTACAATTTGGCAATTTATAGTTTCATTTATTATAATAGTTATCACCGTATTCTTCTTAGCTCGTTATTTAGCCAGGCTGTCTAAGGAATCCGTAATAAAATATTTTATGAATTTCTTATTCGCCATAATAATAACAATTATTCTTACATTAACCGTCGGTCAATTTACTTAAATGAGAAAGTTTTTATTCTCTTTTCAATTAAATCTAATTAATTTTTACGATAAATACATAAATAATTCAAAATATTGATTATATGAAAACTATAGGAATAGATATCGGCTCTCTCTCAACTAAAATTGTTCTATTAGATGATAATAATAAAATCAAGAATTATAAAATCGCAAGATCCACTCATAATTTTCAAAAAATTGGTCATCAATTATTTGATCAAATAATGTCTGAAGAAAATTTACATAGGAAAGATGTTTTTATAATGAGCACTGGTTATGGACGGCACACTATTGATATTGCTGATCAAAAAGTTACTGAAATCACAGCTCATGCAAAGGGTATTCAATACTTCTTTCCAGATGCAAGCTCTGTTATTGATATTGGAGGTCAAGATTCAAAAGCTATTCTAATATCTACAAAAACCAAGAGCCCTATAGATTTCCAAATGAATGATAAGTGTGCAGCTGGAACAGGACGCTTCTTAGAAGTTATGGCAAATGCTTTAGAGGTACCTATAGAAAAATTAGGCGATTTAGCTTTAAAATCAAAAAAACCTGAATCTATTTCATCTACATGCACAGTTTTTGCGGAGTCAGAAGTAATATCATTATTTGCACAAGGTGCCAAAAAAGAAGATATTGCAGCTGGTATCCACAAATCAATAGGTAGACGAGTGGCTTCAATGGCGAAAAGAATTGGAGTAAAGCCACAATTAATTTTTTGCGGAGGAGTTGCAAAAAACCCTGCGATGAAGGTCTTTTTAGAAAATGAGCTTGAATTTAAGATTGAAATACCACAATTTGGTAATAATATGGATGCACCTCAAATAACAGGTGCATTAGGAGCAGCTTTAATTGCTCGAGAAAAAGTGTAAAGTAATAAATAGTTTTTATTTTTTGCCAAATAAATCGCTTGGCTTCATTAAATGTGGTTCTTCTTCTTCCTCTTTCTTCTTCTTTTTCTTTTTCATACCATCTGGGACATACCCATAAATCTCACCCTCTTCTGCTTGTTCTGTCCCAGGGGGAGGTTTTAATTTTGGTTCACTCTGTGTATAACTCATTCCAGCTGAAATCGGTTCTGCAACTGGTTGGGAAAAATCTATTGATACTTTTGGACCTTCTGTTGTAATCGCTTTTAATTCTCTCATAACATTCTCTAGATTCATTGATTGAACACTTTTATTCATAGTATCCATTATTTCTTTTAATCTATGTGAGGTTTCACGTAATCCTTTTGGATTGATACCTGTTAATAAAGCATCTAGGCTTGTTTCAATAGTTTTGTTTAAATCCAGTAAAGAGTTTTGAACTTGTTTCCAATGTTCATTCATTTGATTTGCAATTGCCTTTATCATTTTAACCGTTTCATTCATGAAAGCTACATGACTCTCATATCGCTCAGAATCTTTTGCCCTAAGATCAGAAATAATCATTATGAGTTTTCTTAGTTGTTCTTTATTTTCACTCATGATATAATAATTAAGTTTCTAATTTTTATATTTATAGCTAATTATTCAAATATTCTCATAATCAATTTTTGATATTAATGTTTTTACTATGTATTAACATTTAAATTCTTGTAAATTTAAAACTCCTATTTGATTCTTCTTATTAATGCGTTTTCAGATTTTTATAATAAGGTAAGATTTTATTTAACAAAAACTTAATAAAAATCATAAAAGCCAATTTAATTTACAAAATAAGTTTAGAAATAAATGAGAAAATTATGACTCTTGAAAAATTTGGTTTAATTTTTAAAGATAATAGATGTGAGATTAAAGATAAAGAAAAGATTCTTTCTAAATTAAAGGTTATTTTGGGGGAAAAAAATGTTTCAACCAAAGAAATAGATTTAATTGCTTATTCTAAAGATTCTACGCTAATTACTTTAAATTGGAGAATCCAAGGACAATTAGCGGCATTACCCGACTTTATAACATGGCCTGAAAATAATGATCAAATATCTAAGATTTTAAAATTAGCGAATGAGGAAAAAATTCCAGTAATCCCTTATGGTGAAGGTTCAGGTGTTGTTGGTGGTGCGATACCAGTATATGGTGGTATTATTATTGACATGAAAAAGTTCAATAAAATATTGGAGATTAATGATAAAGATTTGACTGTTACAGTTCAAGCAGGTATGAATGGGATGAATTTAGAGAGATATCTTAATGCTAAAGGCTATACCTGTGGACATATTCCCCAATCCATTTATATGTCTTCTGTTGGTGGATGGATTGCCCATAGAGCAGCTGGTCAATTTTCCACAAAATATGGAAAAATAGAAGATATAGTCTTAGGTTTAGAAATCATATTACCACAAGGTGAAATCATTAAACTAAAAACAATAATAAGAGCAGCAACTGGACCACAATTTGATAAATTATTTATTGGAGGAGAAGGCACATTAGGGATAGTTACTAAAGCAACTTTAAAAATATGGCCATATCCAGAAAAAAGAGAATTAATCTCTTACGCTTTTCCAACTATAGAAGATTCATTAGAAGCTATCAGAAATATTTTAAGGAATCAGATTTATCCTGCTGTGATTCGTATATATGATGCATCTGAAACAGCAAGGCATTTTCCCCAAGTTAAAGAAGCGAAAGATAAAGTTATGGCTGTTTTTGTTTGTGAAGGAAATGAAAGACTTGTAAATTTAGAAGGAATTATTACAAGAGAAAAATGTGAAGATAATAATGGTGTTAATTGTGGAGTAGAACCTGTTGAACATTGGTTTGAAACAAGATTTAGGGTAACAGAAACATCAGTGTTTCCACCTTATAAAATTGTATTTGACACTATTGAAGTATCTGTGATGTGGGAACATGCTGCAGAATTATATCATTTAGTTCTTGATTCAGTTAAGAAAGTTAAAGGTGTTATTTATATAACCGCTCATGCTTCACATTTTTATCCCAATGGGGTTGGTTTTTATTTTACGTTTGCTGGGGTTGCAACTGGAGGAAAATCTAATTTTGAGTTTTATCAAGAATGTTGGGATGCTACAATGGATGGATGTGTTAAAGCTGGAGGATCTATTGCTCACCATCATGGGATTGGCATCAATAGAGCACGTTGGATGGAAAAAGAATGGGGGAA